>Ga0187877_1002697_pt1 | contig 15454 bp, 12 predicted proteins | sample June2016WEW_17_1_3_FD_132430 | JGI IMG/M metagenome (GOLD analysis project Ga0187877, IMG submission 132430) | Peatland microbial communities from SPRUCE experiment site at the Marcell Experimental Forest, Minnesota, USA - June2016WEW_17_100 | ecosystem: Environmental > Terrestrial > Soil >... | reverse complement strand
CGGGGATTCCAGCGGCGCGGGCGATGGAAAAGGAAAAATTTGCCGCCTTTTCCGCGCTTGTACCGCTCATTCAGCTCTTCGATCTTCTTCCGGGCCAGCTGTAACAGCGGCTCGTCTTCCGCAACCGTTTCCTTGTGAGCGTCTCGAAAATCAGTCAGCAGGCCGAAGTACAGGTGCTCGTCGCGATTTGCCAGGAACCGGACCTCGAGCGCCTCAACCAGATCCTCGATGTTTTGAGCGCTCGTAAGCATAGTCGGGATTACAACCAGCGTGCTTGATTCCGGCGGGATCCCTTGGGAGAAATCCATGCGTGGCAGCGGATGCGGCGGCAGCAGCAACGTAGCCAGCCAGTTCACCAACGCCACTGCCAGCTGACTTGCGCACAGCAGCGAGAGGATACCAATCAGCGCGAGCCGCCAATCAGGGTATCCACCGGCATGCACCTGCGCCAATAAGGTCAGGGTGAAGATCGCCGTGATCAGCGTGATCGTGCCAAGATAGAGGAGCAAAGGAAACCGGCGGCTCATGCGCTGAAGAGTCTCAGATGTGGAAGAGCGCACCTGCGCCGCTCGTTCTAGCTGCGGCAATCCCTTGTCGATCAGGTAGAAGCCGACATGAGCCTCTGGAGCGTCTCTGCCTTTCCCGGCCGCGCCCTTGTGCGCGAGTTGGGTCGCTGTGCGTGCCACCTCGCCTTCGGAAAGCAGGCTGCTCTTCGCCATCGCCTCCACTACGTGACGGTAGCGATCACGGGTGGCAAAATCCATCTTGGCGTAAACGGCGCCCGGATCCTCTCGCAGGGTCCGGTCGACAACGCTCATCGTCTCGACGAATTCGCGCCAGTCCATCGCCCCCAAGAATCGAAGGCTTCCGATGCTGTTGCTGATGGAGACTTGGTCGGCGGCCTGTTTTTGGTTCTCCGACTGCACCAACTGCTCGATGGTCAGACCGGACTCGGAGAGCCGCTGTTCAATCCAGGTGAGCGGCATTGCCAGGGCGGGGCCCTGTCCCTGCAGCCGGCGCGCAAATTCCGCAACAAAGGAGCTCACCATCGTCGGGCCGGACCGTGCCATGTCCGCAATCACCAGAATCAGGCTCTTCGGGTCCTTCTCGGCGATCTCCGTCATCTGGTCCGCCCAATAGTCGGCGTGGTTTCGGTCGGTCCTGTCGGCGGCGACCCGTGCCCCAACGCGTCGCAGATTCTCGATGAGTGCCAGGCGCAACATGATGGGGATTGCCCACAGTTCGCCCAATTTCAAGACCGTCACGGTCTGGTAGGCTTCGACAAAACTGCTGAGACCTTCCGAATCCACCCTGCCATCGCCGTGTGAGATCGCCTCCAGCGCGATGTCATACACCCGTGGGAACCCAGCCGAGGGTCCGTCCAGAAGGAAAGGCAGTTCGCGGCTGTAACCCTTGGGCAAGTGTCTCTTGGCTGTGCGAATCTGCTCTTCGATCAAATAGAAGTTGTCGAGCAGCCACTCACCGGCCGGCGTAATCCGGCGGCTCGTCTTGACCGCGTCCGTCAGCAGGTTTCGGGCTCCGATCAGGACACCTTCATTCTCAGCCAGCCGCGCCAGAAGCTGATCAGGTGCGCGTCCCAGGCTCAACTTGTGGGATTTCGCCAGAGTCTTACCATGCTGCTCCATCTGGTCGGCACTGAACAGCTCAGAGCGCAGCGGTAGCTCATCGCCGCCGCGTTTTTGGGCCGAGCTACCTCTGCGGAGCGATGCCCTCAAACGGAGCAAGGTTCGGGAAATCGTCTGTGTACCCACCTTCAATTCTAGAGTCTCCTTCCTCGGTGCCATCCAGGGCCGCCCTGGCCGATCGGCCCCCCCGAGTGCGTCAATCCGGCGGATGCGAAATGTCGCGAGCGGCCCCTGGCTGGGCTCGTCATCATGCCGGCCCTTTCCCCGGTCCCGCGGGGCCCACTATATTTAATGGCGGGTCATAAGAGGCAGGATACAATCTCAGCCAGATTGCGGGAAGGATCAAATGCAGCCCGAGTATGGCAAATTTATCGGCGGATTGTTGATCGGCGAGCCTTTGAGTGCTAAATCCTTTTGCACACAATCTCGCTGATAAGGGACTAACAACTTAACGGCTCATCCGGCTTCGATTGTTTTGGTCTTGGTTTCCGCGCCACCTGCTTTAATGGCAACCTTCACAGCATCTTCCATCGGATCTTTGAAGGGCACCTCGACTCGGAGCAGGCCGTTCTCGTAAGTTGCTTCGCCTTTGTCAGGTTTCACCGGCCAACCCAAAGCCAGTGCTGAAACATACTCGACATCCCTTGCCGGCGCTGTCAGGTGGATGCTGTCTTCCAGGATCTTCACATCGATGGTATCCGTTGGCGCTCCTGGAATGGCGAACTCCACTACTAGCTTGTGGTTCTCCGCGTCAGCGTACGCTACTGTATTGGGCGCAACCTTGATTCGATATTCCGACATCCTGATACCCTCCTTTTTTCACCAAGGTATTGATTTCATTGAAACGGTCATGGTTGATGTTCTGAAACGACCCGCCGCAAGATGAGTTGTCCTGTCTTTCGAAGACGCTTTAGCTGCCGACTCCGCTTCCCACCAGATCCTGGAGGTCCTTTATCTACACCATCGTGGTAATTCGGTGTCAGTTCACCGCTGATCACAAGCATGAGGTCTGTTCTGGCAGGATTATATACCCGGAAAGGGATGGCAGGTCAGACATATCCATCGCCCCGCCTCTGACCTTGCTGCCGGCCTATGACCCCTGACTAAGGATGTCCAGATCTCCCCCGGCTTGTTCAGGACATCGCGTGGTAGCATGGGATCGGACCCAATGCTGCTAACTTAAGCAAAAACTCAAGAAGACGCCACGAATTTCACAAATTCCACGAAATCTTCCATCTGTCGACCGGCTCTTCAGGGCCATTTTTGTGGAATTCGTGAAATTCGTGGCCGTCTGATTTCTGCTCGAGGATGAATCTCGCCTTAAGTTAACAGCATTGGGCCCGACCCCAGGGTCACCCCGTCGAAACCTGGCGTGGCAAATCACCAGAAACAAGACCGACGTCCTCTTCGCGCTAATGCTTACTCAGTGCACGGGACCACTCATCGGCCTGCTTTTCGGCTTCCGTTTTCGCGATCCCATATCGCTCCTGAATCCGCCCGACCAGTTGGTCCTTCTTGCCGCCGATCACCTGCCAGTCATCATTGGTGAGTTTGCCCCAGCGCTCCCTGGCAGAGCCGGCAAACTGTTTCCACTTTCCTTCCACTTGATCCCAATTCATGGATTTGTCCTCTCTCACGGTTGGGCTGCGCCATCGCAGCCGCAACCGGATTGGCATGACTATTTGTTCTGAAATGAAGAATACCTGTTCATGTCGTTCATCAGTTTGGTTCCCGCCGCCGAATTCTTCACCTTCGCGCCCTCGACGATTTGCCTGTTTGTTACTCCCTTTCCATACAGCTCAGCATTGGCTTCGTTATCGGGCCTCAGGGTTGCGCCGGTCAGCGCGATGCCGGCAAAAAGGCCTTGTGCGCGAGAATAAGATAGGATCTCCGCCTTCATCTGGGCATCTGTATTGGCCGACGAGGTGCGGCCCACCGGCCCGGCTGCCACGGAAGCATCCGCGCCGAGTGTGACCTTGTCCGAAAGGAGTTTATCAACACCTCCGGTGTTCATTATGAGTGCAACGACGTCCGTCTCCGAGCCTCCGATCTGAAAACCAAAGCTCCCGCCTTCCGCCCTTACGGCTGCCGGTGCGGACCAGCCATTGCCTGAAGCCAAACGGCACATCATGAAGCCCCTGCCGAAGTTGGCGCCCACGATAAACGCGGCCTTTTTCATTCCCGGAACGATCACAATACACTGACACTTTCCAAGCAACTCCTTCGGGATTGCTTTATCCGGCGTCGCCATGATCGCACTCATGACATCGGCTGTATCCTTCAAGCGCGCAGCCGCGCTCTCAGCCGCAAACAACATTCCCCCAGACAACACGCCCGCGCCGACGCAGGCAATTCCAAGTCTTCTCAATCTTTGCAGTTTCATAAGTCTCTCCCTAGTTTTTGATCCCAAGCTTGTTTGACTTCATGACTTTCTCATTGATAATCACAATATGCCGGCCGGCTTTCGCTTCGTTCGTCCGAGGAATGGCGGCAGGAATCAGTAAATAAGCCGGAGTCGTCGCAACTTTTCTGCTCCTCTTGCCGTTGATTTTACTGAGGCTCGACCGAGTGGCATTACCCCTTACACCACTCCACCTTTCATTTATACCCCGGGGTAAATGCAGCGTCAGTTCAGTATTGCTCAGCCATCTGTTCAATATTGCTCAGGGTGGCTTCACTTAAGGAGAATAGCCTTTTCGTGCGTACGGCGCGCGCGTGGGATTTGCCCCTGGAGGATGTGTCTGTAACGCCTGATTGGGCTTTCCTGGACAATTCCCCAGGCCCGGTTTACAGGACCCGAGCGGCCCGCTTGGGTAACAGGCCAAGCAGTTCCTTATAATGCACGAGGCACCATGGGCAGTATGTGTGGGTAAACATTAGATCCTGTTCCTGAATTCCGTGTTTACTCAAGTGTGCTTGCAGGCTGTGCCAGGCGCCATCAGCTGCTATATCGTCACGTGCCTCTCCGCACACGCAGCAGACGCAGACTACTTGTTTTTCTTGCCGCTGTCGCTGACCCTGTGCCACTGCTACCTCCTGAACTATCCGCTTGTGAGGAGACACGAACCAATGTTGACACATGTATAAGCCAGCCCTCCGCGCATGGGAACTAGGCAGGTGCCCAGTTATCACGGGAAAGCCCCTAGGATTTCCCGGCCAGGCAAAATTGGGGACAAAATTGGGGACAGTCACGAATAGCACTTAAATACGGCAAGCTTCGTCCGGTGGCCTCCCCACCAAGCTTTACCCGCTCGCAATCGATTCCCGTCCTGCGCGCGATTTTCTGGGGTCCCGCCCAGATGTGCGCTTCGATTGACTCGATACCCAGACGCGATGGATAATGGGAGGCGTTCTGGCAAACTGCAAAAACTTTTACCCGTTCGTGGGGAGCGCAACATCGATGGCAAAGAGCAAGCGCAAATCGCGGCGCATCCGCGACGCGGAACAAGTATCCACAGCGACGTCGGATGCTCCGGGTCGGAAGCATGAGCCGGCAACGGGTTCAGAGGATGACCGAGTTCCCTTTATTCCGGATTCCGAAGAAGAGGAGCCTCTGGAAACGGCATCTTTCCCCATCGTCGGTGTCGGCGCTTCCGCCGGAGGATTGGAGGCGTTCACCCAGCTCCTGGAACACCTTCCCGCCGATACCGGAATGGCTTTCGTCTTTATCCAGCATCTTGCTCCTCAGCATCCCAGCATGCTGGCGTCGTTGTTGTCGCGAACGACCGCGATGCCGGTCACGGAGGTTCAACAGGGCACGCCGGTTCAGCCCAACCATGTTTACATCATCCCGCCCAATACTCTGATGCGCATTGCGGGCGACGTCCTGGAACTCAAACCTCGCCCGGAGGAGCGTGGAGCGCCCAGGCCGATCGATTACTTCTTTCGCTCCCTGGCGGTGGACCGGAAAACAATTTCGATCGGCGTGGTCCTGTCCGGCGCGGATTCCGATGGGGCTTTGGGCCTGCAGGCGATTCGGGCCGATGGCGGCATTGCCATCGTTCAAAGCGAGAGCTCGGCCAAACATCCCGACATGCCGCGAAACGCAATCGCGGCGGGAACCGTCGACCTGATTCTGTCCCCTGAAGAGATTGCGGGCGAGTTGGCAAGGATTGGACGGCACCTTTCCCTGTCTGGACGCGAGCCGGCGATTGTTCCCCAGAAAAACGGCGAGGACGAGTCTCAACTGAACCGGATCTTCGCGCTCTTACAAGCAGCCACCAGGGTGGACTTTCGCGGATACAGGCGCGCGACGATCCGGCGGCGCATCACTCGCCGGATAATCCAGCGACGCCATGAGGGTCTGGAGGCATACATTTCTGATCTGGAATCCAATCGTACGGAGCTGCTGGCGTTGTGTGAGGACCTGCTGATCAATGTCACCAGCTTTTTCCGTGATCCCGAGGTTTTTCTGGCCCTCGAAAAGGAAATCTTGCCGCGACTGTTGCATGAACGGTCAAGCGACTTGCCGCTGCGCGTGTGGGTGCCCGGCTGTTCCACAGGAGAGGAGGTCTACTCCGTCGCCATGTGCCTGATCGAGGCGAACGCGATGCGTCCCGCGCCGGTCCAGATCCAGATCTTCGGCACCGACCTCAGCGAACTGGCGATTGTGACGGCCCGTACGGCCTTGTACGCGGAGAACCAGGTCACCAACGTCTCGCCGGAACGGCTGGCACGCTTTTTTACGCGCGTGGAGAACGGCTTCCAGGTCCTTAAGTCGGTTCGTGAAATGTGCGTCTTCGCGCGCCAGAACTTGCTCGTGGACCCGCCCTTCTCGCGTCTCGACCTGATCAGCTGCCGGAACGTTCTGATTTATCTCGAATCTGCGCTGCAGCGCCAGGTGGCCGCTACATTTCACTATGCGTTGCAACCGAACGGCTACCTGATGCTGGGCCTTTCGGAGAGCCTGAGCAGCGTCCCGGGGCTGTTCTCACTCGTCGACAAGCCGCACAAGTTTTTCACCAGAAAGACCGCTCGAGTCCCCGTGGAACTCATCAGCCGTGGTTTCGCCGGCGAGCAGCAACCAAGTCTCCCCCTGCCCGCGCCATCGATCGGCAGGGAGAAGTCATTCGAGGCAGAGCTTGACAAAGAGGCCGGGCGCATCGTCCTGTCTGAGTATGGGCCGGCCTGGGTGATCGTGAACGAAAGCTCCGAAATCCTCCAGTCGCACGGGGACACAAGCCCGTATTTGCGTCTCGCTCCGGGACGGGCCACGCTGGCACTCCCCAAAATGGCGGGGGAGTCCATTCGGGGCGAGTTGCGGAAACTCCTGGCGAAAGCAAAGAGCGAAGCGGTCCCGGCCCAATCAACCATCTTACAGGAGAGCGGGGATGGCGAGATCCGCACCGTCCGGTTGGAAGTGCGTCGTATTACCGCCCCAACGAGCGATGGCCAATGTTTTCTCGTCCTGTTCTTCAGCCGCGCAAAGGAGCGGCTCGCCGAGCCACGCGAACAATCGGGAAGCACGATATCGCGCCGTAAATCCAAAGCCGGCTCGGCCGAGCTGGAGCGGCTCCGGCAAGAGCTTAGCCTGACCGAGCAGCGCCTCCAGTCCATCATCGACGAACGCGACGCGGCGAACGAGGATCTGACCTCCGCGAACGAGGAGATCCAGTCGAGTAACGAGGAACTTCAGAGCATCAACGAAGAACTGGAGACTTCGAAGGAAGAGCTAGTCGAGCAATGAGGAGCTGAACACGGTCAACGAGGAGCTACGGAACCGCGTTCAGGAACTGGGCAAGCTCAGCGACGATCTTGCGAATCTTCTGAAAAGCGCAGCCATGCCGATGCTGATGATCGACAACGAGCTCCGTATCCGGCGGCTCACGACGTCGGCCGAGCGCCTCTTCGGTTTCCAACCCGGCGACATCGGCCGGCCGATCATGGACATTCAGACGCGGCTCAGCATGGACGACCTGGAACCGAGGATACGGAGGGTTATCGAGACATTGAACCCGGAAGAAACGGAGTTGCAGGATCGCCAGGGATTCTGGCACGTTCTGCACGTGCGGCCGTATCGGACGGGTGACAACCGAATCGAGGGCGCGGTGCTGGTCCTGGTGGACATCGACCAGACTCGGCGCGCGCAGATTGCGGCCGACTCGGCGCGCAAGTTCGCCGAGTCGGTCGTTGAGTCGGTTCAAACGCCGCTTCTCGTGTTGCGGAGTGACTTGCGGATTCGAATGGCGAATCGCGCCTTCTTCCAGTCGTACGGCCTGCGGCCCGCCGACGTTGAGAATCAGTTCTTCCATGAGGTGAGCGGGAAACAGTGGGACCTGCCCGGCCTGCGGACTGCTATAGAGCGGCTCCTCACTGACCAGGAATCGATCGAACCTCTCGAGTTTGAGCTGGAGTGCCCTGGATCGGACAGGAGGACGGTCTTGATCCATGCACGCCTGGTCCATTCCGATGGTGAAAATCAAATCCTCGTCGCAGTGGAGGACATCACCGCTCAGAAACGAGCAGAACGCGTTCTGATCGCAGAACAGCAACGGCTGCAGCGCAGCGTGCAGGTTGGTGCAACGGCCTTGCACGAAAGTGAAGCCACCTTGCTGCGCACCCGCGAGGAATTGCGCGCGTTAGCCGCAGGCCTGCTCAACGCCCAGGAGGAAGAGCGCCGCCGCGTGTCCAGGGAGCTGCATGACGACTTGAGCCAAAAGGTGGCCAAGCTGCAGTTTGATGTGGAGACGCTCGAACAACAGCTTCCTTCCGATCTGATGGACAGGAAGAGACGCCTACGGGCGATTCGCGATGAAATTAGCACGCTCTCCAATGACCTCCGCAGGATCGCCTACCAGCTTCATCCTTCGATCCTCGATCACCTCGGCCTCGCCGTAGCGATACGATCCTACAGCCAGGAATTTTCCCAGCGCGAGGGCCTCTCGATCCAATTCACGGCGCGCAACGTGCCGGCGCGAATTCCACCGGAGGTCGCAAGCTCTCTCTATCGGATCGTTCAGGAAGCTCTGCGCAACGTCGCCAAGCACGCGGGCAAGACATCGGTGAAAATCAGGCTGTTTGGAGGATCGAAACAGCTATCCCTGATCATCCGGGATCATGGCGTCGGGTTTGATATCCATTCGGGGCAGCACAAAGGTGGACTGGGGCTGATCAGCATGCAGGAGCGCGTGCGGCTGGTCCGGGGAGAGTTCTCGCTGGAGACGCAACCCGGCCGCGGCGTTAATGTCATGATCCGTGTACCGCTGAATTGAGGAGTAGATTATATGCGCCCCCGCTTGCTGCTCGCCGACGACCACACTCTGTTGCTCGAGGGAATCCGGCTCATGCTGGAGCCGGAGTTTGAACTGGTAGGCAGCGTGGAGGATGGTCAGGCGCTTCTGGCCGCGGCGAAGACTTTGAAGCCCGATATTATTCTCCTCGACATTTCCATGCCGGCTCTGAATGGCATCGACGCAGCACGCCGGCTCCGGAAGCTTCTGCCTTCGGCTAAGCTCATCTTTCTTACCATGCATTCAGACTCGGATTACGTTGCGGAAGCGTTTCGGGCGGGAGCTAAGGGATACCTCTTGAAGCGCGCGGCGGCTTCCGAGTTGAAGATCGCCATCCGCGAGGTGATGAAGGGTCATCACTATGTAAGCCCGCTCGTGACTAGGAACGCCCTGGAGCTGCTGATTTCGTCTGCAAAACCGGGAGGCAAACCCTCGGACCGCCTGACTCCGCGCCAGCGAGAGGTTCTGCAATTGGTGGCCGAAGGGCGGAGCCGCAAGGAAATTGCATCCATCTTGAACATTTCCCTGAAGACGGTGGAGTTTCATAAGGCGACGCTTGCCCGAGAGCTTAACTTGCACACCGTTGCCGATTTCACCCGCTACGCGATCGAGCATGGCATCATCGCCGCCGAACGCTCTTCGTAACATCCTGCGCATCGCATTGCATCGGTGCTGGCATCGGCGCCAGACTTGGACGAGTCATGTACCTCCTGCATGGCGACCGGCATTCTGCTGTACCTTCAGTCACCTGTCCGGGTCCGGCACCAATACCTACCAATAACCCCACAAATCGTCGTGAACAATTGTAGACATCTACATGGGCGCTGCGAATCATCATCTATTCTGCACTGCTGCTCCTCGTTTTGATCGTTGGATTTGTCTTCATCGTCACTACCGCACAAATCAGCCTTAAAATGATCAGTTCATCCACGCCAAGTCATTGAAAATAATCAGGCGTTGGATCAGTTTCCCCTCCCTTCCTGAACTTGCCAGGTTTTTTTTCGTTGAAAACTAGGCGGTTGCCCAGTTCAGGAGGAACGCCTCCGAATGTGACAATTGGAGACGTAGAGCACCACGAACCGATCTTCTTCCATGCCATAGATTGGTCCTTGGTGTGCAGAAGGGAGGCAGCCATGGCAGATCACAAGAGTCAGCCTGTCGATTGGGAGTCCATCCTCGCTGGAATATCCCAAGGGAAAATGGTTAAAGAATACAGCGCAAACCGCAACATCTTCCGGCAAGGAGACCCCGCCGATTCCGTGTTTTTCATCCGGCGAGGCGCGGTGAAGCTCACAGTCGCCTCCCAACAGGGCAAGGAAGCGATTGTTGCTATTCTGAACGCCGGTGATTTCTTTGGCGAGGGATGCCTTGCAGGTCAGCCGTTGCGCATGGCGACAGCTATCGCGACGACAGATTGCACGATTATTCGGATCGAGAGGCAGAAGCTCGTGGGCCTGCTCCACGATCAGCATGCCATCTCCGAGGTTTTCGTCTCCCGTCTGCTTTCCCGCAACATCCGATATGAAGCGGATCTTGTCGATCAGCTTTTCAACTCCAGTGAAAAGCGTCTGGCCCGGATTCTCCTGCTGCTTTCTCATTTCGGCAAGGAAAGCAGATCCGAACCTGTGCTTCCCAGAGTCAGTCAGAATGATCTGGCGGAAATGGTAGGCACCACCCGGTCGCGAGTCAGTCATTTCATGAATAAGTTCAGGGACCATGGCTTTATCGATTACGCCGACAGCGGCGGGTTGACGGTCAACAACAGCCTCCTGAGCGTAGTCCTGCACGACTAGATTCGATGCCCAAAAGCGAACTTGGCGCCTTCGCCGCCTGCAATGCCAGATCTCTCAGCTCTTGCGCGGTCCGCTCGCAGAACCAGACAAGCCGGAAAAACCGCAATCCAAACAGAGCCGCATCCAAAGGGACCGGGGACACCACCTTCATCAAACATTTTAGGTCCCGAACCTGGGTTGATAGGACAATTTATTGACAATCAAGAAATATAGTGACAGAAATAAGATTTCCAGCCCCGAGGGGCGGAAAGAGTATAGCCCCGGGCGTGAGCCTGGGGTTGTGGGCAGGGGAAGAAAGAGCCCTGGGGCCACACGTCTATGCTTGGAATAGCGTCACTATAACATCTGATCCTCAATAGGTAGCGCTATGCCCTCAAAGATCATGATAGATGCCGATTTCTTACGAATGTCCGCCAAAGAGCTTGAGAGATTCAGAGCCGACGACGACAGGGTCGCAATGACTTATAAGGCGATAATGGGGAGCACTGTTGAAGCTGACCTCGAGAAGGGGTCCAAAAAAGAGATCATTAAGCTTCTGCTTGCAATGGGCAATCTCAACAAACTTTATTTCATTGTGCGATCAGGGATAATGTCTCTGATAAGCGGCCTGGCCTTCCTAATTGCCACGATCCTACTGGGGAAGATAGGCGCGCTCCACGTTGTGATCTTAGGCCTTCTATGCTTTATACTCTCCCTTTTCATTTCAAGGCTGACAGACCGGCTGATAAACAGGGGAACACACCTGATCATACAATTCCTGGATAGACACGAGGGGCTGAAAGAAGACATTCTTAGGAACTTGTAGGCCAACGCCCCAAAGTACTTGAGGATCTTATCTCGGAACCTAGCCAGCGGCCGCGCCCAGGCAGCGATCCGAAATGCAGTCACTTCGGATTTCCATCGGATGTAGCAGAGTCAGCCACCCAATTTCCCAGTGGATTCGTCTAGAATCATGGCAGCAGTTGCCACCTAGATCACTTAATGCCAATGCCCCCGCAAGCTTCGGCCACTATCGGCGAATAGCCAGGGATTGATCGCGAAAAGTGAACCGCCGCGCCATTTGGCAAGGCTTTCGTGTCGCGCGCACTAAATCGCATTAGATCCGGTGCCATTCCGTTGCGCAGCCAGGACCTGTACCGCGGGCGACTAGCTCGACTGGATTTTCTCAATCTCGCCTTGGATGAACTTTCTTCCAGCATCCAATGCGCACTGAAGCTCCGCGATCTTACTGTCGGTCCAATCGATCCCGCGATTCAGACCCTCCTCGATTCTTTCTGTCGCATCCCCAACGATGTTGTCGATGGAATGCCTCAACTCAATCTGTGCTGCCTCCAATTTATTCGCGGTCTTCTTGGCAAAGTGACCTATGTCACGACGCGTTTTGCGGCCGGATTGAGGTGCTAACAGGAGAGCCACTAATCCTCCCAACAAGGCGCCTCCAATAAAAGCAGCTGCACTGTTTCTATTTACCACGGCATTAGGCATGAAGCCTCCCCCTTTCAAGAGAACAGCGACCGTGACTTGCAGGATGTGAGCCTGATCTCTCTCCGCCCGCGATCCAGCCCCAGGCTGTCTCCATCATATTGTCCGCTATTCATTGCACGGCAATATCTCAGTTCAATAGCTGGAAGAGCGACGGCCCATGAGCATATTGAACACAAACACAATTATCGCAATGACGAGCAAAGCGTGAATCAAACCGCCGCCCACATGCATGGAAAACCCCAGAAGCCATAACACGAGCAAAATCCCTGCGATTGTCCACAACATAACCGAATCTCCTTTTCTTTTCCTAACCCAACCGTTGGATCGAATGTCGATCACCAATCGTCATTCAATTTGTACTCTGGAGCAAATCGCGTGTCAGTTCAGTACGGCTCACGGATCTGGTCAGAATTGCTCACCGAGTAAAGGAGCTTCTTTTTCAGCTGCCGATAAACGATTCGGAGGATCGCCAAGACCGGCACTGACAGAAATATACCGGGGATTCCTGCAATTTGTCCGCCCGCGAGGATTCCGAAGATCACCACCATGGGTTGTAGTTTCGCGCCTTTGCTCAGCAGCTGAGGCGACAAGACATAGTCCTGACAAACGCGGAAAATCGCCAGGAAGACGAGAAGCCAAAGAAGATGCTGAAAACCGCTCAATCCGGCAACCAGCAAGATTACAACCGATGCCACCAGAGGGCCTACAACAGGAATAAACTCGAGGAAAAAGGCGATGGTCGCCAGCAGAATTCCATAAGGAACGCCAATCAGAAAGAAAAAGAGCCCGTAGGCAGCGAACGTCACCCCCGCCAGCAGCACCAGGGCGCGCATGTACTGGGCAAGCAACAAATGCACGTCGGCGGCGATTTCCTTGATTTCGTCGCGTCGAGATCCCGCGGCAAGCATCTCAAACAAGGAGCTGCGCAACGAAGCGCCATCTTTTATGAAGAAAAAGCCCAGGATCGGCACCAGCACGATGTAAATGAGACGTCCGGCGTTTGACAAAACGCTCAGAACCGCATTGGATAGAAATGATAAAAGGTCTTGCGAATGATAAACGAGCTGCTTCTGCAGAGTCGAGATCACCGTTTCCTTAAACGTCGGAAGGGATGGTAACGCGACCTGTTCGATCGGTGTTTCGAGTCTGGAAAGAAGTTCCGGAATTCTCGTCGCCAGTGCATTCGCCTGCAGCATGACTCGAGAACCGATTGCGATTCCAACTATAATCAGCAACCCGACTAGTGATAAATAAACGATCGCAAGAGCCGGCATCTTGGATCGCCCCGGCAGCCGCCGATCGAGAAAGTGCACCAATGGCCATAGCAGATAGGCAAACAGCAGCGCCAGCGCAAAGACGAAGAGCGTCTCTCGAATGAGATAGATCACTGCTATCAGTAATAGAATAAACAGCACGGTCCAGGTATAACTCGCCGCGCGACGATCAAGACCATGTTTGAACATCACCATCCATCGCTGTTCGGATTCCGTCCCGGTTCTTATTTCCTACCGTAAGATCATGGACACATGACTTGGATGCTCTTCGCTAGAATCACGGCCGCAGCCAGGGAATGTGCGGCTGGTCCGCAAGCACATATCCGCTGGCCTTGCTCCGGCAGCGCGCGCAACAATTGAGCCGGGCAGCGCAGCCGCAATTTCAACGTCACGACTATTTGTTCTGAAGCGAATACCTATTCATGTCCGCCGTCAGCCTGGTTCCCGCCGCCGAATTCCTCACCTTCGTGCCCGTGACGATTTGCCTGTTCGTTACTCCCTTTCCATACAGCTCGGCATTGGCTTCGTTATCGGGCCTCAGGGTTGCGCCGTCCAGCGAGATGCCGGCAAAAAGGCCTTGTGCGCGAGAATAGGATAGGATCTCCGCTTTCATCTGGGCATCTGTATTGGCCGACGAGGTACGGCCCACCGGCCCGGCTGCCACGGAAGCATCCGCACCGAGTGTGACCTTGTCCGAGAGGAGTTTTTCAACGCCTCCGGTGTTCATTATGAGCATGACGGCGTCCGTCTCCGAGCCTCCGATCTGAAAACCAAAGCTCCCGCCTTCCGCCCTTACGGCTGCCGGTGCGGACCAGCCAGTGCCTGAAGCCAGGCGGCACATCATGAAGCCCCTGCCGAAGTTGGCTCCCACGATAAACGCGGCCTTTTTCATTCCCGGAACGATCACAATACACTGACACTTTCCAAGCAACTCCTTCGGGATCGCTTTATCCGGCGTCGCCATGATCGCTCTCATGACATCGGCTGTGTCCTTCAAGCGCAAAGCTGCGCTCTCAGCCGCAAACAACATTCCCCCGGACAGCAAGCCTGCGCCGACGCAGGTAATTCCAAGTCTTCTCAAACTTTGCATTCTCATAATTCTCTCCTTAGCTATACGTTTCATTTATACCCCGGGGCAAATGCAGTGTCAGTTCAGTATTGCCCACTCCTGTGGTCAAAATAGCTCATGGCAGCTTCACTCAAGCAGATCAAGAAATTGCATTTCTGACCTGCTATAATGAGGTAAGAGTATGGCCAAACAAACCCGTGTCAGCCACCCGATTTATAGTCTTCTACCTACGGAAGTCGAGGGGTTCGACCCTCTCGCCGAGCTGGCCCTGGACATGCGCTGGTCGTGGAATCATGCCGCTGACGAAGTGTGGCTGCAGCTTGATCCCGCGCTGTGGGAACTCACGCATAACCCTTGGGTGGTCCTGCAGACGGTCTCGCGGGACCAGCTCGAGCGTGTGCTGGCCGATCCCGCCTTCCGCAAGAAGGTAGATGCCCTCGTGCAATCCAAGAAACACGCGGCCGTGGCGCCGGCGTGGTTTCAGCAAAACTATCAGCAGGCTCCCCTGACTTGTGTCGCGTACTTCAGCATGGAATTCATGTTGAGCGAAGCTCTCCCGATCTATTCGGGAGGACTCGGCAATGTGGCCGGCGATCAGCTTAAAGCCGCCAGCGATCTGGGCGTGCCGGTGGTCGGCGTGGGGCTGCTCTACCAGCGAGGCTATTTTCGCCAGGAGATTGACAAGGACGGGGCGCAACAGGCTCTCTTCCCGTACAACGACCCCGGACAGTTGCCGATCACGCCGTTGCGCCAGCCGAACGGGGATTGGTTGCGGTTGGAAATTGCGTTGCCCGGTTACTCGGTCTGGCTGCGGGCCTGGCAGGTCCAGGTCGGCAGGGTAAAGCTCTACCTGCTGGACAGCAATGACGCGGCGAACTTCCCGGTCCATCGAGGGATCACCAGCGAGCTTTATGGGGGCGGGCCGGAGTTGCGCCTCAAGCAGGAACTGCTTCTCGGG
>Ga0187877_1002696_pt1 | contig 15459 bp, 15 predicted proteins | sample June2016WEW_17_1_3_FD_132430 | JGI IMG/M metagenome (GOLD analysis project Ga0187877, IMG submission 132430) | Peatland microbial communities from SPRUCE experiment site at the Marcell Experimental Forest, Minnesota, USA - June2016WEW_17_100 | ecosystem: Environmental > Terrestrial > Soil >... | reverse complement strand
TAATGCTGACGGCTTCGGCTGTCATCTGAGAGTTCCTTTCTTTCTTGTTGTTGCCAACTACAATATTGATTGGAACTCTCTCTTTTTGCAACCCCTTATTCTATGGATTTCTGTGACTGTAACGTGGAACCAGGGCGGCTTGACTTGACCTTCCAGAAACTGTATAATACCTGCAATTACTCCTCCGGGAGGAGTAGGCAGCCGGAACCCTGATAGAGAAGCGAGGCCCTCGGCTGGAAGCCTCCGCAGGTCCCCACTGCCGAAGTCGCCCGGAGTACTGCCGAAGAAATCCAAGCGAAATTAGACCGGCACGGGTTCCGCCCGTTACAGTCGGAGCCGGATGATGGTCCGGACTGAGTGCGCCGAATTCTGGCGAAGTGAGGTGGTACCGCGAAGGGCACGCCCTTTCGTCCTCATCTGGACGAGGGCGTGTTTTGTTTTTCGATTGGATTTAAGAAAGGTTGCAGTCAGAATGACCGAGTACCCGTTACCCAAAGCCTACGATTTCAAGTCCACCGAGGCGCGCATCTATGAGAAGTGGGAGAAGGGCGGCTACTTCAGGCCGTCCAACGACCCGAACCGCCCGGACTTCGACCCGGCCCGGAAGCCCTTCGTCCTCTCCATCCCGCCGCCCAACGTGACCGGTGAGCTGCACCTCGGCCATGTCATGTTCGTGGCGATGGAGGACCTGATGATCCGCCACCAGCGCATGCAGGGCGTTCCGGCGCTGTGGGTGCCGGGCACGGACCACGCCGGCATCGCCACCCAGCTGCAGGTGGAGCGGGACCTGCTGCGCACCGAAGAGGTGACCCGGGAGGAGCTGGGCCGTGAGAAATTCCTGAAACGGGCCTGGGCCTGGAAGGAGAAGTACCACGACATTATCACCGGCCAGATCCGCCGTCTGGGGGCTTCCTGCGACTGGGAGCGCGAGCGCTTCACCCTGGACGAAGGCCTGTCCCGGGCTGTGCGGGAGGCCTTCGTGCGCTTGTACGAGAAAGGCCTGATCTACCGCGGGCCGCGCCTGGTCAACTGGTCGCCCGGCCTGAAGACCGCCGTCTCGGACCTGGAAGTGGAATATTCCGAGGAACCCGGCAAGCTGTATTACTTCAAGTACATGCTGGCGGGCTCCCAGAGCGACTACATCCCGGTCGCCACAACCCGCCCGGAGACCATCCTGGGGGATACGGCCGTGGCGGTGCATCCCAAAGACCGGCGCTACAAGAAGTATGTCGGCAAGAATGTGGTCGTGCCGATGCTCGGGCGTGAGATCCCGGTCATCGCCGACGAGTACGTCGATCGCGAGTTCGGCAGCGGGGCGCTGAAGATCACCCCTGGCCACGATCCCAATGACTACGAGATCGGCCAGCGCCACTCTCTGCCGGTCCTGTCCATGCTGGATCGGGAGGCGAAGGTGACCGAAGTCGGCGGGCCGTATGCCGGGCTGGACCGCTTCGAGTGCCGCGCAAAACTGTGGGCGGACATGCAGTCCGCCGGGCTGACCCTCAAGGAGGAGCCCTACACCCTCAATGTGCCGCGCTCCCAGCGCGGCGGTGAGATCGTCGAACCGATGATCTCTGAGCAGTGGTTCGTGCACATCCAGCCCCTGGCCGAGGCGGCGCTCGCCGCCGTCCGGGATGAGCGCATCCGCATCGTCCCGGAGCGCTTTGAGAAGGTCTACTTCAACTGGCTGGAGAATATCAAGGACTGGTGCATTTCCCGCCAGCTGTGGTGGGGGCACCGCATCCCAGTCTGGTACTGCGACGAGTGCGGGAGGCAGACCTGCACGCGGCAGGATCCTGCCGCGTGCGCCCACTGCGGTTCGAAGGCCATCCACCAGGACCCGGACGTGCTGGACACCTGGTTCTCCTCCGGCCTGTGGCCGTTCTCGACCCTCGGCTGGCCGGACGAGACACCCGATTATCTTTACTTTTATCCGACCACAATGATGGAGACCGGTTACGATATCCTGTTCTTCTGGGTGGCGCGCATGATCATGGACGGGCTGGAGTTCACCGGCCAGGTACCGTTCACCACTGTCTACCTGCACGGCCTGGTGCATAACGAAGAGGGGCAGAAGATGTCCAAGAGCAAGGGCACCGGCAACGACCCGCTGCCGGTGATGGACGAATATGGCACCGACGCCCTGCGCTTCACCCTGCTGGTCGGCTCGACCCCCGGCAATGACACCAACGTGAGCCTGAAGAAGGTGGAGGGCAATCGCAACTTTGCCAACAAGATCTGGAACGCCGGGCGGTTTGTCATCTCGGCGATCAACTCCGCACCGTCCGGGGATGCGGGCGAGCTTGAGTGGACCTTGGCCGATTCCTGGATCTGGGCGCGTCTGCAGATGCTTGTGCGCGAAGTGGAGCGGCTGTTTCGGTCCTACCAGTACGGCGAGGCCGGACGGCAGATCTATGAGTTCTTCTGGAGCGACTTTGCCGACTGGTACGTGGAAGTGGCAAAGCTGCAGCTGGCGGAAGGCGGTGCCCGGACGGCTGCGACTGCGCAAACGCTGGGGCGTGTGTTGGACCTTTCCCTGCGGCTGCTGCACCCCTTCATGCCCTTCGTGACGGAGGAGCTCTGGGGCCACCTGCGGGGTGCGCTTCTAGCCTCCCCGTTGAGAGATCTGGCGGTTGAATGGCCCGAGATGCTGATCATCGCCCCGTGGCCTCAGAGGCGCCCCGAAGAAGCCTGGGAGCAGGCAAAAATGGCGGACTTTGCCCTCCTTCAGGAGATCATCCGCGCCATCCGCAACCTGCGCGCCGATAAGAACGTCAAACCCGGAAAGCGCATCCCCTGCACGCTGGTCGATGGTGCGCACGCAGAAATGCTCGCCGGGCAGAGGACCATCATCTCCGCCCTTTCCCACCTCGACCCGGTGAAGCTGAGCATTGTACGGTCCCTGCCCCGCAAACCGGAGGATGCGACCGTCCTGGTGGCGGGCTCAACCGAAATCTACCTGCCGCTCGAAGGGCTCCTGGACCGGGACGAGGAGCGAACCCGGCTGGAAAAAGAACTGGCGGATACCAACACACAAATTGATCGGCTGGAAAAGCTACTCGAGAGCGACTTTGCCAGCAAGGCCCCGCCGCCGGTCGTCCAGAAGGAGCGCGAGAAGCTGTCTGGATATCGGGAGACCGCCGAGAAGCTCAAGGCACAGTTGAAGGGATAGGGCAGAATCGGTGCAGTCCATTAAGCCGTCCCATAGATCCAGAGGAGAGCCTCATGAATGAAATGCAGACCAAGCTCAACGAACTGAAGGTCCGTCTGGAGGAAGTCAAGGCCCTGAACAACGCCCAGGCCGTCCTGAGCTGGGACCAGTCCACCCAGATGCCTCCGGGCGGAGGGGCGGCACGCGCCAAGCAGTTGGCCGTGCTGGCGCAACTTACCCAGGAGAAGGCCATCGACCCGGCCATCGGCCGGCTGCTCGATGCACTGCAGAAATACGGCGAAAGCCTGCCGTATGACTCGGATGACGCCAGTCTGATTCGCGTCGCCCGCCGCGATTATGAGCGCGATGTCAAAGTCCCGGCTGAATTTATGGCGCGTTTTTCTGCCCACCAGGCGGAATCCTATCAGGCATGGACGCAGGCCCGCCCGGCGAACGACTTCGACCGCGTCAGCCCACTGCTCGAAAAGACCCTCGACCTGAGCCGCGAGTTCGCCAATTACTTCCCCGGATATGAACACATTGCCGACCCGCTGATCGACCTGAGCGATTACGGGATGAAAGTCGACTCGATCCGTTCCCTCTTTAAGGAGCTGCGCGCCAGGATGGTGCCGATCGTTAAGGCGATCACCTCTCAACCGGTCGCGGATGACAACTGCCTGAAGCAGAGCTTCCCCGAGGCGGAGCAGATCGCCTTTGGGCGGAAGGTCGTGGAGCGCCTGGGCTTTGACTTCCAGCGCGGCAGACAGGATATGTCCCCGCATCCGTTTACGACCAGCTTTTCGGTCGGGGATGTGCGCATCACCACCCGCGTCCAGGAAAGGGACCTGGGCGATTGCCTGTTCAGCATAATTCATGAGAGCGGACACGGCATGTACGAACAGGGCGTGGACCCGGCCTACGACGGCACGCCCCTCATGGGGGGTACCTCCTCGGGCGTTCACGAGTCCCAGTCGCGATTATGGGAGAACGTGGTCGGGCGCAGCCGCGGCTTCTGGGAATATTTTTATCCTGAATTGCAGAAAACCTTCTTGAACCTGCAGAAGGTCTCCCTGGACACGTTCTACCGGGCCATCAACAAGGTCGAGCGCTCGCTTATCCGCACCGATGCAGACGAGGTGACCTACAACCTGCACGTCATGATGCGCTTCGACTTTGAGCTGCAGCTGCTAGAGGGCAAGCTGGAGGTCCAGGACCTGCCGGAGGCCTGGCGCGAGCGCTTCCGGTCGGACCTCGGCCTCGTCCCGCCGGATCACAAGAATGGCGTCCTGCAGGATGTCCACTGGTTCTCAGGCTTCGTGGGGGGCGCCTTCCAGGGGTACACGCTGGGCAACCTCCTCGGGGCGCAATTCTATGCCGCGGCGCTCAAGGCGCACCCGGAAATCCCAGCGGAGATGAAGCAGGGCAGGTTCAATCGCCTGCACATCTGGCTGAAAGAGAACCTCTACCGGCACGGGCGCAAATACACCGCCGCGGAGCTGGTCCAGAAAGCTACCGGTTCAGGAATTACCATCGACCCGTACATCGCTTACCTGCAGACCAAGTACGCTACGCTTTATAAACTATGATCATGCTCTTGTTGCTGGGGGACACCCTTATGCCCGCTGGACCAATTCCGGGGCGGACCTAGAGGACATCCGGGCGCTGAAAATTCACGGCAGGGTCGAATTTTCCACCTGATCGGAACCGGAGGCCTCGTAATAGCAAATGAGGCCTCCGGTTGGTTATCTTGGAGGCAAACCGTTCAGGAGGCAATCCGATGCAGGAGGTCCTCGTTCTCAAAAGCCGGGTGCGCGCCCTGGTCGTCTTCTTCATGCTGGCCCTGACGGCCAGCGGCCTGGCCGCCATCCCTCTCAGTTGGGAATTGGGCATCTTGAACCGGCTGGCAGGTTCCGGGTCGGTGGTCGGCGCCTGGCTGCCGGCCTTGGGGCAGTGGATCGGGTATGTCCATGACGGCCTGCGCTCAGCCATCATGGCTTTTCCACAAATTTCTTACGGGACGGACTGGCTGGCGTTCGCCCATGTTGCCATCGCGGTTGCATTTGTGGGCCCCTTGGTCGACCCCGTTCGCAACCGCTGGGTGATCGAGTGGGGGATGATCGCCTGTGGGCTTCTGATCCCCTGGACACTTGCCCTTGGAGCGCTGCGCAGCATACCCTGGTTCTGGCAGCTGGTGGATATGTCCTTCGGCTTGATCGGTGTTCTTCCGCTCTGGCTCACCCGCCGCTATATCTTGAGGCTGGCACAATTGACTGTATGAGCCCCGCCGCAAGCTACTGCACTTTCAGTGCGAGCAGGAAGGCGGGTTTCGGGCAGGCTTCAGCCAACCGGGTGGTGTAGGCAGGGAGTAGAGAGAAGGTCAGGAAAAAGGATTACCAAACAAGAACGTATGTGCTAGTATTAATTCATGCAAGAAAGAGCCGGAGGTCCTAAAGAGGACGAGCAGGCTCCAGCCACAACCGAACGTCTGCTCTTTGCAGGTGGAGCCGATGATCATCAAGAGCTTCAAGTACCGGCTGTATCCAACCCAGGTTCAGCAGCGACAGCTCGAGCAGACGGTGGAGACCTGCCGGCGGTGGTACAACCTCTGTCTGGCGGAGCGGAAGGTTGCCTGGGAGAACGAGCACCGCAGCGTGAACCGGTACGAGCAGCTTCGCAAGGTCAAGGAGTATCGGAAAGAGAATGAATATGCAGGGAAGGTCCACAGCCACGTCCTGCAGTTGGTGGTGACGGATCTGCATCGAGCCTTTGAGGCGTTCTTTCGGCGGGTGAAAGAGGGCGAGACGCCCGGGTATCCGCGTTTCAAAGGGCGCAATCGGTTCGACAGTTTTGGTCTGAAGGAGTATGGCAACGGCTTCAAGGTGGACGGACGGCGTTTGTACCTGAATGGGATCGGGCGGGTGCGGGTGCGCTGGCACCGGCGGGTGGAAGGCAGGATCAAGACCGTGCGGATCTGCCGGAAGGCGGGGGAGTGGTACGCCTGTTTTGCATGCGAGGTGGAGGAGAAAAAGCTTCCGGCCACGGGCCGGGAGATCGGTGTGGACGTGGGGATCCATCATTTATTGGCGACCAGTGAGAACGAGGTGGTGGAGAACCCGCACTGGTACCGGGATGAGGAACGAAGATTACGGGTGGCGCAACGGCGGGTATCCCGGCGCAAACTGGGGGGCGCCAATCGTCGAAAGGCGGTGAGGGTCCTGCAGTGCCGGCATGTGCACATTGCCAACCGGCGGAAGGATTACCTTCACGAGTGGATCCACTACCTGGTCACGCACTACGATCGCATTGCAGTCGAGGATCTGCGGATACGGGGAATGGTTCGAAACCATCATTTATCGAAGAGCATCCTGGATGCGGGCTGGGGCAGCCTGAAGAGACGCCTGATCGACAAAGCGGCAGAAGCTGGCCGACAGGTGTATCTGGTGAACCCGGCCTACACCTCCCAAACCTGCAGTGAGTGTGGAAAGCAGTTTTCGGACCTCAGGTTGGCGGATCGTTGGGTGAAATGTGATTGCGGTCTATCGCTGGACCGGGATGTCAATGCCGCACAGAATGTCTTGAAACGGGCGGGACACGCCCGTTGGGGCGAAAGCACAGCCAATGGGCTACCGACAGGTGTCCTGAGGGCAAGGCTGCCCCAAGAAGCCCCGCCGCTCTAAGCGGCTGGGGAGTGTCACTCAGGGATAAAGTCATCCAAAGGAAAGACATTTGTCAATTGACACCGCCTTCGGGATAAAGTACTTTAAGCTCGATTCGCCCATAAACTATCACCAAGGAGTGTTTAACCATGGCTTTAAAAATTACTGAAGAGTGCATCAACTGCGGTGCCTGCTTACCGGAATGCCCGACCAACTCGATCAGCGAAGGCGACCCCGTCTATGTGATCGATGCGACCACCTGCGTGGAGTGCGAAGGCCACTTCGACTCCCCTCAATGCAAGTCTGTTTGCCCCGTGGCGGATACCGCCATCGTCAAGGCATAACCCTCCAGGAGGAGCGATGCATCGCTCCTCCCTATTTTTAACGGTTTGACACGCCCGCCAGGGCAAGATATAATCCTACCAACCTAATCCACAACCTTCGGGGCAGGGTGCAATTCCCGACCGGTGGTAAAGCCCACGAGCACGACTGTGCATGACCCGGTGGAATTCCGGGGCCGACCGTAAAAGTCCGGATGCAAGAAGGTGTTTGAAAAGGCCAGCGCGCCTCTGATTTGCCGTGCATGCCCCGAAAACGCGAGTTTTCGGGGCATTTTGTCCGGTGGTGGTCCGTGCCGGTCTGTTCCCTTGCCCCGCAGGTATCCTGTGGGGCAGTCTGTTTTCGTATGGAACCAAAGCCAGCTCGCAAATCTCCCCGAACCCCCTCTCCGCGCTTGCCATGGACGGCGCTGGCCTCGCTGCTTGCGGCCGTTCTGATTTGGTGGCTGGTCACACGCCTGGCCGGCCTGCCGGCCTTTATCCTGCCCTCGCCGGGTCAGGTGGCGGTGCGCTTCTGGCAGGTGCTTTTAAACGGCAGCCTGATCTTCAACACGGCGGCGACCTTGCTGGAGGTTCTGCTCGGTCTGCTGGTCGGGACAGCCGTGGCCGTCGTGCTGGGATATGCGATTGCCAAGTCGCGCCGGTTCGAACACATCCTCTCTCCCTACCTGGTTGCCACCCAGGCCATCCCGATCGTCGCGGTCGCCCCGCTGCTGGTCATCTGGTTCGGCCCGGGGATCTTCTCGAAGGTGCTCATCTGCGCGTTGATCGTTTTCTTTCCGGTGCTGGTCAACACGGTGGTCGGCGTACGGGCGGTACCCCGACCCCTGCATGACCTGATGGGCTCGCTGCGCGCCTCGCCTGTCCAGACCCTGCGCTTCCTGGAAATCCCCGCGGCGCTGCCCATCCTGCTCGGAGGGCTGCGCATTGGAGCGACCCTTTCGGTCATCGGCGCGGTGGTCGGGGAACTGGTCGGGGCAGATGCAGGGCTGGGGTTCCTGATCAATTCGGCGCGCGGACTCTACGACACGTCCCTCGTCTTTGTGGCTGTGTTCACGCTGATCGCCCTGGCCCTGATTCTGTACGGATTCGTTTCGTTCCTGGAGCACCGCCTGCTGATCTGGCAGGAAGACTTCAAATGATCATTTGGAGATGGTCTTCATGAAAAAGGTCTCTCCCCTATTGGTTCTTGTTCTGGTGCTGTTCACCTCCTGCACAGGGAAGACTCCCCCAAGCAAACTGACGCATGTCCGCCTGCCGCTGGGATACATCCCCGATGTGCAGTTTGCCCCGCTCTACGTGGCGCTGCAGAAGGGTTATTTCCGCCAGGCCGGGATCGACCTCGAGCTGACCTATATGGATGAGAACCAGGCGACCGCCCTGGTGGGGGCGGACAACCTCCAGTTCGCGGTCGTGTCCGGCGAGCAGGTCCTGCCGGCGCGCGCCCAGGGGCTGCCGGTGGTGTATGTGGCGGCGTGGTACCAGCAGTACCCGGTTTCGATCGTTTCCATGTCCGATTCGGGCATCCGCACACCCCAGGATCTGCGCGGCAAGACCATCGGCCTACCAGGAGCATATGGGGCCAACTACATTGGCCTGCGCGCCCTGCTGCATGCGGCCGGCCTGACCGAATCGGATGTCAAGCTCGATTCCATCGGATACACTCAGGTGGAGGCACTGGCGGCCGGCCGCGACCCGGCCGTCTCGGTCTACACCAACAACGAGGTGGTGCAGTTACGCGCCCGCGGCTACGCCCTGAATGAAATCCGCGTCGCCGACTATGTCCAGCTGGCCTCCAACGGCTTGATTACCAATGAGAAAACCATCGCGAGCCAACCCGCCTTGGTGCGCGCCATGGTGGCCTCCCTGCTGCATGGTGTGGCGGACACTATCGCTGATCCGGCCTCGGCCTATGAAATCTCCAAGGCGTATGTCAGCACTCTGGCCCAGGCCGACACGGCGGTGGAGAAGCAGGTGTTGACGACCTCCATCCAGCTGTGGCGCACCGATCGGCTTGGCTATTCGGATCCCAAAGCCTGGGAGAACATGCAGGCCGTCCTGCTCGACATGGGTCTGCTCACAAAGCCGCAGGATCTGTCCAAGGCTTTTACCAACCAATTCCTGCCGTGAACGATTCTCCTCAAGCCCCCATTTTAGTCGTTCAAGACCTGGGCGTGACCTTCCCCGACACCAACGGCGGTCTGGAGGCTTTGGACGACGCCTCTTTTACCATCTGCCCTCAGGAGTTCGTCTGTGTGCTGGGGCCGTCGGGCAGCGGCAAATCCACCCTGCTGCGCATCCTGGCCGGGCTTTTGGCACCCACCTCCGGAACGTTCACTTTTACCGGAGGGACGCCGCGCATCGGGGTGGTCTTTCAGCAGTCCAACCTGATGCCCTGGCGGACGGCGCTGGAGAACATCACCCTCCCGCTCGAACTGCAGGGCGTCCCCGCGCGCGAAGCCCGCTCCCGGGCCCAGGATATGATCGATCTGGTGGGGCTGCAGGGCTTTGAATCGGCGTGGCCGCGCGACCTGTCCGGCGGGATGGCCCAGCGCGTCGCGATCGCACGCGCCTTGATCCATGATCCGGATCTGCTCCTGTTGGACGAGCCCTTTGGTTCCCTGGATGCCCTGACGCGCGAGCGCATGTGGACCGAGCTTAGCCGCATCTGGCAGGCGCGTCGCAAAACCGTCCTGATGGTAACGCATTCGATCAGTGAGGCGCTCTTCCTGGCAGATCGGGTGCTGGTGTTGACCCAGCGCCCCGGGCGTATCCGCCTGGATTTGAGGGTGGATCTGCCCCGCCCGCGCCAGGACGAGATGCGCTATACGACGCGCTTCGGAGATTTAGCCCGTCAGTTGAAAGAAGCAATTGGGTGATCGGCATGAACCCGGGAAAGGCGGGCGAAGGCAGGTGACCTCAGCTCAGGGGGCACCCGAAGCGCCGTTTTCCTATTGATATTTGATCAGGTAATAGACCAACTTGATGTATTCATTGTTAAGGGTGACCAGACCGTCCTCGTTCTTCCACCAGTTGGTCTGGTCGAATTCGATGTAGGGGGCGGCTGCGACTTCCAATCTGACAGGCAGCCCGGCAAGCTCCTTGTCGATAATCCATTTGGCCCGGCGGGTGTGAAAGGCGGAAGTGACCAGGATGATCCGACCCAGAGGATGGCTGTCCACGTAGCCCCTCAACACGCTTGCCTCGTCGAACGTGCTGGTGACGCCGCCCGGAAAGGGCAGGACCTCGATCTGATCGGCAGGGACGCCGAGCGCCTCCATGACGCTGACGGAAATATCGGTTTCGTTACGCGCCAGACCCAAGTTCTCCGCCGGGGTGGACTGAGCGCGCGCGATGGCAATCTGGGGCGCCAGCCCTTCCTGGTAAAGCCGAGCTGCGAGGAAAGGACGGCTGTTGTAATCTCCGTTCAGCACGAAGATCAGCTGCGCTTTCTGGAGGGGGTCATTGACGATCAGGAAGTCGGCCAGACCGGTCAGGATCTGGGACCGGAACCCAACGGCCAGGACGACCAGCAGGAGCAGAACAAGTCCTGCGAGGAACAGCTTCCGGAATGAAAATTTTCGCCCGGATGAATTGAGCAACTCTTTCGACCCGGCGGGCCCCCCGGTCACTTCACGATCCAGAACCAGCCCAACACTGCCAGGGGAATGAAGAACAACAGCACGGCGATCGTCCCGGCTACAGCCCCGTGGCCTTCGCGTTCGTCGACCAGATGCAGGCTGGGGAAGATGCCTTCGGCATGCCAGCGCGGCCCGCCGAACCAGGTGAAGATGATCCCACCCAGGATGCCTCCCAGGTGGCCGAAGTTATCCACGCCAGACCCCGGGGTAATGCCGAAAAGCAGGTTGATTGCTGCAATGAAGAGCAGGTTGAGCAGCGATCGGTTGACCTGCCTGCCGAGCAGCTGGCGGTTTTGGATCAAGAAGACCGCCTCGGCGGCCAGCAGACCGAAGATGGCGGTCGAGGCGCCAAGAGATTGCTCGGGGGTCAGCAAAAATGAAAAGACGTTCCCGGCGAAAGCGCTCAGGAAATAGAGTAGCAGAAATCGGCGATGGCCGAAGCGGGCCTCGATGCCGCGCCCGAATAGGAACAGGGCATACATGTTAAAGGCGATATGCAAAATCGAGGCATGCAGGAAGACGGGGGTGATCAACCGCCAGAGCTGCCCGTAGCGGATGAGCGCATCGTCTTTGATCCCCAGGGCGGTCACGATGTCGGCGTTGAGCACCTGTCCCAGGAATTGCAGGATGTAGATGAAGGTGGTCAGGGCCAGGAGGGTATAGGTGGCGACGGGCCTCGAGTTGGGCATGGCCACCTGCACGTAGCGGGGCTGGGGGGATTGTTCGGGAGGGGGGACTTCATTCATTGTTTTGACCTTGATGAGAGTTAGTCTCTACGGAATTTAGAAGGCGACCTTGCGCGGGGTCACCCGATGGTGTTCCGATCGCAGGATGGCGACGACCGTGTCCACCGTATCGTCCAGGTGGCCGTCCGAGTTGACGATGACATAGTCGAACTCAACGGCGCGCTTGAGTTCCTGACGGGCGGTGGCGATGCGCAATGCCAGTTCCTCCACCGTCTCGGTCCGGCGCTGCTTCAAGCGGTTGACGAGCTCCTGCTCGTTCTGGGTGGTCAGGAAGACCAGGATGGCTTCCGGTGCCAGTTTGCGCACCGTGGCCGCCCCCTGCACATCCACCCGCATGATGACATCCTGACCGGAGGCCAGCGCTTCCCGGACCTGTTTTTTGGGGATGCCTTTATAGTCGTTGTACACCAAGGCATATTCGATCAGCTCCCCGGCCTCGATCATGCGTGCGAACTCCTCCTTCGAGACAAAGAAGTAATCCATGCCATGGACTTCGTTATCGCGCCGAGGCCGCGTGGTGGCCGTCACGACAAAATGCACCGGCAGGCCGCGCACCTTCATCCGGTTGACCACGCTGTCCTTGCCCACCCCGGATGGTCCGGAGATGACGATCAGGAGCGGCTGAGGTTTGTATAGGTTAAACTCAGAATCGCTGGTCATGGTCTTATTGTACCCGATAGACAGGTGACCGAGAATTGAGATAAAATCCAGCTATGCCCCTGTACGATTATATCTGTCTGGAATGCGGCACCCGCTTCGATATCCACCTTTCCTACAGCGAGTACGGTAAGCACCCCGTGAGCTGTCCGACATGCAGGAGTCAGAGGGTTCGGCGTCCGATCCCCCGCGTGCGCGTGGCAAAATCGGAGGACAGCCGCATGGAGTCCCTGGCCAGCGATTTCTCGGACCCCTCCGCTTTGGCCGGGCTGGAGGATGATCCCCAATCCATGGGCCGCATGCTGCGCAAGATGAGCAGCCAGCTGGGCGAGCAGATGCCCTCCGAGTTCGACGAGGTGGTGGACCGGCTGGAGCAGGGGCAGAACCCCGACGAGATTGAAAAGTCCATGCCCGATCTGGGGGAGGCGGAGGGCGGCGGGGAAGAAGACTTTTGATGGGAATATAGAACGGGGCGCCCGAATCGGCGCCCCGTTTCACTCTCGTGAGGGAGAGATTATTTCTGCGGGACGATCTCGAGGATCATGCTGGAGGCGTCCCTCTTCAGGGTCAACTGAGCATTTTTGATCTGCGTCTGTGCATTCCCCCCAACCGTCATGGGGGCATAGCTTTGATTCAACCAGGCGAGGATCTGGGGGAGCCTATCGGGGGGGAACAACCCTGCGCAGATCACACTGGCGAGTGACAGTCCTTGTTGTACGGTCTCGGCGTTGTCCGATCGGGGGAGGGTGAGTCGGATGAGGCTCAGGTTGTTGGGGCTCCCGATGAGCTGGATAGAAAAACCATCAGCCACTGCCGGGAAGCTGGAGGCCCCTACCCCGTTCAGTTTTCCGATCGTGGCCGGCTGACCAGCGACGGTTGCCGTGCTGAAATCGAACTCCTTGGACATCTGCAGCACTCCCTGAACGTTTGCCAGGGCGATGACCGGGCCCCCGGGGGTTGGCACTGAGCTGGAACCGGAGGCTGAGGACTGCCCGGGAGCATTGACCACGGAACCGGGCTGGGAGGGGGTGTTGTTCGGCGAGGTGGGGGGTTGTAAGGAGGCCGGGAGTGTGCCGGGAACTCGCTCACAACCGAACAAGAAAAGCAGCAGAACGGCCAAAAGGAGAAGATGCAACGGACGCATAAATATCCTCCTCAGTGAAATCATTATAGTCCCTTTCAATCGGGGAGGGGTCCCTGCCCAGCAGGGGATTCAGGTGCTTTGCACCATGCTGGCAGGGCGTGGATCCTGGCGCCATCTGACCTCATTCCCAGGCCGGAGGCAGGCGGGTCGATAAAAACCCAAGATCGATCGGGTCACCCTCCCGGTCTTCGATCCACTTATGAACTCAAATCATACGCCTGCTTGAGCCAACCGACCAGCTGCTCATCGACCTGCGCTGGATCCGTCAATTTGAGTTCTTGGTGGTATCGTTTTGCAGAGACCTTTTCTGTCCTCGAAAAACGCAGGTCCCCGATCGGGGTGCTCGATTTGATATTGAGGATCAGGGCTGATTTCTGCGTCACGACGCCGGCAAAAGTGGTCCTGTTCACAAGGTGAATGGAGGTCTTCTTGGGTTCTTCGACGATCTTGCCGAAACCTCGGAGCTCGGACAGCAGGGTGTTGTAAATCTTGCGCACAAGGGGCGACTTGTTCTCGAAATGGGATTCAAGGGTGAATGTGCCAGCCTCCGGCATGATTGGCCTCCCGGTTGAATTAGAACAATTGTACTGTAAAAAAACCTCCCCGGAGGGTCCATCGGGTAGGCGTAGACGCCTCGACCGGCGCGATTGGAGTGCGGTGGGGTAGTCCGTAATTATGTTAAGCGGGCTTCGATCACCGAGCGGATGGCCGCCTGCACCGCCGGCCAACTCTGCCCGGCATCAATGACCACCCAGCGGTTTGGCTCGGCCTTGACGAGTTCCAGATAGCCTCGGCGCACCCGCTGGTGAAATTCGAGTGTGTACGCATCCAGGCGGTTCCACTCACCGGACTTGTCCTTGCGCCGCAGGCCGGCCTCGACGTCGATGTCGAGCAACAGCGTCAGGTCCGGGACCAGGCCTCCGGTCGCATAGCGGACCAGGGCGCGCACTTCGTCCAAGTCCTGCTGGTGCCCGTACCCCTGATAGGCCAGGGTCGAGTCGGCGTAGCGGTCGCACAGCACGATCACACCCTCTGCCAGTTTGGGCCGGATGACTTGCTCCACGATCTGGGCCCGGGCTGCCTGGTAGAGCAGGGTTTCGGTCCTGGCGTGCATTTCGGTGTTCTTCAAGTCGTGGATTACCGCCCGCACCTGCTCACTGATCGAGGTGCCGCCGGGTTCTCGCGTCGTGTGAACGCGCCGCCCTTGTCCTTCCAGCCATTCGGCCAGAGGCTTGATGTGGGAGGTCTTGCCGGAACCTTCGGGGCCTTCTAGGGTGATGAACATTGATGCTCGCGCAGCAGGGGTTCACTCCCTGAATATCCTGACGTGTCTGCGCGGCTCCTTGCCGTATGAATGCGAGACCAGCTCTGCATCCCGCGCCATCTCATGCTGGATGCGGCGGATCGTGGAGGGACCCGGCGGCAGGTCCACCCAGCGCTCGCCGTTCAATACTGCGGCGATGGCGGCCTGGGTCTGCGTCTTAACCGAGTCGATCTCGCCGGCAGCCGGAACGATCTCGGACAGGTTGAACAAGTCGCTCAGGAACTGCTCCATCTGGCTGATGGTATTGGCCCTCAGGACGTAAATCGGCATGCCACGCTGTTCGGCGTCCATCACGGTCTGCTGTCGGTCGCGGTAGTAGGAGCGCAGCGTCACCAGCACGTTGGCCTGGCCGGGGTCCTTGACAACCACAGCCGGGACACCCAGCCGTTTGGCGGCCTGCATCAACCGGTTTTGGGCCACACCGTAGGGGTAGATCTGCACGGTCTGGAGCGGGGAATGCGGAGCTTCGAAGCGGGGACCAGGCTCGGAGTGAGCGGGGATGCCTGTCGGCGCGATCTCGATCGCGGCCGTGCCCTGGCGGGAGGTGGTCCGGCGGCGGCGTTCACCATTTTCGATCAAAAAGTCTGAATCGGGCCTGGAGCGGTTGACAGCCGCGGCCTTCTCAATATGGATCTGGCCCTCGGCATCGCGGGCGCGCACCTCCGGCGGGAGCGGATAACCGCGCAGCAGCGAGTCGACCGAGGCGGCCAGGTCCATGTGCACGGCCAGTCGGTCGCGCTGCTGAATCTCGACCAGCACATCGAAGGTGGGCGGGGCGCGCCGTTCCAGGACGGTCTTCTGC
>Ga0187877_1002689_pt1 | contig 15477 bp, 11 predicted proteins | sample June2016WEW_17_1_3_FD_132430 | JGI IMG/M metagenome (GOLD analysis project Ga0187877, IMG submission 132430) | Peatland microbial communities from SPRUCE experiment site at the Marcell Experimental Forest, Minnesota, USA - June2016WEW_17_100 | ecosystem: Environmental > Terrestrial > Soil >... | reverse complement strand
CGGTTAGCCGGGCCTCTGGCCCGGTGTTCCGACCGCACCAGGTTCACGGAGCCGGAGGCTCCGTGAACTGGCAGACCGGAGGTCTGCCCCACACCTGAACAGTTACGATTTTTCTTGCCACAGATGAAGATCGATCAGGGCAGCCTGGCCACGCGATAGAATCGCGAACCGGCGGACTGTTCAATGGAATCCGAGATCTGGTACTCCCGCCCCGTGCCTGGAATCTGGCCGGTCAGCGTTTGCCAGGAGGCCTCGGAAAGATGGTTCTTGAACTCGACGCGATACTGCCGGTCAAAAAGGGTTTTGAAACCCAGCGTGAACTGGGTGCCCGACAATGCCCAGCTAACTTGTATGTTACCCGCGCTAAACCGAATGTCGGTGGTGGTCGCCGGATCGATATCGAGGTGCGTGCTGGCATTGGCGACGGTGAGCTGTTCACCCTCGATCTGGACGTCTTCGAACGAAAAATCCTCCGCGTATGCAGGCTCGCCATGGGCGACGATCCCGTAAATCCGGCTGCGGCTGGGGCCGCGGGTAACGGATTGGCCCTGCTCCAGCGTGATGTTCCGGAAGGTAACGTTACGGATGTAACCGGGGCTGCTGCCGATGCTGTTGGTCGTCATGTTCAGGTTGATGAGCGCGGCGATCGAGCCTTCGATCCGGATGTCGTCGAAGACGTGGTTCTCGCTCTGGTCACTCCAATAAAGGGCGGCAGCGTCCAGGACACCGTCATTCTTGCCCAGCGCGTCCCACTCCGGGTTGATCAGGTCGCTATCCGTCATCAACGTATTGGACCAATTGACGCCGCCCCAGCCCAGTTGCACGGTCGCACCGTTCCAGGACGGCCAAATGACGCACCGCCGGATGTTGAACCCAGGGTAAAAGTTGTCATCGCAGCATTTCAGGAAGCAGTCCTCGATCAGGCTGTTTTGGCCTCCCCTTATTCCATCCTGGTTGACCCACCAGGCATTGACTACTTTCGCGTGCCGGATCACCGCATTGGGGCCTGGCCCAAGCGCATGATGAGGGAGGTCCACCAGGGTGGGGCCTTCAACACAATCGGAAATCACGAACGCCTGCCAATGGCCCGGCGGCCCGATGCCGAACACTTGCTTCACCCCAGAAATGACGCCGCGCCCGATCACTGCAGTGTTCGACACGCTTTGCCAATGCGAAAGGTAGCCGTACGCGCCGCCCGCCACATATAAGCACTGGCCCGGAGACATCAGCAAGTTGCCATCGGCGCTATTCGTATCGAAAATTCCGGCGCTGGTGAGCGTACCGGCGCCGTAATAAATCTTCCCCGGCAGCAGATAAAGCACACTGGCCGAACTTTGGTCCACTGAAGAGTTGAACTCGACCACGCCCGGATCGCCCAGGCTCGGCGAGCTCAACTCCGGCGGGTCCGCAAATAGCATCAACCCGTGCAGGATCTGATTGGTGAGCTGGCTGACACGATTTTCAGGAACCTCAAAATTGACCGAAACATGCCGCGGGATGTCCATCGAGAAGCTCACGGTATTCCCATCCACAATCACCGGCTCCAATCCGTAGCTTTTGGGCGACAGAACGACATTCGTCGCCGCCGAGCCGTACAACTTTTTCACCTCGATGGTCGCTGGGCCCCAGCAGGAAAAGTTCGCCCAGGAGAATGTCCGCCCCGGCGTGGACCAATGTAGCGTCCGCCCGGCGGCGGTGCCCTGATTCAGCCGGTCCTCGGGATGGCTGATATGGACAAATGTCTGTTGGCTCTGCCTTCCCTGAGTGATTGTCACCTGGTATTTGTCCGATTGGGGAATGCCGGCCGGCCAGTTGTAAACCGCGACGCTGGGGCGCCGCACGGCATCCAGGAAATCGACTCGTGAGAAGGTTGCCCGGGTCGCCTGGCCGGGTTCTTCGGAACAAACGACCAGGCCAACCTGCACGTTCGTGGACATGCTTATGGTCAGCGTGCCCCCTTGCCGCCACCGAAGCCCATCGGCACTGTAATATCCCGTCAGGTAATCGGCTTCGCGAACCAACCGCACCCACTGGGGCGCGGAAACACCCCTCGTAGCAGATTGCGCTGTGCTTTGCCCCGCCACGCTCCGCGTGAGGAACTGTGCGCCGCAACCTGGGGTCACCACCATGGCGGCGTGTGGCGCATTGGCGCCAAAGCCGCCGCGGATCATGACGCCGGCCTTGGCGCACGGATCGGTGTTCCCCAGGCTGTCCACACGCGCCACGATTTCGGTGTCTCCGGACACGCTTTCATAGACAAACCCAAATTGGTCTGCCGTCCCGGAAATACCGGCTCCGGCGGCCCCCACTGTGTACACGTCGTTGGTGAAAGCGAGGCTCGACTGGACTACGCCATTGCCGATGTTTGTTACGACGGTCAGCCATTGGTCAGCTTTGGCGCTGCCGGCGACAAGCCAAATCAGACAAATCGGAATAAACTTCAGCGGGTTCACAACAGGGCACCAAAGACGGCGGGGCTGAGATCAAGGGCTTGCGACCCGAAAACCGACATCCTCGATCTGGAGTGTCGGCGCGCAATCGGCGCAGTAGCGGTATTGGGCCTGTAATGCGTACATCGCATCGTCCCAGGAACCGCGACGACATCCTCGTAGCGTCGGCGCAATGGCGGTCTCGTTCCACTCCCACACGTTGCCGCCCATTTCCGAAGCTCCAAAGGCGCTTTCGCTTCCAGGTCCGCCGCTCCCCACGGTCGTCACATTGCCAGTCTGTCCGTTCCAAACCACCCCGTTGTTGTAATTCGCAATGTTCAGCGTCTGATTGTTGATGTTCCCCAAGGCGTCGCAAGTCGCCACTGTGGGAGCAGTGTCACTCTGGGTAGGGTACCACCAATAGCCTCCTTTCCCATTTTTCGCAGGGTCATAATACGCGGCTTTATACCATTCATTCTCGTTGGGCACAAAAAACCTCGCGCCTGCATTCCGCGTGATGTCGTTGGCCGCCATCCCAGCAGCCGTGATGGTGTAAGCACCGTCTTCGGTGGTGGTGTTATCCTGCGCCCCCGTTGGCATCCCATTGTGCAACCAATTGCAGAACCGCAACGCAAGCCAAAAATCCATGAAAGCCATGGGCTTGGAGCCAAACGCCTTCTTAACAACGTAACTGTAGCTCCCGGGGACGCCCAGTCGAATGATGCCGCAGTGCGGATCGTTCGCCATGTTCGGAGAGAGATATAGCCCGTTAGGGTCTGCGACCGCCACGGCATTCAAAAAGTCGGCATACTGGTCGTTGGTAATCTTGTACTTGCTGATGTGGAAGGCATAGTTGACCGCGCCGTACCCGGAGGTTCCATCACTGGCCACGCGTGTATCGGCCGGGTTGCCGGGGTAGTCCACGGCCACGAACTCGATAAAAGGCGCCGTTCCGGCTGGACCCGGGGGCCCTTGTGGCCCTGCGGGCCCCTGCGCCCCTGTAGCTACCGTTGGTCCTGCGGGCCCTTGGGCCCCTGTAGCTCCCGTCGGTCCTGCGGGCCCCTGGGAGCCAGTAGCTCCCGTCGGCCCCGGCGGCCCCTGCGCACCAGTAGCTCCCGCCGGTCCTGCGGGCCCTTGGGCGCCAGTAGTTCCCGTCGGTCCCGGCGGCCCGGTAGCCCCCGTCGCACCTGCGGCCCCCTGGGAGCCAGTGGCTCCCGTCGGTCCCGGCGGCCCTTGGGCGCCAGCAGCCCCCGGTGGTCCTGCGGGCCCCTGGGCACCAGTAGCTCCCGTCGGTCCTGGCGGCCCGATGGCCCCGATTGCCACGTCTGCCCCGTCTAAACGAGTCCCATTGGGCTGATAAATAACCAACACGTAAGTGCCTGGGGATTGTGCGGCCGGCAACGTGGCCAGGATGGTCTGAGTCGCCTGGCTATAAGTGGAGTTGATTGTCACCCCATTGAATTTGACCGTCACGGCTCCATTTGGAAAACCCTGTACCGTGATGGTCAGAGTTACGTTATCCGAGCCCAACTTCGTGTTGAGTATCTGCGGGGTTTGGGTCGCGCCCAGCAGTGCTGTCGCAGGAAGCAGCGCCAGCAATGCAAGCCATGGCCTGGCGAACAAATAGAGGTTTTTCATAACTGCGTATGTTTCTGCGGGCTTAAGACCGCTTATTTGGTGGCGGCCTCGTAGTATTTTGCCACCTCAGACCAGTTCACGACATTCCAAAACGCCTTCAGATAATCTGCGCGGCGGTTGTGGTATTTCAAATAATAGGCGTGCTCCCAAACATCGACCCCGAGCACAGGCTTGCCTTCGCAACGGACGACCGCCTTCCCCATGATGGGATTGTCCTGGTTGGCCGTGGAAACGATTTCGAGTTTTCCCCCGTTGACCACGAGCCACGCCCAGCCGCTGCCGAAACGCCCCATGCCGGCATTTTCGAACTTTTTCTTGAAAGCGTCAAAATCTCCAAACGTCCTCTTGAGGTCATCGGCCAGTTTCCCGCTTGGGGCGCCCGCCCCGTTGGGACCCATAATCTTCCACAGCATCGAGTGATTCGCATGTCCCCCGCCGTTATTGCGCACCCGCGCACGAAGATCCGCAGGCACGGCTTCCAGATTCCTGATAAGGTCTTCCACGGATTTCTTCTCCAGTTCCGCCTTGCCAGCAATCGCCTTGTTGAGACTGGTTACGTAGGCGCCGTGATGTTTGTCATGATGAATTCCCATCGTCAGCGCGTCGATATAGGGTTCGAGCGCATTCGTCGGGTAAGGGAGTGACGGTAATTGGTATTCCATAATCTTAATCTTAATCAACTGATAATTTTAGTTTCGGTTTTCGCAGCTTTTCCTGCAGCCAGGTTGCAGGGGCTGAAAATAGTCTATCACAGGCTCGGGGCCGGCGCAAGCATCGGCGGGCAAGAAATATCCACGCAAGCCCTGCGCCCGGAGTCTCCCCGGGTTTGACGGTTTTGGCAAGCGGCCTCGACCCGGCCGGCGGACTCCTGCTGGTTGGGTCAGGATACGCGGCTTTCGACTTTTTCTGGATTCTAGCATGATTAGAAGCACGTTTTAATGCGGTGGCGCCGCGGTCGCGAGTCGCCCGGAGAACAGCAGGAGGCCAAAACAGACGACTTGGAGGGTGACGACGACACTGGCGGCCCTCCACAATGGCCCTTCGCCCCAGAGGTTATGCTTCTTGTTCCAGCGGGCGAAGGCTTCATGCCCCGACAAGAGGCCAGCGTGGTACAAACCATAGAGAAGGTAGTACCATGCGGTCCCGTGCCACAGGCCCATCAGCCCGAACGCCAGAAGAAAACCGAGAGGTGAGGCCACGTGCTTGCTTTTGAACCAGCGCCCCTTGGTCGCGGCCATCACAAACCGCATATAAACGTGGTCGCGGAACCAAAAGGAAAGACTGATGTGCCAACGGTTCCAGAAATCGCGAATGTTCCGGGACAAAAACGGCCGATCGAAGTTCTCCGGAGTGCGGATGCCCAACAGGTAACTGAACCCGATGGCGAACGCGCTGTAACCGGCAAAGTCAAAGAATAGATACAAGGTGTAAGCATACATGTACGAAACAATTGTCCAGAGGCCTGCGCCGGTCGCCACGGGGTCCATCCAATACTTCTTCACGAGGTATGCCAGGATAAACTTGTACAGGAACCCGCGAAAAACCCGGTGCACCGCGCCATCCAGATCCTGCAAGAACTCAGCCCGAGTCCGGCAGCGGCTCCAGTCTTTTTCAAAACGACGGTACCGATCGACGGGACCGGAGGAAATCGTCGGGAAGAAAAAGAGGTAGGAAAAGAATTGCGCGAGCGGCAAAGAAGAAATGAGCCGATCCCGGATGCAAAAGATCACGTCGAGGTTGCGGAACGTCACGTAGGAAATCCCAAGGAATCCCAGACGATAGCCCGGCGCCACCACTGGCAAGAACTTCGCCACCACGAGCGGGCACGCAGTCAAGGCCATTGCGAAATAAAAAACCAGGCGCCGGCTCGCGCGCAGGCGGTTCCAGAGAAAGCTTCTCGCAATCGCCCACTGGAATAGGCCATAGCCAGCAAGCAGCCAAACCTCCCGCACGGCGGTGTGTGGCCCCACGTTCAAGGGCCCCCAGTATTGCACGGCGAGCACCACCACCGTCGCGAAGAGGATCCAGCGCCAGGAACTGCGTCCGAGCAATCCCAGACTCAGCGTCGGGACCGTCGGGTAGAGCAGGAAACCAAAATAGAGAAAGTCGGCGTATGGCGTCATGTCAGCAAATCTGCCAGGGCGCGGCGATCGACCTTCCCATTGGCGTTCATCGGAAAAATCTCCAGGAAGCGGAATCTGTGAGGAATCATATAGGCGGGCAGCCGCTCTGCCAACCGCGATCTTAACATGAGGGACAGCTCGAAATCCGAGCCGGCGGGGCGTTCCGCCAGGGTTACAAACGCGGCCAGGGATTCAGGCCGTCCACCCTTCATTACCGGGAGAACTGCTGCATCCAACAATCCGGGCAAGGCGCGCAGGTGGGTTTCGACATCGCCCAACTCAACGCGGTAGCCATGCAGCTTGACCTGCGTGTCCCTGCGCCCCTCGTAAAAAACCAGGCCGTCGCGGACACGCCCCCAATCGCCTGTGTGATAGGCTCTCAGCCCATCATGCTCGAAGAAGCTCCGGGCGGTGAGGTCCGGCCGGCCCAGGTAGCCGGGACTCACGCTGGGGCCGGCGATCACGATCTCGTCCCGCTCCCCGGGCGCCACCGGGCGCCCGCCTTCATCCAGGATCAGAATGCGGTTCCCGGCCATCGGGTGCCCGATCGGGAGCGGCGAATTTCGGCCCAACAAATCGCGATCCACGTTCACCCACGTCACTATCACCGTTGCCTCCGTCGGGCCGTAGGCGTTCCAGACCTCGGTGCCGGGGAAGCGATCCAGAAGCTGGGCGACGAGCTCAGGGGCGAGCACCTCTCCCGCAACAAAGAAGCGGCGCAGCCGGGGAAGCATGCTCGCCCGAAAGCTCCGCTCCACCAGGCACATCGCCGCAAACGAGGGCGTCGAAACCCAGATCGTCACTCCGGAGGCGGCCAGAGACTTGAACAGTGGCTTCAGGTCCCCGATGTCGTCCCTGGTGATACTCCACACGGTTCCACCGTTCAGCAGCGCCAGATAGCTATCCATCACCGACACATCGAACGAGTAGAGCACCTGGTTCAAAAAAGTCTCCTTCTGCTCCTGAAAGTCCTGATGCTTTAGCACCCACTCCAGAAAGTTCGCCACACAGCCATACGTAATGACGACGCCTTTGGGTTCGCCCGTGGTGCCCGAGGTGAACAGGATGTAATACGGGTCCTCCGGTGCCAGGCGCCGCTTCGCCGGAGACCCGCCGCGAGCTGACAACTCCACCACACTCGCAGGCGTCAGCGTAAGTCGGGCCCCGGCTGTCGCCACGATGCGCTCCACCCTTTGCGGTGGCAACGCGTTATCTACGGGAACGTAAGGGTGCCCGGCCTTGACCGCTCCCAGAAAGGCGATCAACATCTCCGGCTCCTTGTGGCCGAGGACCACGACTGGGGAGCCATCGTCCGGCAAGCTCTGGACAAGCTGGGCGCCCAGAGCGTCTGAGCGCTCGAGGAGCTCGCCGTAGGTCAGGGTGCGACCCCCGCTTACGTGGGCCAGCCGGTTGGGTGCCGCGCGTCCCCAATTGTCAATGCGTTCGAGTATGTTCATTTGATCTCAGCCTAAAAACCTTGATAGATGAAGGGCGGCGTCGAGAAGTCACCCCTGCCGTAGAGCAGAATCAGTCCCGCGGCGATCGCCAGGTAGTAGAAGGTCAAAGCTGCGAATCGAAGCCATTGGTTCGAGAATAAGCTGGTTTTAATGGTCATACTTTCACCTGTTGGTTCCCGCTGCGATGCGAACCTTGCCACTAGTGCTCACGCTGCGCTATTGCCGGTTGGCGCAGGTCAAAAATCAGGCAACTATCTTCATGCCGCGCGACGACGCGATAGTGGCTCTCCAGATGCCTCCTGAACTCGGCGTAATAGTCGAGCCACCAGAATGTAGTATTGGGAAACACTATAAAACTGGCCCCTTTGGCCCGAAGCGCTTCCAGGTGACCGATGGCCTCGGTGCTGTCGGCGGGTTTGTGGCCAGCATACGTGCCATCGTCCGTTTGAGGAAAATGCCATCCTTTGCGATCGCCCATCTGGAGCAGTTCGTCCTCACCGTCACTGACGACAATCACCGTAGCCTTGGGCGGCGACGCGGCTTGCGCAGCCTGCCGGACTCGTTTGACGAGCTGTTGATATTCAAGCTCCTGCTTGTCCGTGGAAACGTCAAACTGAGACCGGCTGCTCCTGGCCTCTGTGCCCAGCCGGTCCAGGTCAAGCTCGCCGAATCTGCCGTGATAAAGGGCGTCCAGGGCCTGGTCATAGTAAACCCAGCCCTTGGGGCTCAGGTGAGAGCCGAAGTCCAGGACGAAGTATTTGTCTCCGTCATGGGCTTCGAAGTTGGCCAGCGGCACCCCAAAGGCTTCGGCTGCTTCGCGAAGCCTCGTGTAGAATACCCTGCGGGCCGAGGCTGAGACGCCCCAGTAGTTAAAATACTCTCCGGGCAAGGGAGGGCAAAGGATCAGCGGCTGGGCGCCGCGTTCTTTCAGAACCCGCAGCAGCAAGCCCAGATCCACCCACTCCTTGCTGTCCCGCAGCGTCCGGAGGAACACGGCGTCGCTGTTTTCGCCTTGCCGTTGGATCCACTCCTTTGAATTCTTCTCCCAACGCTCATTGGCAAAGCCGAACGGATTGTTGTTGGCAACTTCCCGATAATCCTCCTCCGCCCGCATGGCCAGTTTTCGCCAGTCGATGGAGGACGCACGGTGCGCCACCTGCAGTCTCAGATCATGCTGCGCCCGGATATAGGCGAGCGTCTCCCAGTGATCCTGAAGGCGCAGCACCAGGTTCTGCAACTTCCCCAGCGGCAGGACGGCGTAATAAAGCACACGGTTGACCGGACCGCCACCCGCCAGCCGTTCTAAGGCGAACTTCAGCACCGGCCTGTGCTCTAATGTCAGCGGATATTCCAGCATCCGCCTGGCGACTGCTTGCTTGAGCCCGGGGCTCAGATCCGTGCTGAAGACCGACTCTCCGGCCTGAAGACCCGAGAAGTTGCCGCCATAAGCATCCGGGCCCGCCATACCAGCTTGGAATGGGCCCCACGTGAATGAGAGGACCACCTTCTTTCCGCGCAGCTCAGGACCAATCGCCGTCAACTCCTGAAGCATGGTCAAGGCTGTAGTTGCGCCCTTTCCAACTGCAAACACCCTAAACCCCGTTGGGTAACTCCAGAACCGCAGCGAAGCACGATAACGATTGAGCTCCGGCTTCCCTTGCGAAGAAGCCCAGATTTCCGAAGCCCCGTAGAGCGGCAGCAGGTCACTTTGCCGAAATGCCGCCCGCCCCACGGCAATGCCCACGTTTTTATGGGCGAAATGCCTCGGCGCCAGCGCATGGATGTACCGATTCTCCACCCGGTGCGCGAAAAGCACGCCCCAAAATAATGCGATGGCCATCAGCAGCAATGCCGCTGCTGCCGATCCAAGATAGGAACACTTCACGCTGCGGCCCTCAACTCCCTCCACACCAGGAACTTGCGTTGACATCGTCACGCGCTGCAAAAACTGTTAGCTCGTTCTGACAGCGTTGGCTGGCACAGCCTGCCCCAGCTTCTGTTCCATGTACGCAATGATATTGCGTGGCGTGGCCCATTGCTCACGCTCAAACTCAGCCGGCGATATTTCAACACCGAATTCAGCCGACAGGGCAACCATCAGTTCCACCGTCTTCAGGGAATCCAGGATGCCCACATCGTACAGACGCAACTCGAGATTCTGAATGACCTCGTCTAACTCCCCGATCCGCGTCACCATTCTCAGCACGTGTTCAGTGGTCGACATAGCTGACGTATCTCCTTTCCTGGCCTTTGGTAAGGCGCCGGACCGGGCGGCTCTTCCCGGAGCGCATCTTTCGAAGGCCACGGCCCCACCCTCTCACACCGACATGTTCCATGTCTTCGTCCTCGTTATGATTCATTTTATTGAGTTCTCGCTTTAGCATGTTACATCCGAATCCTCTGAAAAGCAACTCCAGCCTGGTTGATTGTTAGGTCAAGGGGCGTACTGGCATCTCGAGATACATAGCGCGACATGAGGGCTTCGATGCGGCTCCTCCACAATCGAGTGTGAAGCCAGCGGTTGTAACGGCCGGCTGCCTGCGGTGAAGGGGTTGGGCACGATTGCCCCTGGAGGTGATAAAGCTCCACATCGGCCTCGTACCAGTTTTCCCGCCCCAGTTCGACCAGACGCAAGCAGAGATCTGAAGCCTCGTAATCCTGCTCCAGGTACATACCCCGCAGCCCTCCAACCCGTTTGTAGAGTTCCCGGTCCACCATCATGCAGGCAGCACTTACGGCCGGGACGGCACGAGTCGTATTCGCAATTGGAAGACAACGATCAAGCCCCTTGAAGCAGTGGCGATTTTCCCAACCGGAGTCATCAGGGGATGGCGAAAAGTAGATGCCCGCGTGTTGAAGTGAGTCGTCCTCGCACAACAGCTTCGGCCCTAAAGCGCCGATCCCCGGTTTCGAGTCATAGAACGCCTGCATTCTGCCCAGCCACCCCGGCCGGTCCGGGAGGACGTCCGAATTGAGAAGCAAAAGCAGCCTCCCGCGGGCCAGAGAAGCCCCGGCATTGTTCGCGCCGGCAAAGCCAGCGCCCCCTTGGAGGATGACGACGCGGAAAGGGACGCCATAAAGGCGCAGGAGATGCCCGGCGCGGTCCCTAAGCTCATCTGCGAGTTGCGGGAAGTCGAGAACGTAAGTAAGGTCAGCCTGCCAAATCCCCGAATCGTGAACGAACTGGGCCAGTTGTTGTTCCACAAAGTCGATTCGCCCGTGGAGCGAGATGATGACCGAAGCCTCAGGCGACGGGTTCGGATTCCCATACTGGGTGATGCAATCGATATGCATGTTCTCCTGGCGCTGGCTTTGGAGCTTGTTAAGCAAGGGAAAAATATGGCCCCGGCTTAACTCTTCGCCTGGCGGCCGCTCGTGGCAAAGATCGGAGAGCAAGGTATCGAGCACTGTGTCACTGTCCCGGACAACCGCCGGAGCCTCGGTCTCCACGGCGGTCCCTGCTGTGTTGCGCATTTCCACGATCCAACCAGTGGACAGGCAACTCGGCGTTCCAAGCTCGAACGAACAGAGAAAACCAGGCTTCGCGTCCCCGTGGCTCTTGGAAGAATTACCGCGGCAGCCACGGAGATCAGGGCGCGCGAAAGGAAAAATGCGCCCAAGCAACTCCACACGGCTGCCCTCCGGAGAAACGGCTGTCAGTTCTGTGATGCTGGCTTCCTCATCCAGCATCCATCCTCTTATGTAGAAGGACCTTTCATTGACGGCCATAACGGCATCGATCTGCAGGCCCTGCGGGTCTTCCGGCCCATTCACACAGCAAGGAAGCCGTTCGCGCAGCGCCTCGCGAACGATGAAAAGATTCTTGCCCAACGAAGCTACGGTCGTTGTGCCGCGATGCTCATTCGGCGTCGCGGCAAGGAAATGCATGACGTTCGCCCGCGTTTCGGGGTCCAGCCCACTCAGGGTTTCACGGAGCAAAGTCTTGAGATCAGTCACCGCGCGTAAAAGATCGAGCGGGCCAACCGAAAGGGTCCTGGTGCCTGCCCGAATGTTCAAACTGCCGAAAGGCCCACGAGCTTTCTGGCAGAAAGGAAAACGTGCCGTGATCACTTTGCCGTGGCGGGAAACAGGCCCCGGGAGGTCCGGTCTCAGGTATGAAAGGCATCGTACCTCGATCGGAACGGATTGGCCGGCGAGGATCAGACCTCCCTCCAGGGGAGCGTTTTTCCCGGCCTGAAACGACGCGACCATCACGAGAATCTCGTCTGATAGCCAACTGGCGTATTCCAACCACCCTTTATCCCTTGGAGCCGCCATCGCGACTGATGGCCGGGAATCACCAGGAAAAGCGCCATCCGTCTGAGGGTCAGTTTGCATGAGGCTTATCTGCTATGCCAGGCGCAGCATCGAGCAGTCTAACGTACAGCTCCTCGAGTGTCGCAACGTGATCCTCCATCGTGTGAACCTTGGGAATTCCATCGTGAAGCGTTTGCCAAAGGTCTGGGGAACCTGCCGCCCGATGGATTGTCCGGGCCAGGCTGACAGGATCGGCGACGCGAAAATGCAGTCCATTGACGCCATCCGTGACCTTCTCGGCCATGCCGCCGATGTCGCTGCAGATCACGGGCCGCCCGGAAGCAAACGCCTCCTGGATGACCAGCGGCGAGTTCTCCCACCAGGTTGAGGGCACGACCACCCAATCGATATTTGCCATCAGCCTAGGCAGTTCAGCGCGATCATAACGGCCGGCGGAGGTCACGTTTTGCTTGGTTGCTTCGAGCAAGAGTCTAAACTCTTTCTGGAAGTCCTGGCCCTGCAACTCCAGGTTGGCTCCATGAATCCAGAGGTGAACGTTACTCGGGCCGAAAACCAATCCGCCTGCAACACCCGATGCTCGTGGCCCAGTTTCCCCACATCCATGCTCGATTGGGGACGCACCGCCGGGCTTCTGCGAACCAAGGATTCTCATCGCCTCCAGCAGCACGTTTAGCCCCTTGAAAGGATTGAGCTGGCCGAAGAAGCCCAGCCGATTTCTCGGGCGCTCTTCCTCGGCCTCCTCGGGCCGCGAAAGCCCTCGACGCCCATACTCCTCGTAGCGGATCTTCTCCCGCGGAATGCCCCATTCAACGTAGCGATGCAGCAAAAACCGGCTGGGCGCGAGAAACAGGTCAACAAACGAAAAGTGAGACTGAATGAACCGCTTCCGCCTAAAAAACGCCGGAGGGGATATGCTGCGAAAACATTCATGACATCGGCGTGGCGAAGACTCGCAGCACAGCTCTTCGCTTTCTGACCGCACCATCTGACCATTCCTGTGGCAGATGGGGAGGTACTCCTGGAGCGTATAGACGATCGCCGCGCCAGGCAGCGTTCTGCGAGTTTGCCCAATGAGGTCACAGCCGAGAAAGAGCGTGTGCTGAAAATGGACCACATCTGGCCGGTGGGCGAGGAGGAACTCATGAAAGTCTGCCGTGCAGGTTTCTTTCTTGCGTGGCGCCATGTAGAAAACATCAAAGTCGCAGGTCTTGGTGTAAAACAAATGCTGGTTCGGATCTTCGCTTAACTGCGCAAAGGGTCCTCCTGAGTGAGAGCATCGGCTCGTGGGGACGGGTGATCCGGTGCGGGCCAGGAGAATCGGCTCAAATGCGTCCGAGGCGCGCATTGCCTCGTACAATTCCAAAGCGTAAATCTCCGCGCCACCCGGCATCACCATGGGATGATTGTGACAGACGTACAGCACCTTTCGTTTGGTTCTGTTTCCCGGCCTGCGCGGCAAAGGGTCCGGCGTTGTGCCGGTCTCAACCCCGACGCTTCTCCCATTGCCAACCTCCGGCTCCGACAATCGCTGCAGGACTCCTTTAGTCGGGAGGCCCTGGAGGGCAAAAATCACGCAAATGTGTTGCTGGCACGCGACCACTCGGCAATGGCTTCGCAAATGCCGCTTGAATTCCTGGTAATGCTCCATCCACCAGAATGCATTGCTGGGAAGAAGCAGATACTCCGCCCCCTTCGCTCGCAGAGACTCCAACTGCGCAATCAGCATGCCGCTGTCGGCAGGATGATGGCCAATGTGCGCGCCATCCTCGCCTTGAGGGAAGTGCCACGCCGTGCGGCCTTCAAGTTCCAGCAGTGCGCCGCCGTCCTCGCTCGCCACTAGAACGGTCGCCTGATCTGGCAGAACGCTGCGCACAACCTGCCGGATTTGCCGGGTGAATTGCGGGCGGGCGGACACATTGGTTTGATGAGTACTTAAATTGATACTCTCTCGCGCTGCCGCTTCCGGCTGGCGCAATTCAAAAATCAGGCAGACCTCGTCCTCACGCGCCAGCAGTCGGTACCGGCGCTCCAGATGCTGGTTGAATTCTTTGTAGTGTTCCAGCCACCATAAGCTCGGCTTGGGGAAGAGCAGGAAGTCGCCTCCCTTGGCCCGCAGCATCTCTAAATGAGCGATAGCCGACGCACTATTAGCCGGATACGAGCCAGCGTACGCGCCGTCTGCTGCCTGCGGAAAGTGCCACGCGCGCCGGCCGCCCAGCTTCAGCAGCTCTTCGTCGCCTTTGCTGACGACAATCACGGTGGCGGCAGGGGGTACGGCCTTGCAGGCGACCTCTCGGATTCGCTCGACAAGCCCTTGGTAGCTGCCATCTCGGCCGCTTGCACCAGCAACTGTTTCCGTGGCACCTTGTTCTGGCGTCCAATAGTTGAACCTTCGGAGAGCCGCCTCCCCAATCCGATGGAGTTCCGCCAGCGTCTCCTGGTCCTGATTTCGCCAACGCCCGAGAGATTCAGGTGAAGCGACCTCCAGGCGGGCGATTTTCTCCACATCACCTCGCAACCCCAAGAACTCAAAGATGCGCTGGATCGCAGGCACGGGCTCGGCACACAAATCCTCGAAACGGATAGGCATGTACTGTCCGGGCAGAACTCCTTCGCCATAATCGGCCGCCAGGGCGTTTAATCGATTCCATAGCGCAATTGACCGCAGCGGCGCGCTCCACTGGGATTCTATTGGCTCCAGCAGCATGGTGCCATGCTTGTTCAACTGGTTCTGATTGGCCGAAAAGGCCATATCGCGCCCATCCCGGATTACGTGCAGAAACCTCATCCCGGAAAACTGGCTGTGAAAAAAGGGCAATAGATAAATGCTCCGCGGTTCTTTCCATCCCCATGGCCCAGCCAGTGTGCTCAAAGATGCCAAATGGTTGGCGAGCACCGCTTTCAAGTCCTTAGTCATCTCGATTCGAGCGGCCAGAGCCCGCGGAAATGTGGCCGGCTCCATGAACCGGTTGATCCAGCGATTTGAATAGGCGGCGAGGTCAAGCGCGTCCTCTGACTCATTGAGGCGGGTGCCGATAAACATCCCTCCATGGCGTACAATGCGGGCCACCACCCGAGTCCCCGATCCACCGGTGCCCCCGATGATAATCGGTCCGAATGGGGCCAGTTCACTCTCCGCCGGCATATGTGGCGAATCCTCGAAGGCATCGGCCCGACAACCGATGAGCTTTTCAAAGTCTTTGAATGTCGGTTTCATCTTGATCTTCCTCGAAACTGAGGCAGCCACTGTGCTTGCGCCGCCAGCATTTCCTGCACCATCGCCCGAATCTGGGGGAGCGTGCATACGGCAGCAGTCAAGGGATCCAGCATGACAGCATGATACACCGCTTCGACGTTCCCGGCAAGGGCGGCTTCAACAACCAGCTCTTGCAGGTTGATGCTCGTCCGGTTGACCGCGGCCAGTTGAGTTGGCAGGCGGCCAATGGCCGTGGGCTGAACACCATTGCCGTCAACCAGACAAGGGACTTCCACGCAACAGCCCTGCGGCAGGTTTTCGATCAGACCGCGATTGGGCACGTTGCCGTTGATGCG
>Ga0187877_1002688_pt1 | contig 15483 bp, 11 predicted proteins | sample June2016WEW_17_1_3_FD_132430 | JGI IMG/M metagenome (GOLD analysis project Ga0187877, IMG submission 132430) | Peatland microbial communities from SPRUCE experiment site at the Marcell Experimental Forest, Minnesota, USA - June2016WEW_17_100 | ecosystem: Environmental > Terrestrial > Soil >... | reverse complement strand
TCATGGTGGGTTATCCTGTGATTCAGGAAGACTAAAAAGCCTTTTCACCGCAGAGAACGCAGAGTTCGCAGAGAAGAATTGAAAAAATGGATCTAAATTAGAAAGGAATATGGAAAGAATTAGAACTTGTCCGTAAATAATATTCCCCCCTTTGTAAAGGGGGGTTGGGGAGATTTTCCCAAAGTCATCTAAAGCAAATCCCCCTATATCCCCCTTTTTCAAAGGGGGATTCAAACGCAGGAGCTTATTTAAGGATAAGCTCTTAATTTATATTTGATTTTAATTCTCTGCGTTCTCGGCGACCTCTGCGGTAAAAATTATTTATGAAACCTGAAAGCGGATGGGTTGGGAAAATTTTGCGGGTTGACTTGACTTCGGGTAAAACCTCCGAGGTCTCCACCTACGACTACGTTCCAAAATTTCTGGGCGGTCGAGGACTGGGGGCCAAGATCTGCTGGGACGAAGTCCCTCCGGAAGTCGGTGCCTTTGACCCGGAAAACCGAATCGTCTTTGCCACCGGGCCGCTCCAGGGAACCCTCGCCCCTACATCCGGAAGGTTCATGGTCCTGGGTAAAGCACCTCAGACCGGCCCCATCGAATCTTTCTGCCGCTCCGGTGTGGGTGGTCACTTTGCCCCGGAGCTGAAATGGGCCGGGTACGACGCCATCATTGTCCAGGGCAAAGCCCCCAAGCCGGTTTACCTCTGGATTACTGATCATAAGGCTGAAATCCTCGACGCCACTCGCCTGTGGGGACTCGACACCTACCAGACCCAGCAGATGATCTGGAAACTCCACGGCCCCAAAACCCGGGCGATGGTCATCGGGAGAGCCGGAGAAAATAAATGCCGCATTGCCTGCATCCTGACCGACACCGGTGATGCTTCCGGACAGGGCGGGTTCGGCGGAGTCATGGGTTCCAAGAACCTGAAGGCCATAGCCGTTCGCGGCACGGGTTCGGTGGCCGTGGCCCGGCCAAAGGCACTGATGGAGATTACTCATCAGGTGCAAAAGCTCTTCTCCCGCAAATCCTTGAAGAGCGACCCTTATCAGCCGGAGGAGAAAGATTTCAAATACAACATCTGGGGTGGGGGGTACGGACGGGGCAGCCTGTCCCTCCTGCCGGGTGAGCTCCTCGACTTATGCAACAACCCTTCATCGGGATATTCTCAGACCCCGGATGGCTGTTTCGCCTGTCCTGTATCCTGCCGCTCTCGGGTGAAGGGCCCGGACATTACTCCCGGCGTGGCTTTCTGCGCCCAGTCCTACATGTACCTGGAGTCGATGGTCCATCAGCCGGAGAAAGGCTACAGCAAAGTGACCTGGCAGGCAGCCAAGCTGGGTGATCTCTTCGGAGTAAACGCTTACGATCTCATGGCCATCATCCCCTGGCTGGGCGATTGCTTCCGGGAGAAGCTGATCAGCGAAGAGGAGACGGGCCTGCCTTTGAAGGAGGCCGGTTCCTGGGACTTCATCTACAAACTCTTAAATAAGATAGCCAATCGCGAAGGAATTGGGAATCTGCTGGCTGAAGGGGGGCAGCGGGCCGCGGCCAAGCTCGGAGGAAAAGCAGAGAAGCTTTCCCAAATGTATTATCCGCGTGCTGGAAAGTTCGCCGGGTATCGAGAGCACTGGGCCTACCTGGGGGGATTCCCGACCGGGTATGCGGTCCCGCAATTGGCCCTGATGTGGGTTTTGGACAACCGGGACGCCCTGGTCTCCCACAGCTTTATCTCAGCGCTTTGGGGAGCTGCCTTTACCGTCGGGCAGAACGCCCTCACAGCCGTTCCCGAGAAAATTATCCCTGTCCTGAAACCCGTAATGAAAGCCGCCTACGGATCGGAAGAAGCCGCAGAATTTGTTCGGCCCGACGGGAAAGGCCTGAACTGGAAATGGGCTGCGCCAGTAGTGAAGAGGTATCACGAACACTCCCTCATGAAAGACTGCTACGTTTTATGCGACATCCTCTTCCCTTAGCTCTTCAATGCCAACTCCCCCGATCATGTGGGAGATGTCACTCTTGAGTCCCGTATCTTTTCCGCAGTCACAGGGATCGATATGAGCCCGGAAGAATCCTACCAAAAAGGGGAAATGCTCTGCACTCTGGAGAGAGCACTGGCGGCACGGGACGGGCGCAGCCGCAAGGATGACATCCTTTATGATATCTATTTTGAAAAAGAAGACGCCGGAGGCCGTAAATACAAGCGTGAAGATTTGGAGCTAGCCAAGAGCGATTATTATCAACTGATGGGATGGGATGTCAAAACCGGTACTCCTACCGGACCGACCCTGGAAAAGTTGGGACTGAAGGAAGTGGCCGAAGGCCTGGAGAAGAGAGGGCTCCTGGGAGGTAAGTCATGACCGGCGAACCCTTTTCTCTGCCCGCCTTCACCATGGCCGATTACAACCTTTACCGGGTTGATGACCGGATCTTTTTCGCTTTCGCCGCAGCTGCGTTGGCCTTCTGTATCATTCATGCCGCACGCCGGGCCTTCCGCCAGCCTCGACCTACCAATCTCCCCCAAGAGAAAGATTCGATCTCCGGCGCCAGGGCAGAAGAAATGGAACGGCATACCCTTTTTCAGAGGATTTTTCACTGGTCTAATGCGGCTGCGGTCATCACCCTGGCCCTATCGGGATGGATGATCTATCAACCCCGGCAGATCCCCACTCTGGAGCAAACAACTTCGGAATGGTTCTTCTGGCACCGCTGGGGAGTGGCCCTCCTCCTGGTGGGAGTGGCGGCCCATATTATTCATGAGTCTTTTATCGCCAAAGGAACCAATCCCATGGCCGTGAACCGCGCTGAAGCGCGGAGAATTTTGGCCATCTTTAGAAATTTCTTTGGCCTGTCCAAATCCTATCCCCTCGCCAGCAAGTATCATACCGGCCAGATCTTCTTCCACTGGGCCGTGGCTGGGAACCTTTTTCTCCTGATCCTGACGGGAATGGTTCTCTGGAAGCCTTTTCGCGATTTGTTGCCCCTTTCCCTCCTGGGCCTGGGTTGGAATTTCATTTTTTCCAGCCGCATTCTTCACGGATTCTTCTCCGCCACCCTGATCGCCAGCCTCATCGGCCATTTCTATTTCGCTCTTTTCATCAAAAAAAATTGGCCGGAGGCCAAGTCTATGGTCACCGGCCGCATTTCCTTCCAGGAGTATCTGACCTCCCACTCGCTCACCGAATAACAAGTTCCTCTTCACCTTCTCAACTTGGTACAAACAATTAACCCTAAGACCACTAGTGGCTTTTTCGGGTGACGGATTTTGAAAAAATTAGATCATCTCCGAATTAGTTGATCGCTAAAGGGCTGGTATATTCTAAATGCCCAGTGATTTCAGGGTCCCGGAAGGAAAGTCATATTGCTTGCAATCATGAGGCACATACTCCTCCTTAGCTGTGGCGGGGATGCTCCATCATTTCATCGAAGCTTTCTTTTCTTGTCCCCGCTCCGCTTTGCGGAAGGCGGGCAGGGGGGTTTATGGAAAGCGGATATCCCGCCGATGCTTGCGGCGCAATCTGCCTTTCCTTCCGGGCCCTTGTCGAGCCTTCATAAAATATTAGATCAACTAATTTGGACATGATCCAAAAAATTAGATTTCAACCCATAATTGTCGACACCACAATATTCATCAATACCCCGGAAAGGGCTGAAAAATCCGGCAACCCCCTCCCCTCTGGTAAGTTCCACACCCCGCCATATTGGATTTTCCTTTTTAGACGCTCTTAAACTGCTTTTGGGGATTTCGTTTGGCGGCTGATTCGGCTCTTAATCCCGATTTCACATAAACGGGCTCCGCCCTTTCTTGAAGTGGCTTCAGAACCTGCTGGATATAAGCCGCCTTGTTTTGCAGATAAAGCTCTTTGAGTTCTTCTCCGGAAGGACAGACCCCCACACAATAGCCGCATCTATAACTCATCCCGAACATGAGCGACTGCCATAAGAACGCCGTCTCACTATCATTAAATCGCAAGCGGTAATCGGCAAAATCTTTGGAGGAAATTATTGTTTCGATCCATTTTTGAAACCCGATCATGTTATCGCGATAACAATGCGTACTGCAGGCGGAAAAGTCAAATGGTTCATCTTTGCTAATGGCTCCAGTAGGGCACACCGCGGCACAGAGATGACATTTTATACAGGGGCTCTCGGTTAGGGGCTGACTATATTCATCCAGGCCGGCGTTGATTAAAATGGAATTGAGCTGAATGAAGGCGCCATATTTAGGATGGAGGAGAATCCGGTTCATTCCCATTTGGCCAAGGCCTGCCTCGGTCGCCAGGATTTTGTGGCTGATATCCCAAATCTTGCCCGGCCACCGATGTAGGTCCATGGGCCAGGACTTAGTGGGAACGACGCCCCGAATGCCTAGTTTATTGAAACGGCGAAGGATTCCCCGACATATCCCTGCAAATTCATCGCCTACACTATGGTATTCATCATTCGCAACGTAACGGGCGGGGCTTTGAATATTTTCCCGATTCATAACTTTGATGACGGAGATAATGCTCCGGGTAAGGGGATATACCTTGAGAATGCCCTCCCGTTCTTTCTGCAGCGCCTCCCGATCGATATTTACAAAGCCAGCATCATCCGCACCTGCTTCAAGGCAGATCTTTCTTAGGTCTGCCGCAGAAAATTGCTTCATCTCTCTTTCCCCATTCAAATCACTCATTTTTCCCTCCTAAAAGATTTTCCGCTCCGCTGCACTAATTTTCGATTTTCGTGTATATGCACCTATGGGCCCCCAAAATCACACTTTTCCGCCAGCCCAACGAATCCCATATGGCTATTGAACCCTGCGCACCCGGCAAGGAATGTACCGATGGAGCGGGGTTGCTGCAATACGGTCCCGGTGCCTGGCCCCGCTCAGCCGGTTTACATTTACCCCGTAAACTTTTTCCATATGTACCAGGCCGAACCCGTGCGGGATCACCACCTGACCGCGATGGGAGCTGTCCGTGATCTCGGCTTCAACCGTGGACGATCCCGCTTCCGTCTCTACGACCACTGCCTCTCCGTCCTTGATCCCAATTTGCTCGGCGTCGGCGGAGTGGATCCGCATGGTGCAAGCCCGTCGCCCCTCGTTCCAGGCGGGATCGCGCATGTTCGTGTTGGCTACCATGTCCATGTGGTTGCCGGCCATGAGAATCATCGGGTATTTCTTGTTGATCAGTAGGGCCTCCTCGGCTGCGGGCTGGACCACTTTCAACCACGATTCCATCTCCGGAAAATGGATATGGATCTTTTTGTCGGGGGTCTCCAAGCGGGAGAGATTATTTTCCGTATCCACAATGCCGATCTTCACTCCCCCCGGCTCCTTCAGAATTTTTTGGAATAGTTCTTCGCCGGTAGCAGGTCCTGCTTGATAACCCGCCCGTTCTAAATCCTGTGGGTGCGCCGCTGTGAACTGATTAACCAGCATCCATAGCACGGCCAGATTTTTCGACCCCAGCTCTTCGCCCAGGGTTTTGGCCAGAATATGGGATAACCATGGTGCTGCTTTCGGGTTGGCGCCGATGTATTCCCTGAGCGCCGCCCCAAAGCTTGCCCTGTCCCGGGCCAACACCCTGAGCTTCGGTGGGTAATCCGGAACCAGGCCCAGCCTTTCGGCCAGCCCCACGTAGATCTCTGACTCCTCCACCGCTTCTCCTTCGGCCTGTGCTACCGGTGGGCGTATATGGAAGTAATACTCGGGATAATGCCGCTGAAAAAATGTGCCATCCCACTTTTCGTATCCCGACTTTGCGGGCAAAATGTAGTGAGAGAGAACCGCGGTTTCGGTCATGGCTAATTCAATTGTGACCAGCAGATCCAGCTTGGCAAAAGCCCGCTCGTAAGCCGTCGTGTCGGCGTAAGAGCGCAGGGGATTTGAGTTGGCAACCGTCAGGGCGCGGATGTGCTGGGGATGATCATTATCAATCTCCTCCGGCATGACATTGGGGGGAAAAAGACCCATGATCAAGGGAATGTTCGTCTTCACGGTCCTCCAGGTGCCCGGGTCTTCTTCCGGCGTATGCGACCCGATTCCCGCCAAATTGCCCGGGAAAACATTCCCGCCCCTCGCCCCGATGCGCCCGGTCAGGGCTAGAAGGATCAACTCCAAATAGGAGTGCAGGGTGGAGTGGCGTCCCATGTAGGCCCCCAGGTCGCTGCGCAATGCGGTTTTACGCGTGGCGAAGAGCCGCGTAAACTTGCGGACCGCTTCCGGGTCCAGCTCGCAAAGGCGACAGTTTTCCTCCACGTTTACGTCATCAAACCATCCCCGGATCTCTTCGAAGCCGTTGACTTGGGCGACCACGTAATCCCGGGCCAACAGTTCTTCAGCCAGCAGAATCTTTATCATCGCCTTAAACAACAGCGCGTCTGTTCCGGGCCGGAGTTGAAGATGGATATCGGCGAGCTTTGCCGTTTCCGTCTTTCGTGGATCTACTACGGCCAATAGGAACCCGGGCTCTTTTTTCTTATTACGGATTGCCAGAGGGGCTCTGGGAAATCTGTTGCTCATCATGGGATTGGATCCCCAACAGACGAAGAAATCCGAACTGCCCGTATCGGGACTCGTATGCATATTCTGGCGGCCATAGGCTTTTCCTTCCACCCAAAAAAGGCCAGTGTGCTCCTGGGCCAGGGCGCTGTAGTGGTTATGGGACCCCAACCCCCGAAGCAAAGGCACCCCGAATAGCGATTGGAAATGACAACCCTGACCGCCGCCACCCATGTAAGCTATGGATCGGGGACCATGAGTTCCGTGAATCTCCTTGATCCTGGCCGCTATTTCGTCTAACGCCTGTTTCCAGGAGATACGTTCAAAGCGGCCCCCCACTCGTTTCAGAGGGTACTTCAGCCGCTCCGGGTTATTTTGAAAGTAAGCAATATTCGCTCCCTTTCGACACATAAAACCCTGTGAACGGGGACTCTCCCGGTCCGCCCTGACCTGGAGGATCTTACTGCCTTCGGAAATGACCTCCAGGCCGCAGTTTTGGGCACAAAGCACACAAGAGGTCTTCTTCCAATTAACCATATCCATTTCCTTTCTCTGAGATTAGGGTCGGGGTCCCATGCTTGTCAAACGCCTGATCTGAGCCATGGCCAAATGGAGGCAGGAAGATCCTACCGCTCTTGTCATCTGCAAGGCCCCCTGTAAGCTGGAGAGGATTAAAATGGCTTGATCCTTTGCCTTTCCTGGAAAGGAGAAGGTGCGTTTCTCCCGTCCTTCTTCAAGAACTCCCTCCATCCAAACCAAAATATCAGAGGCAAATTTCTGCGTTTCAACCTGCATCTCGCGTGGCAAAGTCTTGAAGTCTGTTTCCAGAGCTCCCCCCAGACACACCTGCTGTCCTGCCTCCAGGAACCTAAGATACGAGCGGAAAAAAGCTTCAAGCTTTTCTGCAGGCGGCTTGGCAACCATCCGTTGATTCTGAGTCCAATTTGCAAATCGCTCTCTTGCCCGCTGAATGATGGCTAAGCCTAAATCAGCTTTGGCGGGGAAGTAATAATGGACGGCAGCGTTTTTTATTTTCAGGACCGAAGAAATATTCGCATAGCTGAAGCCATTAAACCCACGGTTCAGCAAAAAGTTCTCGGCCAGATCAAGGATTTCAATTTTTGTATCTTTTTGGGCCTTCATTTTATCAGCTTAAAATTATTTTACTTACCAATAAGTAAGTTGTCAAGCGGAATTTTACCCCCTCGGCAGCCGATCTGAGGCTAGCGGTTTTGTCGCCAATGAAATTACTGCCACCTGAAATCTTCTGCACCAGAATAGTGGGGCGAGGAGCCGTCTCCTTGACGTCTATGGATTTACATGGTAGCTTTTATGTAAGTTTGACCAACAAATTCTTCTCAAAAGAAAAGCGAGGGGTGGATTTATGAAAATTACCTGTGTGCTCGGAAGTCCGAGGCCCAAGGGGAACAGCGCCGTCATGGCGAAACGGTTCTGTGATACCGCCGAGAAGCTGGGCGCCCAAGTTCAAACCTTTGTCTTGGGTGAGCTTCAATACCGGGGTTGCACGGCGTGCATGGGCTGTAAAACCAAATCGGATAAATGTGTTCTCGAGGATGACCTGACTCCTGCTCTGGAAAGCGTGCGGGAAGGCGATGTGCTGGTCATGGCCAGCCCGGTCTACTTGTGGGATGTCAGCAGCCTTCTCAGGGCCTTTATTGAACGCACCTACTCCTTCTTCGTCCCCGACTTCGCCACCAACCCGAATCCCAGCCGCCTGAAACCCGGCAAAAAGTTGGTTTTCATCCAGACCCAGGGGCAGCCCGGCGAGAACATGTTCGCCGACCTTTTCTCCAGGATCGAACCGATCTTTAAAAGGTACGGTTTCACGGAAAACTACCTGATTCGAGGATTAGGCGTACGGAAACCCGGCGAGATTGCGACGAAGGAAGAAGTTATGAAGAAGGTCGACGAGACGGCCGAGAAGATCATGTCCTCACAAAGAAAATAATGGCCGTCGATTCGATCATAAACCTCGAAATGGCAGGGGCACCCCTCTGCGGGTGTCCATCTTGCGGGCGGCCATCACGCGTTTCGCGTGACCGCCCCTACAATCCTAAATACGCCTTCTTAACCTTCTCATCCTCCAGCAGATCTTTAGCCGCCCCGGCGAGGATGATCCGACCGGTTTCCATAATATAACCCCGGACGGCCGTGGTCAGGCTGATCGAGGCATTTTGCTCCACCAGCAAAACCGTGGTGCCTCTCTTATTGATCTCCCGGATCACTTCAAAGATGCGCTCCACCACCAGGGGAGCAATTCCCAGGGAGGGTTCGTCGAGCATGAGGAGTTTAGGGTTGGACATGAGACTGCGGCCGATCACCAGCATCTGCTGTTCTCCGCCGCTCAACGTCCCGGCCATCTGATTCTGCCGGTCGTTTAAGATCGGAAAGAGCTCGAAGACTTCAGCCATGTTTTTCTTGATTTTCGGATAATCCCGGCCGTGCACCCAGGCCCCCAGAAGGAGGTTTTTCAACACGCTCATCTGGGGGAAAATCTTCTTGTCCTCCGGACAGAGAGTGATCCCCTCCCGGACAATCTGGTGGGCCGCCTTCTCCTCGATCCGCCGCCCGGCAAATTCAATCGTCCCCCGGCGGGGCTTGACCAATCCGGCGATATTTTTCAGAAGGGTGCTCTTGCCGGCTCCGTTGGCTCCCAGGACGCAAATGAGCTCCCCTTCCTCGACGGTCAGGGAGACGCCGTGCAGGGTCTGAGACCGCCCATAAAAGCTTTCAACCTGATCGACGAGCAGAAGCATACTTGTCTCCCAGATAAGATTTGATTACCTCTTCGTTCCGGCATACTTCTGCCGGGGTCCCCTCGGTCACCTTCTTCCCGTAGTTCAGGGCCAGGATCCGGTCGGAGATATTCATGACCACGCTCATCTTATGCTCAATCAGGCAGATGGTTATCCCGGAGTTGCGGATCCGGGTGATGAGGTCGATGAGCACCCCCGCTTCTTCCATGTTCACCCCACCCGCCGGTTCGTCGAGGAGCAGCAGCTCGGGATTCGTGGCCAGGGCCAACCCGATTGACAGTTGCTTTTGGGCCCGCTGGGGAAGAAGGCCCGCCTGAATTTCTTTCTCCCCGCTGAGTCCGATGAATTCGGCCAGTTGGTGCGCCCGATCCAGATTATTTTTTTCCGTGAGTCTCTTCCGGGGCCCGCCGAACAAGGCCTGGAGAATACCCATCTCCCGCGTCGTCCTCTGCCCGATCATCAGGTTTTCCATCACCGTGTTTTTCTCAAAGAGCGTCGTCAGTTGAAAGGTTCGGGCAATGGATCTTCTGGCGACCTGGAAGGGCTTGAGGCTGGAAATCTTTTCCCCTTTAAAAAAGATCTCTCCCCGGGTGGGCGGGAGAAAAGCGGTGATCAGGTTGAATAGGGTCGTCTTCCCGGCGCCGTTCGGGCCAATCACGCTGAAGATCTCCCCTTTCCGGATTTGGAAGTTCACCTGGTTGATGGCCTGCAGTCCTCCGAAATTTTTGGTCACCTCTCTGGCTTCGAGCAAAAGGTCATTCATTTCCCATCTCTCCTCTGGCCATAATGCAGGGCCACCGACCGCAGGCCGCCGGCAATGCCCTGGGGGAGAAAACCCATGATCAGGATCAGCAGCGCGCCGTAGACGACCAGGCGCAGGCCGCCGAGGAAATGAAAAGCTTCCGTCAAAATGGGAAGGAGGATCCCGCCGATGATCGGACCGGCCATGGTACCCACTCCCCCGATCATCACGTTCAGGAGCATCTCAAAGCTCCCCAGGAAGTGGGCCTGCTCGGCCATCAGGCTCCCCATGTAGGCCGCATAGAGCCCGCCGGCCAGGCCGGCGATGAGCGTGCTGATGCTCAAAAAGACGACCTTGTCCTGCATCGTGTTGATCCCCACGGACTGGGCCAGGTTCTCATTGCCCCGTATGGCGGCCAGCCGTTTCCCCACCAGAGAACGGGCGAAACGAAAAATGGCCAGCATCGTGAGAAAGACAAAAAAAAGAACCAGGTAGTAGCAGGCCAGGGTCGTATCAAAAGAGACCTCCCCGACGAATGGCAGGGGGATCGGCTTGGGACGGGGGATGCCGAAGAGGCCCCTAGCGCCCCCCGTCAATTCATCCCAGCGGGCAATCACGTAGTAGATGCATATGCCCAGACACATGGTCGTGATGGGAAAATAGTGGCCCCGGGTGCGCAGGGTGGGCAGGCCGGTCAGGAATCCCAGGATCGCCGTGATCAAACAGCCCAGGGGAAGGGCCAGCCAGAAGGAAAGGCCCAGTCCCTGTACCAGCAGCGCCGTGGAGTAAGCCCCAATGCCGAAAAACGTCCCGTGGGCTAGGTTCAGCTGGCCCACGTACCCAAGGATCAGGTTGAGGCCCATGGAAGAAATCACCCATATGCCGCACATCACCATAATATGCCGGGGATAGTCGCCGGTGATGAAAAGAGGCGCGATGAGAGCGAGAAGAATCAAAAGACCATAAACCAGACGTTTCTGGCGTTCGTTCTTGGCCACCTCGTTTAATGCTCCTTTCCAAAAAGTCCGGTCGGCTTTACCGCCAGGACCATCACCAGAACCCCGAAGATCAGCGCCTCCGTGTAATAGCTGGTCACATACGTGGATACCAGGGTCTCCAGCAGGCCGATGATGTACCCGCCCAGGACCGCCCCGATGAAGCTGCCCATGCCCCCCAGAATAATAATCACAAAGGCCATGGCGATCACGGCTTCGCCCATGGTCGCGGAGATGAGCAGGATGGGCGCCACCAGGACCGCAGCCACAGCAGCCAGGGCCGTGCCCAGACCGAAGGTGGCTTGACCCACCAGGCTCGTGTTGATGCCCATGAGCTGGGCGCCCTCGCGATTCTGCGAGGTGGCCTCGATGGCAGCCCCCAGGCGGGTCTTCTTGATAAAAAGGTGGATGGTGATGATAAGCAGCGCGGCCACGATGATTACGATCAGCCGCTGGGATGTTACCGTGGTCCCAAGGATGTTAAAGATAGCGCTGCTGGGCGGGCGGATTCGCCGGAAATCTGCTCCCCAGAGAACCAGCGCCCCGTTTTCCATGATAAAAATGAGCCCCACGGCCACGATGAAGGAGCTGATGTGCGGCTGCTTGTAAAAGGGGCGGTATACAAAACGTTCGATGACCATGCCCGTAATGAAAAGGGCTCCTACGGAGACTACGAGGGCGATCCAATAGGAAGCCCCCAGAGAGGTTATGCAGAAAAAAGCGATAAACGCGCCGATCATGTACAGGGCGCCGTGGGCGAAATTAGGGATCTCCAGAATGCCGAAGATCAGGGTAAGCCCCAGGGCGACCATGGCGTAAACCGAACCCAGCATGATGCCGTTGATGATCGTCTGAAGCAATAAACCCACTGAACCGCCTCCTTCTGGACCGCCGCGCTCTATGCCGTCATCCCGGCCCTCCACGCCGGGCACATCAAATCTCCCCTGACCGCCTGAAGCACTGAAATAATCGGCTAAATCACCCCCACCCTAGCCCTCCACCCATCAAGGGAGAGGGAATTCCTTTCATGTCTCAATATGTTTACCCTCTCCCCTGGCGGGAGAGGGCCGGGTGAGGGAGAATCGGGGAGATTTGATTTTTGGATTTAGGCTCCTCGCTATGCTCTTTGCGCAAGGCAATTTTCTACGTTACTCCTTCGCTGTGTAAATTTGATCCGGTGTGTCGATGAGGAAGCTCTCCGTGTATTTTCCGTTGGCCACTTCGATCCCGTAGGTCTTCGCTTTAAGCGCTCCGTTCGGGAAAGCGCCCGTATACCCGTAGGGGTCGTTGTTCTTAACAAAAGGCAGCGCCAGCACATCCTTGGTCTTGTTAAGCATGGCATCCATGATCTTGTTCACGTCCGTCGTGGTACCGGCGACGACCATCGCTCCTACATAGATCAGAGCGTTGGCATAGGAGATGCCCAGTTCTGTGGCCAAGGGTTTATCTGCCCCATACTTCTTGCGAAACTTTTCCGCGAAGGGTTTGATATTGTCGCGCGGGGTCAGCTCAAGGGGGGTCGAGCCAATGCAGCCATTCAGCGTCTCCATATTGTCCACGAAGGTCCGGATCTCGTCCAGCTTTCCTCGTTCGATGAGGATAAACCCACCTTTGTAGCCCAGTTCTCGGGCCTGCCGGATCTGCATGGCATCCGGCTCGGAGGAAGAGCCCAGGAGAAGCACGTCCGGCTTGGTGGCCAGTGCTTTGGTCAGCAGGGGGTAATAATCGGTCGTCTTCATAAAATCAACGGGGATAAGGGTGGTGATGGTCCCGCCTTTCGCCTTCCACCCTTTCTCGAACATGCCGCTCCAGATTTTCCCATATTCATAAGCATCCGGCATCATGGCGCAAACCTTCCATCCATGGGCCCAGGCCTTTTCCGAGAAGGCATGAACGTAGGCTTTCATGGGAAGCGGTCCCTTGAACAGGAGTTTATTGCCCGAGGTCACGACATCTTGGGTAGTGGTGTAGGCGCCAACGATAAATTTCTCTCTCTCGTTGATGGCCATCAGGGCGAAGATCCCGCCGGTGTTGGGGTTGTAAACCATCTTGGCGCCTTCCGCGTGCACCAGCCTCTTGGCATTGTTGACCGCCAGGGCGGCTTGAAAGCGGTCGTCCATGCTGACAACGCGGACCCTGTACTTCGTGCCCCCAACGGTTACCCCGCCCAGGGCGTTGATCTCATCCGCGGCCAGTTCCATACCCCACTGGATGTTGAACCCGAACTTGGCCGCTCCCCCGCTCAAGGGGCCGCTGTACCCGAGGGTAATCTCATCGGCGGCCCGCACCGGCTGTCCAGGGGCCATCAGGAAGAGCAGGAATGCCGGGATGCAGACCCAAAACCATGAATTTGTCCTTTTCATCTTTCCCCTCCTATTTAAGGTTAATCGTAAATAAAATGAATGTCTCGCTGCCTTTCTCTCAAAATTGGCAAATACGTTCTGAATGGGAATGTATATAAAATGGATTAGATTGTCAACTCGGAAGCGATAAAAGTCCCAAGGGGTTGTCCCTTTGAGAAATTCTGCTCGGGAAAAAGGTTGACATTCGAATTTCCTTTTTATATAGGTAACTCCAAAATCCTTAGAAAATCCCCCTCACCCCCCCCTCTCCCCCCGTCTGGAGGAGAGGGATGGGGTAATAAGGGGGCAAGGGCCAGCGAGAAAAATAATGCAGAGAATTTCTGACTCACGGAACGAATACAAACTAAATAAATAACGTGTCATTGCGAGGAGCGGAGCGACGAAGCAATCCCAAGCAACAACGAGGTTGCCACGCCCTTCGGGCTCGCAATGACGTATGGATATCTATTTCGTCCGTATTAGATTCCCGCTTTAGCGGAAATGACAGCTGCGGAGGACAAGATGGACATGAAAAAGCACAGCCGAGTATTCTCCGATGATGATCCGCTTTCCATGCTGCGGCGATCCATGCTCTATGCCTGCGGGTGGACCCATGAAGAAATCAAGCGCCCTCTCATCGCCGTGGTCAATACTTATAACGAAATGCATCCAGGCCATATGCACCTAAAGACCCTGGCCGAACGGGTCAAGGCCGGGGTGCGCACGGCCGGAGGTCTGCCGACCGAATTTTTCACCCTCTCGCTTTGCGACGGGCTGGCGGGCGGCCATGAGGGCATGAAATTTGTCCTTCCCAGCCGCCAGGTCATCGCCGATTCCGTCGAACTGGGTTTGCGCGCGCATTGTTACGATGCCGCGGTGCTCATCGGCTCCTGCGACAAGATCATCCCTGCCCTGCTGATTGCCGCCGCCCGTGTCAACATCCCGGCGATCGTTGTCACGGGCGGGCCTATGCCTGCCGGTTACTGGGCCCGGGAGGGAGTCAAAGCCTCGGTATCCAATTTCGGACAGATGTTCCAGAAGGTATATAATCCGAGTCTACCCAAAGAGATCCGCGAGGAAGCTCTGGCATCTTTTTATCCCTGCGCTGGCGCCTGTTGGGGGATGGGGACCGCCAATACCATGGCCTGCCTCTGCGAGGCCCTGGGGATGAGCCTTCCGGGTGATGGCACCGCCCCCGGCCTGATGGCCAAGAAAGCTCGCCTTGCTGAGCAGGCTGGAGAAAAAATCATGGAGCTCCTGACGCAGGACATTACTCCCTCCAAAATTCTTACCCGGGCGAGTCTAGAAAATGCTCTAAAAGTAGACCTGGCCATTGGCGGCTCATTGAACACTGTTTTACACCTGCCGGCCCTGGCCCACGAACTGGGGATGAAAGTTGATTATTCGGACTTCGACCGGCTCTCACGGGAAATTCCTCACCTGACCAACGTAGAACCTGCCGGCCCCTATTCGGTCATCGACCTCGACGAAGCCGGTGGCATCCCCGGGGTTATGAAGACCCTGGGTGATTTTCTAAATGGAACCGCCTTGACGGTTACGGGGAAGACATTAGCTGAAAATCTGGAGAAGGCTTCCGTATTTTCAACTGAAGTCATTCGCCCTCTGGCAAACCCCGTTCATCCCTACGGCGGGATTGCGGTCCTGAAAGGTAACCTGGCTGAGCAGGGAGCGGTGATCAAGCAGGTGGCGGTAGAGAAGGAACTCTGGCGCTTCACCGGGGAAGCGCGGGTATTCAATTCAGAGGAGGAAGCGTCGGCCGGCCTGGGCAGCGGGCGGATCAAAAAAGGAGATGCAGTAGTAATTCGTTACGAGGGGCCGAAAGGCGGACCGGGAATGCGGGAAATGGCCTTCTTTCGCGTGGCCCTGAAGTTTGCCGGCTTGGCCGATACCAATTATATCGTGACGGACGGCCGCTTCTCCGGTTACAGCGAAGGGCCTTCCATTGGTTATCTTTCCCCGGAAGCAGCCGAAGGAGGAACGATCGCTCTGGTTCAAGATGGGGATAGAATTGAGATCGATATCGAGAACCGGAAGCTCGAGTTGAAGGTAACGGACCAGGAACTGGAGCGGAGAAGAGAGAAGCTGGTCCACCCAATTAAAAAGCATCCCCGGGGTTACC
>Ga0187877_1002678_pt1 | contig 15507 bp, 11 predicted proteins | sample June2016WEW_17_1_3_FD_132430 | JGI IMG/M metagenome (GOLD analysis project Ga0187877, IMG submission 132430) | Peatland microbial communities from SPRUCE experiment site at the Marcell Experimental Forest, Minnesota, USA - June2016WEW_17_100 | ecosystem: Environmental > Terrestrial > Soil >... | reverse complement strand
GAGCTCCTGACCCGCACCGAGATCAAGAACCTGAACAGTTTTCGGGCCCTGACCCGCGCCTCGGCATATGAAATAGAGCGACAGACCCGTCTGGTCGAATCGGGGGGAATGGTGATCCAGCAGACCATGGGCTGGGACGATGCCCGGGAAGTGACCGTGCCGCAGCGCAGCAAGGAAGAAGCCCACGATTACCGCTATTTCCCTGAGCCGGATCTGCCTCCCCTCAAGATCGATCCAGCCTGGGTGATGGAGGTCCGCACCAAACTTCCGGAGCTGCCGACTGTCAAAAGCCAGCGTTTCATTACGCAATACAGCCTCTCGCCAAAAGAAGCCCGTTTGCTGACCTCCGAAAAAGACCTGGCAGACTTCTTCGAGGCAGTCGTGGCTTATTCCAAGAGCCCGGCGAAAACCGTGAACCACTGGGTGGCAGGGGATCTGCTCCGCCTGGTCAACGACCGGTCCATTGAATTCGACCAGATCCCGGTAAGCCCGGTTCACCTGGCCGAGCTCATTGACCTCGTCTCGGACAAAACCATCACGCTCAATTCCTCCAGGGAGGTGCTGGCGGAGATGCTCGAATCCGGGCAAAGACCGGGTGAGATCGTAAAAACCAAAGGTCTATCCCAGATATCCGATGAAAAATCCCTCGAGCAGGTGATCACCAAAGTGCTGGATGAAAACCCGGAAGTCGTTGCCCAATACCTGAAAGGAAAAGAAACGGTCTTCCAATGGCTCATGGGTCAGGTCGCCCGGGCGACCCAAGGAAAGGCCGACCCGCAGGTGTCCCGCCGGCTTTTGACCCAGGCGTTGGCGAGCCTGGGGAAAAGCGGTAAAAAAGGTGAAACAACCGGCAAACCGTGAGAAGAATCTCCAAAAACGATCCTTCTGAACGCACAACTGCAAAGAGGTCGCCTCTGCTTTTCTGCTCATCATGGGAGTCAGACAAATGAAAACCAGTAAAATTCGAGACCTGCAGCCCATTACACTTCCCGAACCGGTTTTTAATCGATGCAAGACGGTCTTCGAAGCTTTGAAGAGGAGAAGGACTTCTCGGGAAATCAGCGATAAACGGATATCACGGCAGACCCTAGCGGACATCCTCTGGGCAGCACAAGGAGTCAACCGTATCGAAGGGCCTTTTGGCGGCCCGGGCAGGACGGCCGGATCGGCAAGCAATTCGCAGGAGATCTACGTCTATGTAATTATGGAAGAAGGGACCTATTTATATGATCCTGATTCTCACAAGCTCTTGCCGATTGCGGCCGGTGACAATCGCATCCTGGCAATCGGACCGGGACAGGGGAAAGCCGGCGCAAATGCTCCAGTGCGCCTGGTCTATATCGTTGATATCGATCGGTTCGAGAATGCTGGATTTCAAGAGCCGGGGCTCTATAATCCGGAGATTCAGAAATCCTATTACTTCGTAGACACCGGCCTGATCGGACAAAATGTGTATCTGGCAGCCGCCTCATTAGGACTGGCTTCATGGTTTCACAACTGCAACAAGGCTGCTCTTAAGAAAAAGCTCGGACTGAAACCACACCAGCGTGCACTTTTCGGACAGACGATCGGGTATGCGGACGATTGAACAAACCATTCGTATTCGATCATCGATCCGGTTCCTGATCGCCTCGTGACCCACGGATCAATCTCTGGATCGGGGGGAGCAGAAATGGTATCGAAATATCATCGTACAAGAAATCAGAGGAATCGAGACGGCTTTTCAGTGTCGTTCCATGCCTCCTCAAGGAAACGATTATACAAGCAACGCTCAGTGTAACCGCCCACCTGTGTCCTGAATACGGGGCATCTTGCTGATATAACAATTCAGGTTGGCAAAACCTGCCTACCTGAATCCTGATCTTACTAAACTAGCCAGATGTATTAATTTCCCATCGTGTGTTCCAGGCCATCATTCCAAAAGGATCGCAGAAAGGACTAGGTCTCCTTCTTAACCCAAGCCTCCTCGGCCAGCAGTTCCCGCACAGCCCGGGGTTGAATCTTGCGATAAACTGATTCGGGCGGTATGGATTTTCCATCCACTCGGAGCAGATCAGCCAGGCGGATCCCAAACAGGCGCTCATTCTCCTCCAGGTGGGGCCGGATCAGGTCCCAATCTGCTCCTGTCAGGGGGACGAATTCGCCGCCATTCAGCTGGCCGTCTTCGACCAGGGCGTGGGGGTCGCGCACATAGATCGCACCGCCGGAGGCTAGCGAGAACAAGTTGCCACCTGGATAGGGGGCGTCCAGCTCGGAGAGCGAACCCTGCTCATCGAACTTCACCCCATTGAGCACGACAAACCCGCCGCCGTTCAAAGCCTCCCCGGCCATGAATGACTCGGCCAGGTAATCCAGGCTGGTGCCGTTGATGACCACGCGCGGTCTCCCGACCGCATTGATCAGGGGACGCCCTGCGGTGTTGCCCAGGATGTAAGCTTCCCCGCCCTTGGCCCCATACATGAAGGTCTGGCCCACATCCCCATACACCACCAGTTTTCCGGATTTCATGATCTGCGCCAGCTGATCTTGGCCGTTGTTGTGCACACGGATTTCCATCCCGTCGATCCCGGAGGCCAGATAATCGCCAGAAGAGCCGTAGACATCGATCCGCAGCCTCTGGGTCTCCGTCCCTAGGCTGTTCCCGATGAAGCGCTGGCCGCGGGTGTTGACCACCATCATCCTGCAGAAGCCGGCAGCCACCAGGGTCCGCAGGCAGGCGGCCAGCGAATCACCGCCCTGTGGCGGGTAGTCGCGTGCATCCAGGATGACCGTCTGCCGTTCGCTGGCGCGGGCGGGAAGCGGGCGGCCAAAGGACATCCAGCAGTAATCCTCCCCCGGCGCGCGCCGGAGCCCCTCCAGCACCTGTTCGAAGCACTCATCATAGAGCGACAGCAGGCTGCTGCGGCGTTTATCGCCGATGGGATAGCGGCGGTCACCGAGCAGGGTCAGGGCCTTCAACATGTCTGCCCGGCGGCCCATATGGCCGCCGAGTTCCTTCAAGCCTGCCAGCAGGCAGCGGACCTCTTCATACGACCACCCGGGAAGACGCTCGATAGCCCAGCGGAAGATGGCTTCGCCGTCCCCTTGCGGAATCTGGAGCGGGGTTGCTGGTGCCGCCGTTTTTACAGCCTGGTACGGGCGGGTTCCGGGCGCACTCACCTTCCGGCCGAATTTATCGGTGCACACCAGATGCGTCCGCCCTTTTTCGTCCGGCTGGACGGTGAAGAGGAATGCCCCGCCATCGGTATGGCTTCCGCCGCGGGCGTTCCAGTAGCGGTCGGCGCGACCCCAGAAGCGGGAGTCCTCGCCGGCCAGACTCTGCAGAGCTGCGTCGATGGCCTGCTTCTCGGAGGCGGCAAATCCGATGGCCACCTCTCCGTTCTCCTGCACGGCAAAGACCTGCGGACGAAGCATGCTCGTGTCGGTGATCCCGATCAGGCGGTAGGCCAGCCCATTCGGGTCTGATTGAGCGATCAGGAAAAACCAGGGCCCGTCCGGTGAGGCGTGCATGTGCGTAATCTGCAGCTTTTCATACTGACTCCGCTTGTCAGGCGGCAGCATGACGAAATCGCGCTCGGTGGTCGGTGCCAGAGCCTCGATCACATATTCCAGCGGGTAGTTGTACGTGCGATGGAGTAGATCGAAGACCAGAACCGAGACCTCGGTATCGGTTAGATAAAGCGGCCGGATATTGCGCTGAGCCAGGTATTCACAGATGGAGGCATAATTGGCAAAATCACCGTTGTGAACCAGGGCTTCATTGAGCCCGACGAAGGGGTGCGCCCCACCCGGGTGCCAGACGCGGCCCTTGGTCGGATAACGATGATGGCCGATCCAGACATGCGCGTGCATATCCTCGGCCTGATAGTAGCGCACCACATCCTCCCCGTAGCCGACCATTTTGAGCACCAGCAGGTTTTTGGCATGCGATAGTACGAAGGCTCTTTTGTCGCCGGTCGAGGCATAGTATTCCCGGTTGAGCATATATGAATTCTGATAGACGAACTCTTCGGCGAGCTGACTGGGGGTGCTGCCTTCCAGGTGGGACCGGGCAGCGAAGGCACTCAGCGCCTCCGCCTTCGGATGCACGAAATACTCCACCACCTCGGGCGGCGGCACCTCCAGCCCCGGCAGGACACGATAATCAGGCAGATGCGGCTGTACCCTGGCCTGGTCGATCTCGAAGAGCGGGGAGATGTATTTCTGCTCAAGATCACTGCGGCAGTCCGGGTCAAGATAAGCGACCGCCAGCAAGGTATCGTTGTCGAGGACCTTCCGGCTTACACCGAACTCCTCGGGTACCAGTCCGACCGCGGCGATTCCGCCGCCTTTCCCATTGCCGCGGTTGCGCATCTGAGCCAGGGACTGCAGCAGGTGCCGGGCAGGGATCTGCTCGCTGCAGGCGATGCCGATAACGCCGCAGCCGCCCTCTGCAGCGTCCTCACCACGCAGGAGTGGCGGGAGACCTTCTGCATTGAGGCAGGCTCGGGAGGCGATGATTTTCAAAGCAAGGTCGCGTGATGACATAGGAATGTCCTTCTCACTCATTTCCGTGGGTGTACTTCAGCAGGTCCACCCTGCCGCGCAGCTCATGGATCGAACGCAAGCCGAGGCGACGCAGGATGTCCCGCAGTTGCAGGGCGATGGCGCTGTACAGGTTGATGATGCGCTGGCTGCCCCAGGTCGGGTCGATGAACTGAGAGAGCAGCGGGTCGGTTGAGGTCAGCCCGTACGGGCAGCCGCGCCCGCGCTCGCAGTTCGAGCAGCGCGTACAGCCAAGCGAGATCAGGTCGGCGGTCCCCAGCACGCAGCCGTCCGCCCCCAGGGCGATCGCCTTGGCGATATCATAAGCCGTTCGCACCCCCCCACTGGCGAACACATTGATCTCGTCCCGGATGTTCTCGCTCGTGAGATATTTGTGCACCCGGGGAATGGCGAACTCGATCGGCATGGCGATGTTCTTCTTGGATATTTCTGGCGCGGCACCGGTGCCGCCGTAAGCCCCGTCCAGGTGTATGATATTCGCCCCGGCATAGTAGCTCCCCACCGCAACCATATCCACATCGGTAGGGGTGGAGACCTTCACCGAAACCAGCACGTCCGGGTTGATGGTCTTGACCCAGTCGACATGCTTGCGGTGGTCTTCCACGGAATAGACGGAATGGAACGGGAAGGGCGAGAACAGGCTCACCCAGGGGACGCTCTCGCGCATCTTTGCCACCGAGGTCGTGGCCTTATCTCCCAGCAGGTGGCCACCCAGCCCGGGTTTGGCCCCCTGGGCATACTTGAACTCCATCAAGCGCGCATACTGGATGGTCTGCTCGCGCACGCCAAACATGCCGGTCGCCACCTGGGTGATGATGTGATCGTGGAAGGGCACCAGCGCCTCGGGGTAGCCGCCCTCGCCGGTCGAGGTGAATGTCCCCCAGTGCTTGGCAGCCATCGCCCGGGAAAGCATGACCTGCTCGCTCACCGAGCCGTAGGACATGCCACCGCCGTAGATCGGGATCGGAATGGTGATCTTACGCCCTTCGGCCCGACGGTTGAGCGGAATGGACAGATCGATGGGTTGATCGGCGGGGATCCAGGCGGCTTCGGGCAGGAACTTGAAATCCAGCCGGTCAAAACCGCCATCCGAGGCACCGGTCCGGTACTCCAGGCCGTTTTCGGGCGGACGCCCGGTCTCGGCCATGATCCAGGTGGAGAGGATCATATCGGCTGTCCAGCGTGCATCCCCCAGGGCAGGCATGCCTTCCGCTCCTTGCCCTGACCAGTAGTGATAGCCAGCCCGGATATTTCGGGTATGCTTCTCAACGATCATCTGTTCATTGGTTTTAGTAGCCATAGCCCTCGATTCCTGCAAACGCTTCCGCTTCGAGCTCTTTCATAAACATCGCCCGGCCCATCTCTCCTCGCAGCCGGCGCACTTCTCGGATTCCCATGGCTCCTAGGACTTCAAGCAGCTGGTCTCGCCAGGAAGCGCACATGTTCTTCAGGCGCTGCGCTCCCCAGGCTGTGGAAAACCTTCTAGGCAGGGTAAAACGGCTGTCCATGCGGGTGGAACACTCGCCCTGAAAATCCGCCTGCATTGCCACGAGCAGCGGCGTATCGAGGGCGATCAAGTCCAGGCCGCAGATGATCGCCTTGGGCAGATGCTCGGCTGCGATCAATCCCCCTGAACCTATCAGGGTGACCTCATCCCGGACCGCGGTTTCCACGAATCCCTGGTGCGCCTGCCGGATAAGATCCAGGATGAAGCGGCCATCCGCAGACCGTCCGTGATAATCGGCGGTCAGGTGGAAAATGCGCACCCCTTTGAGGTATAGCTCCATCAGATCGGTCCCAAACGGGACGCGCAGGCAGATCAAGGTGTGTGGGAATCTGTTCTGCAGTTCGGCAAAGGTTGAGGCGTCCCAGCCCTCCAGTTCGAGCAGGCGTGGCGTGAAGGATATCGCTGAGAGATCGGCCCGGTCTTCTGGGGTGATCAAGGGAACGAAGTGCTCGCCGGCTAATCCATAACGACCCAGGGATGAAACCGGCACGACCGACAGCGTCTGAACCGCCGACGCAGCCTCTGCCAGTGAGCGCCAGGTCTTTCCGGATTCAATCGAAACTGGCAGGGCGTCAAAAATGAATGGGACCGGGAGCGAGAACGTGCGAGCCTCCTCACCTTCCGATTGGCCGGTCGCATTAAAGATCAGGAAATTCGGCTTGGTGCCGATGTCCACGCTGGTGGAGATGAACTCGCGTCCATGGATGCCGTCGCGCGTCGGCCGGACGATCTCGGACATGTCCGTCCACATCCCGTCCCAGCCCTGCCCGCCGAACTTGCCACGGTAGCCCGCACCCTTGACCGGGACCATCCCGGTCTCGGATTCGTAGGTCAGCTGGTCGACGTAATTCGAGGTGAAATAGGAATCGCCCAGCTTAAGGCGGTCGAGGTTGGGGCTGATTACGACGAACTCATGGTACTCATTCATGCAGCGCAAACAGCCCACGCAGTACTCCGGACGAGGTGCAAAACCGCCGATCGGACCGGAGAACGTCCCGTACAGACAGGGACGGCTGAGGACCACCTCCATATTCAAGCGGTTCTTGACCAATTCCGAGAGCAGGTGTTTCGCCAGCCCGACTCTGCCCACGCGGACTCGGAAGCGGGTCGGCCAGCGGGCAACCCCTGGGGCATTGCGAGCCTCGATGTGGTAGCGGTGATATTCTGTTGAGTGAGCGGACATGCCGGAACCTCCGCAAGGATTAAAAATAAAACAGGGCATGAAGGCATACCCTGTTTTTTATGCATTGATAGGAACGGGCATCCCTTCCAGAAAAGGACCAGGCTTCACACCTGCCTGACCACTGCGCCATCCCTTGGCCTGGCCGTTACCGGCCAGTTTTCGGGCACCGCCGATGAACAGGGTTTTTTTTAAAACCCTTTCCTCGGCTTTGGCGCTTCCTTTTGGAAGGGAGAAAGGAGCCTGTGATCGGGCTCCGGAGGCATCCGCTGATCGTTCCGATTTTTTCTCGGGAGACCCGAGATTAACTCCCTGCTCGCGCAGGGGAACCTCCACCTCGTCATCTCGCAGGGGCGAGACTCAGCCGCTATTTCTCCATGATTCAGTTGTTAAGGCTGCCGACGGAGCAACTTCCACACAGCCGGCAACACTGCTTATACCACAACCTCATAAGCATGTGTAGAGGGAAATTGTAAGTAGGCCAAGTGCAGAAAATCACGTAAAGCAAGATTGACAGGGTGGGGATCGGCCCTACGGCACCTCCTCGCCGCGGGCGGTGTTGAAGAGCTTGTACCACTCCTCCCGGGTCAGTTCGAGCCGGTCTCCTTTGCACGCCGAACGGATCCGCTCCGGGCTGGTCGTGCCTATGATCGGTTGGATGTGCGCCGGGTGTCGTAAGATCCAGGCAATCAAGATCGCCTCACCCGGAACACCTTTCTCGCTTGCCAGCCTGCTCACCAGCGCAGCGGTTTTTACAATATTCTCGGGCTCGGTCCCGGCCGCACGGCCGGTCAGTCGGCCCACGGCCAGAGGGCTCCAGGCTTGCAGGATGATCTCATTTAGACGGCAGTACTCCAGCGTATCATCGTTGCGCGTCAAGCGGGGGTTATCCTGGTTAAAAAGTATTCCTGAGTCAATCAGATGGAGGTGTATCAGGTTGAACTCCACCTGGTTGAAAACAATCTTTTGACGGACGTACTTTTTCAGCAAGGCGATCTCGGCCGCCGTATGGTTGCTCACGCCGAAGTAGCGCACCTTGCCGGTTTTCTCCAGCTCATCGAAGGCGCGCGCCACTTCTTCGGGTTCGACCAGCGGATCCGGGCGGTGGAGCAGAAGCACATCCAGATATTCGGTCTGGAGGCGCTTCAGGCTGCCTTCGACGGAGCTCAGAATGTGTTCATAGCTGAAATCGTAGCGCGCCGGGGAGCTGGAGGATGGATCCCCTCCGAAGCGGATCCCGCACTTGGTCTGCAGGATGATCTTCTGACGGAGGGACGGAGAATCCTGCCACACACCTGCGAAGACCTCTTCCGATTTTCCCCGGCAGTAGATATCAGCATGGTCGAAGAAGTTGATCCCCGCATCCAGGGCGGCATGCACCGCGGCCATGGCCGCCTTCCGGTTGCCGTTTGTCAGCGGCTTTGGATCCCAACTTCCGCCGATGTTCATGCAGCCATAGGCGATGCGCGAAATTTCGAGATCGGTACTGGCTATTTTCTGGGTTTTCATGAGTTTCCCTCTTGGTTCGAACGGTTCTGGACCTGGTTCAATCGAAAATTATAATCTGAATCGATCAGAACATGGACTAGCCGATTCAGTAAGTGGATCGAATGAATTCGGAGCAGGAATCTCCTTGAGAGTATAATTTGTGAAGGATACCATACTGGAGGCAGCTATGACCGAACGAAAAATCCGTGTTCTGGTCGCAAAACCGGGCCTGGACGGGCATGATCGGGGCGCCAAAGTCATTGTCCGTGCCCTGCGCGACGCCGGAATGGAGGTCATTTATACCGGGCTGCGCCAGACGCCGGAAATGATCGCGGAAGCTGCCCTGCAGGAAGGTGTAGATGTGGTCGGCCTTTCCATTCTCTCGGGCGCACACATGTCCCTTATCCCCCGCATTCTTGAACTGCTGAAGGCCAATGGCCAGGAGAATGTCAAGGTCTATGTCGGAGGGATCATCCCGGATGAAGACGCTCCGAAATTGAAAGCGCTGGGTGTGGCCGGAGTCTACGGACCGGGCGCACCCTCCGAGGTGATCATCAACGACATTCGCAGCTCCTTTCACAGCCTGGCATAGGCGGAGGAAATGTCCCTAGCGGAATCCGTCCTCGCCAGCGACCCACTGGCGCTCGCCAGGCTTGAAACCTAGGTGGAGAACAACAGCCCAGTAGGCCGCGACGCTAATGAGCCGGAAACGCCAGGGCGCGGGCAAAGGTAGCCAGCACGTTTTGCGCGGCAGGATTGAGCACATCCGGCTCATAGACTTCAAGGAATTGTGCTTTCGCATCCAGGCCGATTTGCAGTGATTTTTGCAAAGCTGTCGCTCCATCCGGATCGCCCATCGCGATGGGATTCATCATGGCCGAAGTAGTCAACTGATAGCCAATCACGACTTTGCCGCTGTAACTTTTTACAACATTATAGTTCCCAATCGATGTATCATCCCTGGCAGCCGTCAGCCCATTCTCCTGCACAACGAATTGCCTGGGATAGTTATCAGCACCCAGCGCAACGATCAGGGCGCTTACCCGCGCACTCTCAGCATGATCAACACCGGTGGGATTGCCGTTTTCACAGCGGGTCTTGCTGACAATCGGCAGCGGTGGAAAGAGCGCCAGGGAAAAATACTGGCGGGGAAATATTTGCGCGTAATTGGAAAAGACCTGCTTCCATGCGGCGATGATGCGATCGCTCGTGTATCCGGCCTTGACCCACGTACACAGGTCAGCCGGTGTATTCGGCAGGGTCATTTCACCCGTGATCGACGTCGGGCCATCCGCTGCAATCTTGATGAACGAGGGACGATTTTCATAACGAGCGCTAACGGCTTTCAAGAAAGCGAACCAGCGATTTAAATAAATCTGGTCCCACGGCAGGGGCAACAACAGATCTTCGCCCTTGCCGGGACCATAAATGACGCTGAAGGTTTCGGTCTGTACACCTTGAAGCGCCCACGCGGGAGTACCAAAGCCAGGAATCAAAACCAGTTCGACCCACTTGCCATTTTTCTCGGCGCTGTCGAAAACCTTATCGAGCTTGGTCCAATCAAAATTGCCTTTCGTAGGTTCGAGATCCGCCCACGAAGTGCGAAAGGTGATCCCGGCAATATTGGGGTTCGCGTAAGTTCGATCATCAAACAATATGCCATCAAAAAAGCTCGCCTTGGGGGCGCTAGGCTCGAGGTTATTCACTGCGGTGAGGCCGGTTGGTTGAGTAGGTATGCTGAGATATATCGGTGCGGAGCTGGTCATCGTGGAGGCCATTGAAGCTGTGGGAGCGATTGCAGGGAGGGTGGAGGTGGCACCGCTTGTAGGGGGAATTAAGGGGGCAGAGGCAATCGCACAAGCGACCATTAAACCAAGCGTAAACAACACGACTGTTAATCGAATCGGGACTTTCATAAGATTATCCTTTGAATGGCTCACGGGAGGAGCGCGGAATGCATGTGTGCCAGAATAGGCTGGAGGGTCGGGTTGAGTTCATCCTTTTCGTAAATCTCCAAGAACTTGACCCCTGCCGCTAAACCAAGGTCCACGGAGGCTCGTAACGCTGAGACGGCGGTGGCTCCACCCATCTGATCCGGTTTCTCGGTTGCCGATGTGCCCATCTCAAAGCCGACGGTGGTCTTGGCGGAATACTGCTGCACCAGGTCATAGCCAAGGGAGGGGGCATTTTTACGTGCGCTCAACCCGTTCTCTTGGAACGCCACGTGCTGGCCGTAACGGTTAAAAGCGAAATTAGCAAGGTCGACCCGCGTCGCGCTTTCGGACGAAGCGTCGGGGATCGCGAGCCCCGGATAGAAGGTCAGCGAAATCTGGGTCGTGGGAAATGACTGCGTGTATGCCGCCAGTGTCTGCTGCCAGGCGCTTTCATACATTTGCAAGGTGTATCCAAGCTGCTTCCATTCTGTCACCGCGGTCGGGTCATTGGGGAGACTCATCTCCTCGCTGATCGAAGTAGGGCCGGTCGCGGGGACATTGACCACGGCCGGATTCGAATCATAGCGCTGACCGAGAACATGAACGAACGCGAACCAGCGGCTCAGGTAGGTGGCATCCCAGGGCAGCGGAAGCGTAACCGTCTGTCCCTGCACAAAGCCGTAGTCCACGACGAATTGGGCCGTTTGTACACCTTGAAGCGCCCACGCGGGCGTAAACGCACCAGGCAGGACGACCAGGATCACCTTCTTGCCACTGGCCGAGGCAGCTTGAATCTGGCTGTCGATAAAGCTCCAATCGAACATATCCGGCGCGGGCTGGACATTGCGCCAGAAGGTGCGAATCACGATCCCGTCCACCGCCGGGTTGGTGTAGGTAGCAGGTTGAATGGCGACGTTATGATCGGTTACTATAAAGACACCGCTCATCATTTTGATGCTGGCAGGAGAAGTTGTCGGGATGTTTGGAGTGATTGCAGATACGGTGAAGTTCGCTCCAATCGTGGGGGGCACCGAGGGCGGTGCGGTGAGCACACAGGCAAGCGTCAAAGCGAGCGTAAATATTAAGGTTGTTAATCGGATCGGTGATTTCATGGGTGTCTCTTTTTTTACTCATCGGAAATCGAATGATCTTTCCCGACATGAGTCATCATGGAGTCGGGGGATTCGATCAATCTTCCTGAGGGACTAAATCTTACATATTTCATAAAATAACCCCAGTTATTAGTCATTATACAACCTTCTGGCTGAGATTTACCGAAATCTGCCGCAAGAATCCGGCGTTAACTCACGGGGATAAGGATATGCCCCCAGCAAAGAACAGCTGAGGGCATATCCGGTTTATTATCCTGTAAATTATTCGGGGAGATCCTGCTAAATACAAGTTACCTAATCGCCTCCCAAGGCCTGCAACAGAACCTGATGAATGGCATCTGGCCTGGGGAGCAGCACATTCGCCCCACTCGTCGGGATCACGTAGGGGATGACCTGGTTGATACCAATCTCATAGCGCTGAATCCGGTTCGGGTCGATCGCCTGCAGTGTTGGCAGAAGGTCCAGAGCATCCTGGAGCGTCAGGTCGGTGACGACCGAGCCCCGCAAAGCCTGATACAACTGGGGGACACGCGTCAGACCGCTCAGGCTCAATAATTTACTGCCGATACCCACCAGGACTTCCTGTGAGCGGCGCAGACGGTCCAGGTCTCCGGTGGATTCACGGCTGCGCGAATACCAAAGCGCCGTATCCCCATCCATATGAACGAGACCGGCTTTCACCGTAAATCCCTGGGGAAAGTAGCCTTCGCGGGCATCGTGGTAGGTCTGGCCGACAACCACATCGATCCCGCCCAGGATGTCCACGATGGATTGGAAACCTTCGAAATTGGTCAGAATGTAGGACTGCGGTGTAAATCCAAAATTGTACTGAAAGGTCGATTGGAGCAGGCTGAAGCCACCGTACTCCTGCGCGGTATTAATGCGCTGCATGAACCGGCCGGGCAGGTAAACCCACAGATCGCGCGGGAAGGAGATCAGGCGCACCGAGCCGTCGGAACTGAGGGCCACCACGATCAGGATATCGGTGCGAAAATCCGAAGCGTCCGGACGCTGGTCAGAGCCGAGCAAAATAAAGGTCTTTTCCCCAACCGGTAGGGTGATCGGCGTGGAGGGAGACGGGAATTGTCCGGGCGTCGGGGTCAGGGTCGGTCCAGGCGTCGGAGGGATCGTGGCAGTCTCAACCTGAGGCGTGGACGATGGTACAGGTGATGAACTTGGGACCATCGCCGTAAGCGTACCCGCCACCCCGGTCATAACGACCGGCGGATATGGTGTATCCGGCGTGGAGAACAACTGGCAAGCAGGCAGGAGGAATAAAAGCAGACCGAGCAGGAGCGGGAGGCGTGAGCGCATAGGGGCAAGTTTAACCAAAATTCAGAAATCGAACCAGCGGCGGAGGGGTCAACGACTGTCCCAAATGACCGCCCAGCGAGTACCCAGGCGAAGGAAAATCACGGCTGCCAGGCGGGAGGACCCGAAATATTGCCGGTTCCGAGAACAGCCGAAATATCGATCAACTCTCGGACCTCGCCGGTAGCAGTATCAATCACATTGATCCGGTTATCGGGCAAGGATGTGTTGTAGACGATGAACTGCCCGTCCGGGGACCAGCTCAAGCGTGTTGTCGCATCCAGGAAGTGGTTGTTATCGAGGAGCCGCTGCATGCCCTTGCCATCCCGATCGATGAGGTAGAGGGAGTACTTTCCGTAGGTACCATCCAATTCCGAGAGGAAAGCGAGCCGGGCACCGTCCGGCGACCAGGCGGGATTGATATTTGCCCAGGTATTATCGGTCAAGGCGAACTCCCCGCTCCCGTCCGCGCGGCGGATACGGATCTGGCTGGAACCGTCATTGCGAGTTCTTTGTTCCGTGAGAGACATCGAGGCGATCCAATTTCCATCTCGCGACCAGGACAGGGTCTGGAAGAAGAAATCATAAGAAGGGCTGGTCAGGTTAGACATTGTTGCTCCGTCGCTACGAGCGACCCGCCACCACCACAGGCCCTTCTGATCGGTGGAACGGAATGCAATGGTCTCCCCATCCGGCAGCCAGATCGGAAAATCGTCGGAAAACGAGTCGCGCGTCACCTGGGATACTTCGCTGCCATCCGGTTTAGCGATAAAAATGTGGCTTTGGCCGGCCAGCTCTGCAGAAAATACGATCATCGAACCGTCCGGAGACCAACCCGGCGCATACCCATCTGCAATTATCTGCTTCATGTGTAACCCATCCGGATCGACCTTATAAATGCCGGCAGCCGGCCCATTGATGGAAAATAATATCGATGCATGTGGAGTCTCTGCCGGTGCAGAAGTGGATCCCGTAAGAGTAGACGTAAAACCTGCCGGAATGGTTCCCACCTGGGTGGGCAGCGACTGAAGAGCGGGATTACACAGGAACCAGGCGATCAGCACGATGACGATCAAAATTATGCCGTAGACCTTTGTGAACTTCATCACCACCACCGCGCATTATGGTAGCACTGATGGATGGGAAAAATCTCTACGAAATCCCGACGGCCACCCGTTTTTTCCCCTACAAATAATAGACAAAGGGCACTTTTGGAGCGGCTCTTTACCTATGCGCAATTCGCTCCTACAGGATTCAACCGTTCGGCGAATGATTCAATCTCCGCATGCAAACTTATTTCAGAATAAAAGCCCAAGCGGGTATTCAGGGGGTTGTTCACGCCGGATTCCAATTACACAGCCTACAAGTACCACTCCCCCGCCTTCCGGCGGGGGTTTCAGATCAAGTTTTACAGATCGGCTTTCCTCCCCCCGTTTGTGCCGAGTAAAGAGCTGGATAAAAAACTAAGTCACGACCCGAGGATAGAGACGCGCGCCGATAATGATCAGGGCGACGGTGGCGAAGATCACCACGGCAAAGTCCAGGCCCAGTCCAAATGCACTGGGCCATCCAGCCAGCATCATGGTGCGGAGTGCATCGACCTCATACGAGAGAGGGTTAACCTTCGCGACAACCTGGAGCCAGACCGGCATGATCGAAATGGGGTAGATCGAGTTGCTGGCGAAGAACAGCGGCATGGTCAGCAATTGTCCAATACCCATGAAGCGCTCACGGGTCTTAACCAGGCAGGCAATGATCAGAGAAAACGTCGAGAATAAAGCCGCGCCCATCAGAACCATGAAAAGCACGCCCACCAGATCCAGGATGTTGAAGTTCATCTTGACTTTTAAAAGGATAGCCAGGATATAGATGATAAACGCTTGGACAAAAGCGCGCACGCTGGCCGAGAGGGCTTTCCCCAGCACCAAAGCTGCCCGCGGCGTGGGGCTGGCCAGGAATTTGTGGACGATCCCCAGGTCACGCTCCCAGATGATGGCAATGCCGTAGAAAATAGCCACGAACAGGACGCTCTGGGCCAGGATGCCGGGTGCCATGAAGTCGATGTACGGCACGTTGCCGGTTGGAATGGCACGCGTGCGGGTGAAAACCTCGCCGAAAACCAGCAGCCACAGGACCGGCTGAACCGCCCGGGTGATCAGCTCGGTCGGGTCGTGACGGAGCTTGCGCGCCTCCAGGTCGGCGATGACCAGAGTCTTGTCGATAAAGGATATGATACCCCGCAGGGGGTTGAACGAGGGAGTTGTTGCCGGATTAGCCCAACCTGCGAGCGGTACGGCGGCCTTGTCTTGTTTCACGAAAGTTACCTCCTTCATCGATCTCGTTTCCGGTGTAATAGATGAACACATCGTCCAGCGTTGTTCCATGGCCGTTGGTTCCATTGCCGTTGATCGAAGCCTTCAGCTCGGTCGG
>Ga0187877_1002670_pt1 | contig 15529 bp, 14 predicted proteins | sample June2016WEW_17_1_3_FD_132430 | JGI IMG/M metagenome (GOLD analysis project Ga0187877, IMG submission 132430) | Peatland microbial communities from SPRUCE experiment site at the Marcell Experimental Forest, Minnesota, USA - June2016WEW_17_100 | ecosystem: Environmental > Terrestrial > Soil >... | reverse complement strand
GTATTCCTGTCTTAACTTCTGGGCCAGGCTCTTTTCGAAGCCCATCTGCGATTCCATGTAGCCGCGGATGCGCTCGATGACCAGTTCGAATATGCCGTTGGACTTGGGGTAGAGGGTGTTGTCCAGATCAAAAAGAATGTGCTTCAGCATTTTTAACTTTTCATCACCCCATCGATGATTTCCAGGGCCTGATCGATTTCGTCGAAAGAGACATCCAGGTGAGTCACGCATCGGATGCGCGTTTTAGCGGTGGGATGGACCCGAACTCCTCTCTCCCGGGTGGCCGCCGCAACCTCCTGCGCCGTCCGCTCAGAAGGGGAAACATCAAAGAAAAGAATGTTGGTTTCCACTTCCTCGGGATTGATGCGAACATTCTTAATAGTGGCTAATCCCTGGGCCATTTTTTTTGCTTTGCGGTGATCTTCCTCCAGCCGGTCGATATGGTAGTCGAGGGCATAAATCCCCGCCGCACCCAAAAAGCCTATCTGGCGCATCCCGCCTCCCACCATCTTGCGGAAACGATGCACCCGTTTGATGAAATCCCTGGAGCCGCCCACCAGGGACCCCGCGGGGCAGCCCAACCCCTTCGAGAGGCAGACAGAGATGGAATCGAACGGAGCGGCATATTCTTTGGGGGAAATCCCGGAGGCCACGCAGGCATTCCAGAGCCGTGCCCCGTCCATGTGCATGCGCAGCCCTCTTCTGGTGGCTACTTCTCGGATCTCAAGGATGTTCTTCAAGGGGAATACAGAACCTCCTCCCCGGTTGTGAGTATTCTCGACGACCACCAGACGGCTTACCGGATAGTGGGGGTCGTCCATTCGAATGGCCGCTTCTACCTGGGCAGCGTCGAAGATCCCCCGGTTTCCTGGAATGCCGGAGAATTGAACGGCAGAGAGCACGGCCCCGGCCCCACCCTCGAAATTCATGGCATGCCCCCCGGCCTCGATAATCACCTCATCCCCCGGCTGGGTATGGGCCTTGATGGACAACTGGTTTCCCATTGTTCCCGAGGCGACGAAGAGTACTGCTTCCTTACCCAGAAGATGGGCGGCTTTTCCCTGAAGGGCATTGATCGTGGGATCTTCTCCAAATACATCATCCCCGACGGCCGCTTCAAACATGGCCTTGCGCATCTCCGACGTTGGCCTGGTTACCGTATCGCTTCGAAGATCAATGAATCGATTCATTCTTATATCTCCCATCCAATTCTATTGGTCCCTTTATAGCACATAGGTTCTAAAAAGAAAAGAATAGAGCCCACTATAAGGCATAGTGTGGAGTGCGGGGTGGGGAATAAAGAATAAGGAAATAAATTGACTTTGACCTGACTTTTCGTACAGAATCAAAAAAAATATGGATCATCTCCAAATTGGTTGAGGGGCAAAGAGCCGGTATAACTGAGGGGCACCATGTCACGCGAAACGTGTGATGCCCCTACGAATGCGGTGGAAGAATTTCCTTCTCACCAACATGTTGGTATTAGTTGGGGGCTAATGGCCTCATGGAACAACCATCCCGGAACATCGATCGGAGAAAAATCTACACGGGCGTTGTAATGATATGTGTAGCGGTGTTGCTGATGCTTATAGGTCAGGAAAGCGCCCCGCTCGTATTGCAGGTCGTTTGGATCCTCCTGTTGGGGGTCGGGCTTCTTTTTTATCTCTGGGGGAGGTTTTTCTCGCGGGGCAATGCCTGAAGGAGGATGAATTCCCTGACGCGGGGGAGGAGGTAAAAAGCTTCCAGGTCATAGCGGGAAAGCTCCCGGGCCAGAATCCGGGCGCGCTCTAACGGGGGAAGATGCTGGTCAATAATGATCAAATTTCGACCTGACAGCTTGCATCCTCCGCTGTGAATGGAGATTTCTTCATCTGCCAGGCTCTCATAGCGGACTCTAATTTCCAGCCGGCCGGCAAGGTCTTCCAGGTGCTGGAGGAGAGAAAGTTTTGAAAAATTGTCGTCCATTCCCATTCCGTTAGAACAGAGATTAAGGCATTATAAAAAAATTGGCGGATAAAAGCAAAGAAAGAAGCAATCCGCCTTCAGTCAAAAAAATCAAAAGTTTTTGCTGATTGTTGAGAGCTGAGTGGCTGGCTTATGAAAGCATATTTAGACATCGAGACCTCCTTTGGCGGGGAGATTACCATTGTGGGGGTCTTCTGCCCTCCGGATCGCATCATCCAGCTGGTGGGGGATGAGGTGAACTGGACCAACCTCTGGAATGCCCTGGAGGGCGTATCCGAAATCCTGACCTATAATGGGGCCCGTTTTGATCTGCCGGTGATCAGACGAGGGGTAAAGTTAGACCTGAACAGGTATTTTGAGTGCCGGGATTTGATGTATGCCTGCTGGGATCGGAACCTTTATGGAGGGTTGAAGAAGGTGGAGGAGCAGCTGGGAATCGAACGCGCCTCGAAAGGAATCGACGGGATGGAAGCCATGCGTCTTTGGGAACGGTATCGTCTTTACGGGGATGAAATCTCTTTGCAAACTTTGCTGCGATACAATTGCGACGATATCGTAAACCTCTACCACCTGGAAAACCTCTTAGAAGGAATCCCCTCTGTAAAGGCAAAAAAATAATTGACATTTCCGGGAGGACGTAATATCTGGTGGGGATGAAATGAGGGGAAGGTTGGGATTGAATGTTTGAAAAAGAGATTTTTTCTAAAGGAGGTAGGACCATGACAGGAGACGGGGAAATTACTCGCCGGAGTTTTTTGCAGGTTGCCGGAGCCACCCTGGGAACCGTTCTGGTAACCTCGCCTGGCCGGCTATGGGCGCAGCAGGCCCGGCGACTATCCATCGCCACCGGAGGGACAGGAGGGGTTTTTTATGTACTGGGTGGAGGCATTGCCAACATGCTCACCAAAAACCTACCCAATACCAAAGTGACGGCTGAAGCCACGGCGGCGGCGGTCGACAATTGCAAATTGATCGGCGCTCGCAAAGCGGATTTAGCCTTTTCGCCCGGCGATGTGCTATATGACGCTTACGTGGGACAAGAGGAGTTCAAGTCCAAAATCCCGGTGAGAACCCTCCTGGTTTCCTATGCCAACTATATTCATTTCGTGGCCTCAGAAGGGGCGGGGATTAAGTCCATGCCGGACCTTCGGGGCAAACGGGTATCCCTTGGCGCTCCGGGGAGTGGAACGGAGGTAAAGGCGGCCCGGATTTTGGAGGCCCTCGGGATCAACCCAGCCAAAGACATCAAACGAGATCGGCTAAGCGTGGCGGAATCAGCCGGGGCTATGAAAGACCGGAAAATCGACGCCTTCTGCTGGTCCGGTGGTCTGCCCACGGCCGCGATCATGGACCTGGGGGCCACTCCCGGGGTCCGCATCCGCCTCCTGGATATGAAAGAGATTGTTCCCAAACTGAGGGAAAAATTCGGCCCGGTCTACTATTTAGGCCTGATTCCCAAGGGAACCTATCCGGGCGTGAATTACGACGTCCAGACCGCGGCGATGGCTGTGGCGATTCTCTGCCACGAGAAAATGGAGGATGACGTAGCCTATCAAATCACGAAATACATCATCGAGAAAAAAAGCGACCTGGTCCTGGTTCATAAAGAAGCCGAGCATATCAGCTTGCAGGATTCTTCCGTCGGCTCTCCTATTCCATACCACCCCGGAGCAATTCGTTATTTCAAAGAAAAAGGAGTAACTCCCAGGTAGGGTCTACGGGATCCCCTTCAAGGTGGAGAAAGAGAAAGGTCGGAAGTGAAACCAACCGAACGTCGCATAGAAGAGGACATCAGCCCCACTAGATTGGAGAAAGCGGGAGAGATCGTCGATCGGTATGAAGGCTGGACCCGAAAGCTTACGGGGGCTCCAGGATGGATTCTTACCGGGGTGGCAGTGGCCACCTCTACCTTCTATCTCTATGCCGCGACCGCTACCGTTGTAACGCAAATGCTCCGCGGCCTCTTCGTCATGCTCACCCTGTTCCTTTCGTTCCTCGCTTTTCCGGCCCGCAAGCGAGACCGCCAAGGGGGGGTGCCCTGGTACGACTGGGCCCTGGCTTTCCTCGCCCTTCTGCCCATCCTTTATATGCTCTGGGACTTCGAAGAATTTGTCTACCGGGCAGTCACCCCCACGACCCTGGACCTCGTCATGGGGCTCATCCTCATCGGGCTGATCCTCGAAGCCACGCGACGGACGACCGGCTGGATTCTCGCGGTCATCATCCTGGGTTTTCTGGCCTATGCTTATATGGGAGAATACCTTCCATCCCCCTGGAACCACCGGGGGTATGACCTGGAACGCATCGTGGGCCACATGTACATGGCGCTGGAGGGGATCTTCGGCGTTCCCATCGATGTGGCCGCAACCTTCATCATCCTCTTCACCATCTACGGTGCCTTTCTGGACAAATCCGGAGCGGGCCAGTTCTTCATCGATTTCTCCTTTGCCGCCATGGGAGGGAAGCCCACCGGTGCCGGGCGGACAACCGTGTTGGCCTCCTTTCTCCTCGGGGGACCCGCGGGGAGCGGCGTAGCCACTACGGTTACCATCGGTTCGGTGGCCTGGCCCATGCTGCGCAAGGCCGGTTACGATCGAGATTCCGCGGGCGGGTTTCTCTCGGCAGGGGGATTGGGGGCCGTTCTCTCTCCCCCGGTAATGGGCGCTGCGGCCTTTCTGATCTGCGAGATCCTGAAGATCTCCTATCTTGAGGTCATCGCCATGGCCACCATGCCCACCATCCTTTATTATTGGTCCATCTTCCTGATGGTGGAGTTTGACGCCAAAAAATTCGGGGCCAAAGAAGTGACCGTGGAAAGAAAAGGCAGCCTCAAAGAGCTCACGTTCAAATACGGCTACCACTTTATTTCGCTCATCACCATTGTGCTCTTCATGCTCCTGGGCTTTACGGCCATCCTGGCTGTATTCTGGTCCGTGGTGATCGTCTTTGGGTTGAGTTTCATCCGGCAGGAGAGCGCCCTGCGACCGGCAAGGCTCATCGAGACCTTGAGGAAAGGCACCGTCGATGTTCTTTCGGTGGCGGCCACCTGTGCCGGCGCCGGGATCATCGTGGGAATTGTCACCCTCACCGGCCTGGGCCTGCAGTTTTCGAGCATCGTCATCGATCTTGCCGGAGGAAATCTCTTCGTGACCATCCTGTACACGGCTTTCGCCCTTTGGGTGATCGGGTTGGCCGTTCCGGTCACCGGAACCTACATCATCGCGGTCGTCATCACGGCCCCGGCCATGATCAAGCTCGGCGTACCGGAGTATGCCGCCCATATGTTTATCTTCTATTACGCCGTTCTGGCCGAGGTGACGCCGCCCACCGCTCTCTCTGCTTTTGCCGCCGCCGCCATAACCGGAGGCGATCCCTACAAGACGACCATGATGTCCTGGAAGTACACCCTTCCCGCTTTCCTGGTCCCCTTCATGTTCACGGTCCATCCCGATGGCGTGGGTCTTCTTCTGAAGGGGCCCTTGACCAACATCATCATCACCAACGTGACAGCCCTTATCGGAGTGGGGGCGCTGGCGGCAGGCATGAGCGGATGGCTGATCCGCAAGACCACCTGGGTCGAACGCCCCTTGCTCCTCGCCGCCGGTCTCATTCTTGTCTATCCGAGCCCGGCCGCAGATATTGTAGGAATCATTCTGGTAGCAGCCGTGGCGTTCTGGCAATGGCGCACGAAGAATCAGGATTCAGCGGCGAAAACGCCTACGGCCATACACCCTTGATAGCCAGCGGCCTGATTCTAAAATTCGTTGCCCGGCTGGGATAAAAACTTCTGAGGGCTATCGGCCAACTTCAGCAGGGAGTTGGGCCAGGAGGGAACATCGATTAAATTAAGAATTCCTAAATGGCTGCTGGTGATGTTTGCCCTCCTGAAGACCTTTACGCCAGAAGAGGGCCTGGCAGAACCCCTCGACCATTGGCACTGGAGAAATTTTTTGCCCCAGGAGAATTCGCTCCGAGTCTCTTACGGGAACGGCATATTCGTGGCCGTGGGAGAATCCGGCGCCATTTATACGTCTTCGGATGGCACGGGGTGGACGTCGAGGGCCTCAGGGACCAATCATTCGCTCTGCGATGTAGCCTATGGGAACAGCATCTTCGTTGTCGTAGGAGACGGTGGCACGGTCCTTATTTCTCCCGATAGGGTCATCTGGACATCGCGGATTTCCGGGACCGGTTATACCCTCAGCGGGGTAGCCTTTGGCAGGGATACTTTTGTGGCTGTGGGAGATAGCGGCGCCGTCCTTACCTCTACGGATGGTTCCGCCTGGATCGCAAAGGATTCGGGGACCCATCAGAAACTGAAAAGGGTGGCCTTTGGCACCAATATCTTTGCCGCCGTCGGAGCCAACGGGGTCATCCTTACCTCTCCGGATGGAGCGAACTGGGCAGTGGAGACCTCCGGAGCCAGCGGCCATCTTGAGGGAATTGTCTACGGGAAAAACTCTGGTAGATCTCTATTATGAAGTTTCCCCCTCCCTGGCCAATTTTACTGCCCGGCACGATTTCGTGAGAAAGGGAGGGTATACAGGTTTGGTACCTCTGATGGCCCTTTCCTACGTGGCCCTTTATACTTCTCCTGCTGAAAAGGCTTTCTTATTTACCTTGATGAATGGAGTGGTGATAACATGGTTTATCAACCGGGGTCGTTCAAGGAAGGTGGGGAAGAGCCGGGTCAGTTGATCACTTTAAATGTCCTGGGAAAAAACAATAAGAGGTTAATCCAATGAATACGTGGCAGGCGATCGTCTCCAGTCTGAAGGCCGAAAAGGTCCGCTATCTGTTCGGTTTGCCGGGGGGCGAGCTTTTTTATGATGCCCTCTATGATGCCCCGGAAATCAGGACGATTCTGGTGAGGGAGGAAACCGCGGGCCCCTTCATGGCCATGGGTTTTGCCAGGATTTCGGGCCGACCGGGCATCTGTTTTGCCCCCAGCGGACCGGGGGTGGCCCATCTGGTGCCCGGAATCCTGGAAGCGCACTCCGCTTGCCTTCCCGTCATTGCGATCGGCTGCAGCTCCAAGAGGGCCAACGCCGGGATGGGTGCCTTTCAAGAAGTGGATCAAATCTCCATCATGAAACCCATCACCAAGTGGTGCGAGCGGGTCACGGAGCCGGAGAGGATTTCCTGGGTGATGCGCCGGGCGTTTTCTCTGGCCACCAACGGGAAGCCCGGGCCGGTGTTTCTGGACATTCCCAGGGATGTGGGCGCTCAAAAAATAAAATCTGGAAAATACGTTCCATCCGAATATCCATTAAGACCCTCGGGAGATCCTCAAAGAATCTACGAAGCCGCCGCCTTGTTGTTAAAGGCCAAGAGACCTTTGCTTGTGGCCGGTGGCGGAGCGATCAGTTCCCGCGCCTTTCATGAGGTAGGGAAATTTGCAGAACTTATGGGCCTCCCGATTATGACCACCCCCTGCGGAAGGGGTATCCTGTCAGAAGAACATCCCCTGGCCTTCGGGTTGGTCGGGCTTTACTTTTCAAAAATTGGAGAGGAAATATACGCGGAATCCGATTTGTTGATCACCCTGGGATCGCGCAATGAAGACTTTCAATCCGGGGAACAGAGATTTTTCCCCAAAGGAGCCAGGTATATTCAGGTGGACATCGACCCGGAGGAGATCGGAAGAAACTGGATTCCCGATGTTGCCATCGTGGGGGACATCAAATTGGTCCTTCAGGCCCTGATCCAAGAGCTTCAGAGGGGAGGGGTAAAGAGAGCAAGAGGGGCCGCCCGAATATCCAGATTGGTGAGGGTTAAAGAAGCCTATGAAGCCGGGGTGAAGAAGGAATGCCTTACGGATTCTTTCCCGATTAAGACCAAGAGGGTTATCAGAGAGCTTTGTGAAGTTTTTGGAAAGGATGCTATTCTGGTTAACGAGAACGGGTCGCAGGACCTGTGGTCCTACTACTGGCCGTACTACAAGGTTGGGAACATAAACTCCTGCGTGGCACCCGGGGAGCAGACCTGCATGGGGGGAGGGTGCTCGGCAGCGATCGGAGCCAAGCTCGCCGTGCCGGAGAAGGATGTAGTATGCACCAGCGGAGATGGCGCATTCCAGATGTTCATGAAGGAACTCCCCACCGCGGTACAACACCAAGCACCCGTCACCTATGTGGTTCTGAATAATTTCAGCCTCGGCTGGATAAAATTTACCCAGAGGAATCGAGGGAACCGGTTCATTTCCACCGACTTTCAAGTCCAGCCTGATTTTGCCCAGATCGCCCGGGCCAATCAATGCTATGGGGAACGGGTGGAAAGACCGGAAGACATCCGCCCGGCGTTAAAAAGAAGCTTAAAAGCCAGCCGGGAAGGTGTTCCCGCCGTTCTGGATTTCATTGTAGATGGGTGGGACTTCGCCCCCGGCTTCAAAAGATTCTACCAGCGATTGGGTTGATTCGGGATTTTCAGATTTCTTCCTATTTGGGGAAAGGAATTTAAGCGTTTTTCCTCGATGCGGCGATATTGGAATTTAGGTTCTAAAAATTATTCTGTCTATCAAAAAATTTATGACGTGGTGGGCCGGATTCCGCCGGGGAAGGTGGCGACTTATGGACAGGTTGCCAAGATCGTCGATCAATGCACAGCACGGATGGTAGGGTATGCGATGGCCGCCCTTCCCTGGGGGGTAGAGGTTCCCTGGCAGCGGGTCATCAATTACAAGGGAGAGATCAGCCCAAGGGCCCACGGAGACGGCAGTACCCGACAAAGAAAGTTACTGGTGGCCGAAGGAATTCGTTTTGATTCCAGAGGGCGGGTTGATTTTAAGAAAGTTCGCTGGAATGAGCCTAAAAAAGGTCCCAAGGAACGAGGAAATAAAGACCAGGAGAGAGGAACTAGGAACGAGGAACGACGATAGAACATACCTTTTTAAGGGGAAGGAGGGAGGCATGACCGGTGTTTTGAATTCTTGGCTGCCCTTGCAGGGCATACGGGTGGCAGATTTTTCCAAATTAATATGTTGATATTTAACAATTTTTAAATCTCTAATTTATACTTTCTACATCTTGTAACGGTTTTGTAGCGGTTTCTTCAAGGTAGCCCTCAAGCTTTTTGGAAGCTTGCCTAAGATCATCTTCACTCACGATATTATACCGATCAAAGACAGCCCTGGTTTTGTGGCCTGATATAGCCATAGCTACCCTTTCATTGACCCCTGATCGGACTAAGTTCCTAACTGCACTCCTCCGCAGGTCATGGAAGAGCAAATTTTCTAACCCTGCTTTTTTACAGGCTTTTTCCCAGCTACAGCTAAAATCCGCAATCCCTTTTCCATGTTTAGCACAAACAAATGGTGAGTTGGGGTAGTGTAAGGTGCGCCAAGCATGTTCCATCTCCAGGAGGGTCTTTAATTCCTGGGATAGATAGATTGTTCTGGGCTCACCATTTTTAGTCTGCATTCCTGGTAGGGTAATTTTACCCTCCATAAAATCAATATCCTTCCATTGAAGGCCCAGGATCTCACCTCTCCTCATCCCGCAGAAAAATGCTAATGCCAGGGCTGGCTTCAAATAATCAGGCATTTCTTTAAAGAGGCGATTATATTCCTCCCTCCCAATAAATCCTGTCCTGGGGGCACTTTCTTTATATTTGGGTATGAAAGGGACATTCCCTACCTTTCCACTTCTCCTGGCCAAGTTCAGACCCCTCTTGAGGCAATTTAGTTCCCTATTAACCGTGGGGAGGGAAATATTATTCTTTACCCTATCGTTAATATAGTTCTGGATCTTAGACCCATCCAATGTTTTGGCTAAAGAATCCTTCCCAAGGAATTTCAGGATATGTTTCTTAGCAATTTTCAACCTTTCCATAACCCTCCCATTATTTGTATATTCGATTTCCAGATCCTGGAATATTTCTTCTAGGGTAACCTTTCGGGTCTGGAGTTCTGGGAGTTTTCCCTCAATCACTTGTGCTTCCCGCACGGCTAAGAGCTTCCTTGCCTTGCTTTTTACAATACTTCTGCTGGATTCCCTTCTGGGGGTTCCATTCTGAAAATACTGAATCCACCAAACCCTGCCTCTTAGATACACTGTTCCCATGATCTTCCTCCTGATAATCTATTTTACTCTTGCTGCATTACTTTCTCTCAGTAGCCGTTCCAGTTCCCTTATCCGATTCTCCAATTCTATCCTGGTCATCTCCGGTTCATTCCATTTGAAGCTCTTGCATCTTGGGCAGGTCCGTGGGCTGGGAACCCGGCTATCCCAGAGATACCCACATCGGGAGCATTTCAGGCTATCCATCTTCATTACCTCCTCTGTAGTTTGTTACTACTGACCAGGCAAAAAAAATGTCCTATATTTATTTATCGGCAGATTTCCAAAAAACTTTAGCATTATTTTTCTCTCTCCAGGTTCCCCAGATGGATTGCCAGGGCTATTGGATTATTCTCTCCAGGTTAGCCATCCTTCCCTTCCTGTTGATCCTGCCCCCCTATTACATATCGCTATGTGTGGTTAAATGAAGAGAGATGCTTTACCCTTGCTACGATAAGAACCAGGGGTAAATTCATTCCAAAATATTGTGGTATATATGTTTATAGATTGAAAAGGGGGGCACAAAGAGTGAAATAATTGAAACCAAAAGGCTGTTCAGGAACTGAAAGGAGAAGAAGAGGGGGGAGGCGGAGTAAAGAAATATGACCAGAGAAGAAGAGAAACCCAAAGAGCGAGCCCAGATTAATGATAAACCTCAAGGTAATGAAGTTCCCTGAGCGTAATAGGAATGGGCTAAGTCTCCTAAATCGTTTTCCATTGACGATCAAATTCCTTCATAGATTCCTCTAGCTTTACCCTGATTGGCTCCAGCGGGAGGAACGTTGTTGTGATAACCTTTTTACCGGCTTCTCTAAGGAGCTCCCTATCGCAGTGGAACCAATCCGTCTGGAAGGGCTGAAAATACTTTGGGAAGTGTCTCCCCACAAAATACCCGAATTTATACTTCCCTCCGTTCCACTTATAAAAATGAGCAGATTTTAGAAGATCGATTAGTTTGTTAGGTCCTTTCTTCGATAGACCGTCCCTTCTGACAACACTCCTCTCCAGGCGGATGCGGAGATTCCCACCGGATTCCCTTTCGTAGATTCGAAAACCAGCAGTCGTTAAGGTTTCATCTTGTGTCTCTCCATTGATCCAGATTTTGGCTTTTCTCCGGGCTTTTCTCCCCTTTATGCTTTTGCTTTCAGTTATGCTTGACCTTGGAACCCAAATAAACATCTTTAAGGCAGCATAGAGGGCTCTTAAGAATTGTGGATCAAGGTGGCAGATATCGAGGGTATATTCGACAGAGGGTTTCAGTGATGGGAGGGCATCATTGATCAAAGTGAGGATCTTTTTGTACTTTGAGGGCGTCGCACTATTTGGCGGCAAAATATGGATAAAACACCTTGGCCGGCGGCGGGTTACTGGGACCAGGAAAATCGCCAATTTGAACCCGTAATGCATCTGCCGATAGTACTCCTGATGATATCCTGGCATATGGGGGGGATCAATTAGCCCTTGGTGAATCGGTCCAAGCGCTTCTACCAACTGTTCATACGTATAAGGCCCGGATACGGAAATTTTGTGGAGTTTGGCCTCTACCCAGCCTTTTTTATCGAACTCATCTACAAGACATCTAACGCCCTCCAGTACTTCCTTTTTTCCCTTCACAGTTTTTGGGTTGAACAGAGATTCAATTTGACTCCAATGTGACCCAGGTTCTCTTATCTCCTCGAAAAACCTTTTATTGAAAAAGGAAAGAAAACCTTTGGGAATGGCTTTAAGATAATCCTTCCTATCTTTTTGTGTGGGATTGCGTTTGAAGAACACACCGGACAGTCCGTCTTTGCTGGGCATAAATATTTTCCTATATTTGTAATTATAAACCTTTTCCAAAGACTTCCTCGTAGGCGATCCCACAGAATATTGACCATTGCCCCATTTTTTATTCTTATACATCTCTGCCACAACCTGAGAAGCTTGAAAAATTATTAAACCAAACCATTCTTTGAGCTTAACCATCTCCAAACAAAGCTCATAATCTCTTTCATGCCTATTCATATCCTTAAAGAGGCGCAGCCTTTTCCTCAGGCCAAAGAAGTCATCAAGAGATTTTTCTTTTGGGGAATTGATATATCCTTTAAAAGCAGCTGCTATATAATCAATCATTTCATCAAATTCATCAAATTTATTGTCATACGCATAGACAAAGGCCCTTAAAATGAAAATCGGATTATCAGATTCTATATAATCTTGCCAGATATCTCTAAATCGAAACCATTTTTTCAAGCTCTCCAATTCCCATTCTTTTTCTTGATGCGTCTTTGCGTCTTGAAAGGCATAAATAGGGTTAGGGAATTTCCTATGACTAATCCGAAACCGTTTCTCCTCAGCGGGTTCATCAAGAGGTTCTTCGGGAAGTCCTTCAAAAGGATCTATTATTTCTTCATCAATTGGATTCATAAGCTTCTCCACAAAGCGCCTCCTGACAGCGATCTTGACAAAGTTTTTTCCCATAACCTTCTTCGTATGGCCCTATGATTTGTATTCACTTCTCCGATCAGCAAAATTAACTGGGATATTTTGGTATCACGAATTATGGGGCATAAACTGTGCCTCTTCTGACACACCCATTGCATCTTCCATCCGGGTTTTGTTTCTCGCGGGTTGAGTCCACTCCTAACCATTGGATTTCTCTATTTTAATCGGCTGAAATTGAATTTTTCTTGAATTGACTCACCCTTTTTTATTGTTCATATGGAATTTTTAATTGTTCTAGGGGCAACCGGGTAGTCATCCCCTTCCTTGGAACAATATTCAAGCTTAAGCCATTTCTGGGGAGCAATCCTTAGTTGCTTTTATCACTACGAACACGTGATAGGACTTAATAGGACTTTAAAGCCCTTCCCTTAGACCTCTCTCTTTAAAAGAATATGGGATGCTATCTCCTGAATGGGTTATATGATGAGAGGTTTCAGGGAATTAGACTTTAAGGAGCTGTCCCAATTGCTAAATTATTTGTCCTGCACAAAACATCAAAGAGGCAAAATGATACATGGAACGGAGCGTTCCAAACCCTTTCCAATAAGATGCTATCTCCTGAATGGTTATTGTACCTGGTGAGTAGTAGTTGCGCATCCACCCCTAGAAATACTACACTGACCTTCTTTTGCAGTCCCTTGGGATTTCGCAGGGTCCTATCCGCTTTAAGCCTCTATTCCGAATTAAAGTCATAGTGGCCTGTGCCTCCTGATCGTGGCCTATAAGCCAATTGTGACGATTCCTCAACTATTAATTAAGGTAAAAAGAATGCCAGCTTTAATGGGACGTTCATATGCCCCCCAAAGACCAATGCTTAATGGCCAAAACCCCCAGGCATTGGCATTGATGCAAAACTACATGCGGAATAGAGGAGGATCTTTAATGAGACCCTCCCCGGCTCAAGGTATGGGTATGATTCAACCAAGAGGATTTACTCCTGCCTTCGCTAATACAATAGCAGGGCAGACTTTTGCCCGTCAAGCTCTGTTTAATTGGGCGAATAATGATCTTTTGAACAGCTGGAATACAGCATCTTCCTCAGCGGGAGGTTAATCGGGTTAGGATGCGGCTTGGGTTTGGTATTTCACCTATGTGTTCTCTGCAGTTAAGACAACAAATATAACCTTGATCCATATCAGAATGGAGAGGAGTCCCACAGCGGGGGCATTTATTTTCTCCTACTCTTTTATTATAAAGTTCCTCAGCCTTAACTGCCTTTTGGTTAGTATGTTTTTCACAATACCTTCGATGAGGAATAGCGGGTTCATTACATCCATAATAGAAGCATAAGCCTAAAAAGGCTTTTTTTCCTCTATATTTATTAGATCTATCATTATGTTCTCTTAAATGAATTTCACAAAATACATGTCCAGGAAGAGAGGGATGTTTACATTTTATGCAGACTCTTGATTTCTTTTGTTTTTCATACAAATTGTCTCTATTAAATCTGTCATCAATCATTTTACACCTCCGTCATAAATATTATGACATTGATAAAATGTTTGTCCTTCTACTATATATATCGAACAGATGCCCATATTTTTCCCAAAACATATACATATTTTTGGAATATTTTGAACAAAGCCTAAGATCACCTCTATGAGTCCGTCTCCAGGCCCCAGTCCTTAAGCGCATTCCACTCCTGGAGCTATCTTTGTACACTATCCAATATTCATAATGCTATTTACCAATACCTACCAATCCTACTCCACTCTTCGACTTTGAGGATACCATCCACACGGAAGTGTTGGCGGCCATCCAGCACGAAAGTCGTGTTTCGCCAGGGGAAGCGAGGGACTAAGAACTGAAGGACGGCATCCCGGCTTGAGGGGATCGCACAAATCATCGATGAGGACAAGACTGTCCCGACGCTGTCCCACCTTTGTTTGTGAAATTGGTTCCCGGCCCTCTGAGATTTATCACATAAATCTGAGAGGGCTATTTTTTAAAGCTCTTTGCCACACTTATAGCATACCTCATCACATCGCAATCGATTTTGTGGCCAGCCTAAATAACTACAATAGTCATTATCCCTACCGAATGGAGTTAGACCATCGTGAAACGCAATGATGATCTCTGGGGTAACGCAATCCATGCAGTAATTATGGACCTCTTCCTTACCATGCTTATCTAGCTCCCTTACGCCATAACCTACAATTAGAGGACGATGATGTTGGTTAAAGTCTTTGAGACAGAAAAAGCAACGAGAATACCCTCGCTCTGCACCTTGCCAAGTGACCGGCCCGATAATATGGTGTTGCTTAAGTAATCCCCTTTTTTTGCCCTCCTCATAACAATCCAAATGCACCGGACCAACATAACGCCTAATCTCAGGACCCTCTAACACACTGTCTACCCAATAGCCTACAATCTGATTGTCTTTACTCATAACACCCTCCTGTTTGTTTTATTTTTAGCCTGACTGCCCAGGCTCATGGCCATTTGTTAATTTTAATAATCTGTAATTAAGTTAATTGCTGCTATGGTCAAATAAATTTAAATAACTATTTGCAAAACTCTGTGACAACTAATTTGTCTATCTCATGTAAATCACTGTCCCCATACTATACATATCGAACAAGGCCCCTTAATTTTTCAGGAAATCTTCATTTTTTTAAAAAAAATCTCTTCCTGAGGCTTATTTCACAAACAAACAAGGAGGATGCGATAGGCGGGAAGGTTACTTTTTCAATCATTCTATTATTTAACTTTTAAATATATTCGTTTTGGTGGAAACTATGAATCACTTTCGCTAAATTGTGGGGAAGATAGTTGGATTGGTATTAATATTTATATAAGTCAATTGGATCCAGCGATCTTTTTGCACCGCTGGTGTCATTCCAATGATAACTATAACCTTTTGCTGATATGATATTATTTAACTTATTATTCGTAAGCTGAAAGGAGTATTATTATAAGTAGAAGGGGGATTGTATCTGATAAAGACTTCATTAGGGCAATAGCCAAATATTGGATCTGGCCAATTACCTTGTGGGAATACTGATTACCGTAATCCTACAAGT
>Ga0187877_1002661_pt1 | contig 15551 bp, 14 predicted proteins | sample June2016WEW_17_1_3_FD_132430 | JGI IMG/M metagenome (GOLD analysis project Ga0187877, IMG submission 132430) | Peatland microbial communities from SPRUCE experiment site at the Marcell Experimental Forest, Minnesota, USA - June2016WEW_17_100 | ecosystem: Environmental > Terrestrial > Soil >... | reverse complement strand
GTCAATGCTATAGTTGGCGTGGTCATCGTGTCTCCTTTCTTGGTCTGGTCTCGCAACCTTCAAGAAAGCACACGATGACTTTTTTGTCAATCCGCTTTTACACCACTCTATAAGACATTATCCATTGATATAAATACCGATAATCAATAATGCATAAATCACGATTGACGCTGCAAATGAAATGACGATTAATAATAAATCAAGATTATTATTCGCATGGTTTGCAATGCTTGCAAAATCTGAGGCAATAATAAGATTGATGATCAATTCTGGTATGAACAAGACTACAGCCAAAACAATATATGTTGTTTTTTTTATTACAATTCTCCAATTCATTAACTAAATGATTATGAAGGCACTCTATCATTTGCTCCTCCTAATCTACAACAAATAGCAGTAGTGAACCTGGCGGTTCGAGGTTCTATTCCCGGTGACATATATTTTTGAACTTTAGTGAAACACAAACTTTTTTACTGTGCATTTCAAATAAGGACAATGACATCACATGAACGCTGAATATGGGGTGGGTATTATAACTATGATGGAGTCAAGGATCACACAAGTCATAACTGGGATGCCAATTAACTTTTGACCCGTAATCTGTCCACCAAATTCTCGCGGCCCCGACAATTTTACCTTCGGGGGTATCTGCAGCCACCGGGCTGGACGATATATGGTCAGGAGTGATTGCATATATACTCGGGACCAACTCTATTCCAGTAATACCTTGTATTGCCAATGCTGCCGATGTACGGACATAAGGATCAAGATCCCAGAGGAGGGGTCCGATATTTCCCAAGGAACAGGATCCTCTATCGCCGGTGATGCTCAAAATGATCGCGGAATACATGCGGACTTCGGGTCGCTGATTTGTCAAATACGCGATCAAGGTGGGAAGGTCAGTTGCAGACCATTCTGGCCCGAGAGAAATTAGCGCCTGGGCTGCCAGAATTGAATCCTGGCGCGGGAAACCCAGGGCATAGGCCAACATACTGGAAGCGTTATTCGTGCTTGCATTCAGAGCGGCAAGCTGCTTCAAGGTAGCAGGAAATTCATCGTATGCGGCAGATCCTGGATTATATGTGGGCGAAGCAGGGTCGGATACTTCCAGAATCGCAATAAGGCCATCAACAGGGTCTGAGTATATGGGTAGTTGAGTATCGGTTGAGGAAGATTTCGTGGCTGGAGGGACTTGAATCTCAGTCTGAAATATAGGTGTAGTTTTTATTACTCCTGCCCTCGGCTCACAGGAGGTCAACATAATTATAAGTAGAATAATTGGTCCTAATCTGGGTCTTTTCGAGATAAGAATTTGTGCGTTCCTGTTCATATCAAGTTTTTAACCTGGCGGTTCGAGGTTCAAGTCCGACTGAAGTACATTTTACGCGATCATTATTTACTTGTTAACGGATTGCGTTAGCGGTGGTTGGAAAGGCGTAGACGAGGTTTGGGTGTAGGAAATACTCGAAGCCAGAAAAACGCTTGAAAATGCCGTAGTCTTCCAGCCGTCCGCCGCACGCTGTGGTGGGCTGCTGTTGCCCGACTCGATATTTTGGCTTGTTAGCAATAGGTATTACGGAAACGGGCGGCCCAAGGTAAGCACTTGAATAAGTTCGGGTTCAAGTTCCAAATATACTTCATCAGGTATCGCGCCTACTGCGTCGAGGGTCTTGCTAAAGAAATTGCGAGCTGCGCTGGCTAGAACCACATAGAGGATTTCTTCATCAGATAGGCCGAGCCCACGCAATTCATCAATATCATGTTCGCTTACTTGATTGGCTTGGGCAGTAAGCTTCTGCGCAAAAGACATCATCGCGACTTCTTCGGGGGAAAGACCAGCGTTGCGGAAATCCTTAACAATCGCCGCCAGTTGATCTGCACTGAAGAAATTTTTGCGGAGCAACGCTCCGTGTGCAAGCATTCAATATGTACATTCAAGCGCCATGGCTGTTGCAAAGGTTATCAGCTCATACCGACGCATCTTCATATTGGATCGTATTGAACCAATGAGTTTCGTCCAGGCGTCATAAACCTCGGGGTGCAAACTAAAGGCTTTGATGTAGTTTGGCACATAGCCCATGCTCTTTTGGGCGGCTTGATATTGATCTTGAACCAAGCTTTCTGCCCGTTCCTCTGAAATTGTCTTGATGAAGGTCATAAATTTCTCCATCCAGTTTTTAACTTAATAAACGACATTTTGGGTAGCCCAACTCGCGAATATGCAAATCGCATAACAGCGTTGAGCCAGGTCGCATGATATCCTAAATCGTTCAGGATATTATACGACTGAAGATTTAAAAGAGTATAAAAAAAACTAGCGACCTGACAGTTTGGTAATGGCAAATAACAATAAGGTCTTATCCACAACAATGATGTCTTATCCTGGCATCTACGTAATCCGGTGAAATCACACAGTGAATCCGGATCATGGCGCTTAGGCCGGAACTGCAACCGCCTGAATGGCCCGGGGTTTCCCCTTCAAGCACTACACAGCCACACCGCGAATCTGCAGGTGAGGGTGGTAAAGGTCGCCAGAGAACACGCCGAAACCGCTTCGATGTGGTGAAAAAGCACCTCACTTCACCTCCCAAGGCCGTTTCTGCTGCTTGAGTTCGGATTTTAAGGTTCTGTTTTCCAACTCGGCATTGCCGAGATGTTGCTGTGTAGTCTAAACTCTAATATTTGATATTGCGTTTTATCTTCTTGTTTCATCGATTCTAGGCTTGACAGGCACGGGTAAAAGTTGTATTAATATCAATTAATGATATATCATAAGATGATATATTGGAGACATATTTGATGAGAACTGTAAACTCCGAAGACTTCCAGCCCTTGTCTGAAATGACGCTCTATATCCTGGTCAGCCTGGCTACCGGTCCACTGCACGGGTATGCGATTGCCAAAGAAGTACGGGCGCTGAGCGAGGATCGCGTCATCTTAAGCGTCAGCACGCTTTATACCACCCTTAAGCGTTTACTGGTGAACGGCTGGATCGAGCGGGTGGGCGAGGACCCTGAACCGGATGATGCCGGGCGCCCGCGCAAAACCTATGCTTTGACGGAGCGCGGCCAGCGCATCCTGGCTGCGGAAAAAACGCGGCTGCGTTCTTTGCTGGCAATTGTCCAGAAACAGACTGTCGGGAAAGAGATATGACCTTCTTTCCGCGGCTGATGGTGGGCATGTACGGCGGATTATTGCGCCTTTACCCTAGAAAATTCCAGGAGGAATTTCGGGAGGAGATGCAGGGCGTCTTCGCCTCCGCAGTAAAGGAGGCGGAAAGGACAGGCACGCTTGCCCTCTTGCAGTTGCTTTTCTTCGAAATGCTGGATTTTCCGATCAATCTTGCGATCGAATATTTTTCGCAATGGAGAAAGGTGTGGTCTATGAAAGACACACGTCATGGAATTCGTCCGTTCCGCTCTGCGGCAATGGGAGCGTTGGGGCTATTAATTGGGTTTTTGATCGTCACTTTGGGAAGCAGGAATCTGGTCCTCCCGAACTGGTGGTACAAAGGGGACTTTGGAGTACTGCTCAACACTTTGCGCGGGATGATTCCCATGGCATTGATAAGTGCCTTGGCAAGTGCCTTGCTTGGACTGATGCTATGCCTATCGGTATCTGCCAGCGCGCGCATCACTCTGCGTGCCTGTCTTCTTATGGCAGGATTAGAGGTAGCTGCAACACTGATTGGCGATGTCATTGTTAGGTTCACTCCTTATCAAAGATTCTTCGATCAGTTCTATGACGGGAACTGGCAAATTGTCGCCATTGCTCTTGAGGCTGCTATTCTTGCAATGATCGATGGCTTATTCAATGGCGCTGGCCTGGGACTTGCCGCAGGGGGGTGGAAATCCTGCTGGCACTTTGCGCTTAAGGGTATGCTGGCATATGGCCTCGGATTTGCCATTGGGGAGACTATCTACTCACTTTGGATAGACTCCGGATGGTGGATCGGGATCACCACTTATCCTGTGTTTGTAATCACTTTTTGTATTTGTGGAATTCTTGCTGGTGGAATTCTGGGCTGGCTCTGGGGCAAGGAGAGAGTATACGAATCGATACGAGTTGTTGAAGGCGACCCTGTTAGTTCCAGAGTTTAGACTATTTCCAGATAACAGGAGGGCGGCCTGTTCGCACAAGCCGCCCAGTGGCAAAATTTTGGAAAACAAACTTTCGGGGGTAATCAAAGCGAATTATCAGGATAAGTCCTTATTGTTATGAAAGTAAGTAAAAAAGCCTATTTTTTCGACCTCAGATATTCAAATAAATTGCTTTTTATTGGCAAAATCTGCTGTTTCCAGAATGAGACCTTATTGTTATTTGCCAGTAAAAAGGTGTTGATCGGCACGAGTTCTCCAATAGAATTGGTTTGTCGAAGACCATTCTAGCAACAGAGTAACCCAATGCCGATCAACGAACTCTATGATAATTGGATGCGCCAGATTTGTGAACTGCGACCCAAGCAAAGAATTACCCAGGTACGGAACTTTGTCTGGCTGCTGATTGGGATCTACGTAAGTCATTCGGTGTGTTTGAGCAAGATCGCTGGGGAGATCCCCAGAAGGGCGAACCTGGTAAGCACCACTCGGCGCTTGAGCCGCTTCCTGGATAACCCGGCAGTCCATGTGCGGGAATGGTACCGGCCGATCGCCAAGCACTGGCTGCAGGCCCAGGCCGTGGGTCTGGGAGAGATCCGTCTGATCGTGGATGGCACGAAGGTTGGCTTTGGTCATCAGCTGCTTCTGGTCAGTCTGGCCTATCGGAAGCGGGATATCCCAATTGCCTGGACTTGGGTCAAACATGTGCGTGGTCACAGCAGTGCATACAAGCAATTGGCCTTGCTGAACTATGTCAGGACACTTTTACCCGTTGGGACAGTCGTTTTTCTGGTTGGTGACTGCGAATTTGGCTCAGTAGAAACCCTGAAATGGCTCGATCAATGGCATTGGTTCTATGTTTTGCGCCAAAAATCGGTCACTGGCCTCTGGCTGGAGCAGTCCAGCGAGTGGAAACCGTTCGGCAGCTTTATTCAAAAGGCCGGTCAAAGTGTTTGGTTGGGTAAAGGATATCTGACTACTCAAAAGATTTACCCGACCAATCTGCTCATCCACTGGCAAACCGGTGAAGCAGAACCCTGGTGCCTGGCTACCAACCTGCCCGACCGTGAAATGGCCCTGCATTACTATCGACGCAGAATGTGGTGCGAAGAACTGCACGCCGATTTGAAAAAGCACGGCTTCAATTTGGAAAGTACTATGTTGCACGATTTCTTGCGTTTGTCTCGCCTTACCTTGGCTGTCGCCTTTTTGTATGTCTGGTTGATTTCTGTCGGCGGTCGCACAATTCATCAGGGCTTGCGTCACCTGGTAGATCGCAATGATCGCTGCGACTTGAGCATTTTTTAGATCGGCTTACGCTTTATCCAAAGGAGGTTGACCAATGCCATTCCTGTCTCAATTTCACTTTGTGCTTACCTATGACACCAAACTGTCATGTGGCTAGTAAAAAAATCATGGCTCGATTTGTTTTTGATAAGCGTCATTCTCGTTAGCCCTACGCAAAGCCGTCATCGGCTTTACGAACTATAAAACCGCCTAGGGCCTGACCGATCGTTCGGTCGATTCTTACAAGCGAGCGCTCGAGCAGTGGACAACTTATGCGGGGGATGTCGAAGTTGCCCAGATCGCCAAACAGGATATTGAGGATTATCTGTTCTATCTGAGGACCGAGTATGTCCCTTGAGCACCTATCCATTCAGCTGGAAATGACGTCAATCGTAGATAGTGGCAACAGCCACAAGGTAAAAAAACAAACTTGCGGAATTAAAAAGGCACAGCGCGTGTTGTATTACGCGCTGTGCCTTTGATCATATATCATCGGCCTGACGCACAGGTTCAGGTTCGTCTTCTATTCAGGCAGCCGCGAACCATGGCAACAAGAGCGAAGATGAATATTGCGACTCCTGACACCGCCAGAACCAGATTCGTTGTCGGGCCGCTCAGACCGCCCAGGATCCCGAGACCCAGCAGGCCTGCTCCTCCCGCTGTCCCCAGGAGTAACACCCATATGTTCGTACACAGGTCGGGCTTGCACCGCAATTGCCAGACTACGACTAGGGCCACCAGCAATATACCCACCAAAGGTATTAACAGGTTTGCTGGGGTAGCGAGGGCCATTCCCAGCAGTGCTATCCAGAGTGCCAGGAAGATAATGACCAGCCATTCGATGCGGTGGCACCATACCCCTGCGGTCGAAATGCCATCCCCCAGAGGTGATGGTTTGATCAGGTTGGGATTGCCGCCAAATCCACTGACCCGGTCTGCAATTTGAGTCACATAGCGGTGCATCACCGGATACCAGCGGTCCTGAGCGGGGATCGACTTCTCGATCCAGCGGAACATGGACAGGAGCTGCTCCTCCGATTCAAGGATGAGCTCCCGGCTGCTGATCGGGATCGAAATTTGAACCGAACCGCGCACCCGCCTCCAGCGCACCACGCGGGCCTGCGTTTCTGCGCCGGTTTCCGCAGGCGCGCCGGCGGCTTCTATGACAACCGGCTGATTATCGTAGCGCGGCCCGAAGGCATTGGTCACTTGATGCACCAGAATCTTGATCAGCTGACCGCGGCGAACTCCTGCAGCCAGATCGACTGTCAAAAGTCCCGCATAGGTCAAGGCATCCCCGGACGGGATCGGCATATAGGTGATGCCGCTAGCCGGGCACTGGATGGTGTGATCGTCGACCTTCGTCAAGCGGTGCGTTGAGTACATGCGACCTGCCAACCCCAGGATCTCCGACACCTGGACCGCGGGGAGATAGATCTGCGCGGTGCTGCCTGCGGGGGTATTGCCCCAGTCAATGAGGAGTTCGTCAGGTCTCTCGCCTGCCCCAAGTTTGGGTGGTGTCGCCTTCAATATGAACGTATTCGGGATCCGCCGTGAATGTTCATCCCCGGGATTATCAGAGAGCACGAGCGAAATATTCCGCTGCGCCAATTTATCCGATGCCGCCGGACTCGGATTGCCGGTGATCGGTTCCGGGTCGAAGGCGATTTCTGTCAACAAACACTGGTGCTGATTGCGAACAAGGTCGAAGACGGAATTCAATGTCCCGTTGTAGGGGCCATCGCTGGACGGATTTAATGGGAACCGGCCATCCGCTGACTGATTGACATCCAGCCAGCAGCCATAATAATGTTCGACTTCGTTTCCAGATGGATCGTGCGGAACTGTCTGCACGTTGGCGGAGTCGGTCTGTTGGTCCATGCTGGTGGTGGTTGCAACCACCCGGTCTTCGGCGAAAAACGGTATCGTCTCGATATTGCCACTGGCGACGCCAAGAACCGGAATAGGCTGGCCGTCGGGATTAAGCACAGGCGAGCGCTTGTAGGTCGTGGTGAGATCATAATCAACTGAAACCGAAAGCGCCGGGCACAACCTGAAAAAAACTCGCACGTTCTGAGGATCGGGAGGGTTCAAAGAGCGGTAGCGCACGCGCGACACCGCAAAGTTAAAAACCGCTTTGCCGTTGTGATCGTACTGGTAGAGCGCCAGAGAGGATGCATCCTCGTCAGCCGGAAGGGAATCGAACGTCTGACCGCCTGTCGTATTGTTATTAAGGTTGTTGATGATGGATATAATGAAAGCCGAAGTGTCGGCCGTCGTTGATCCCTTGGTCGGTGAATTGAACCACGACTCCCCTTCCTTCACCATGAAAACACGCGTATCCGCACTGAGCCAGGAGACCGCGCCGTCAACTTCATAGACGTTGGCAACTTCATTCAACTGGATATCTGCGCTACCGGAAACAGAGCTGATTGAAGCGGTCAGCGTTATCGTCTGTCCGCCCGGTATAAAGCCGTCCGTACTCGTAAAGCTAACCGGAAAGACCCAGGTGAACCGCTGTGGGGAAGGAGGCAGGCTCGAATCCTGCGCGATGAGGGCGCTTGCCCGTCCCAGGCTGTCCCCTATTGTCATTCCGGTCACGGGCGAAAGCGGAACGATGGCCGGATTAACGGATGGAATTCCGGTGAGATCGGCTGTCGTGATGCCCAGTTCACCTGGGCGGAAGCCATCGACTTCGATATAGAAAGCCGCCGGGATGGTCGCCGGATTTCCCAAATGCAGCATGGCATCGATCTCGTCCTTGCCGAATGTGTTCCGGTCGGTGATAAAGAGGCAGTCTTTGGTGAAGGCCTGCTGCAGGCCTGCCAGCAGACTGGCTCCCCTGAGGCTGCCTAGACCCGTACAAGCGTCCCAGCCTGTGCCAGCCGGATAGCCGGTCACTCCGCCGTAGGTGTTGTTAGCAGGACCCGGGGAGCCCAGCGTGTCCCGAAAGGCACTGCCCGACAAAGCGTACAGGAGCGGGTTAATAAAGCCGACTGAAAAGCCCAGGATGGTATTGATCCGGGCGATCAGACCCGCGTACAAAGGCGCCACCGCGCTGGTCCCGCCGACATCTCCTTTGGAAACACCTGCCAGGAAATACGGATATCCGCTGTTGGGGCTGGCATTTCCGGCCACATCCGGGATGCCTCGGCCTGAAGTGCCCGTGTTGTTCCGTGTGGGAATGCCGAATCCGTTTTGGTAAACGGGCACAGGGAATCGGCCGCTGACGCCTCCACCGGTCGCGCCCGAGTTGGTTCCAAAGGTATCGTTCCAGACATATTCATCAAAATTCGATCCGCTGATGTTGCCGATCGTTGTGCCGCCGCAGGCAATGACCCATGGATCCGTGGCAGGATAGCTCGCCTGGGCCTGCGTTGCGTCTATGTACTTGGCGCCCCAGTCCAAGGTACAGACCAGGACGGTTATACCCAGATTTGCCGCATCCTTGAAAAGCTGGCTCATCTGGTTAAACTCGCTGGCCGTGATATACAGAGTAGTATCGTCCGGGGACCACCCCCAGCTGATGGACAAAATGGTCGGAACCGGATCGCCCGCGAGCGGATGGATCATTTTTTGCAGGGCGTGGATGATATTCTGGTTCTTGGAACCGGCAGTGAAATAGACCGCGATAGCTGCCCCCTGGGCAATGGCGCTCGCCACCGTGATGTCCAGCACTGTTTCCGCATCAGAGACGCCGGCGTTGGTTTGCCCGTCGATGGATACATCGGTAGGGGTAGGCACAGTCAAGCTGCCGCCGAAAGCATTCATCGTCAAGCTGATATCATTCGCCGAATATCCGGGGTTGGAGGCGTTGTTGAATTGATCGAATGTCTGCATCTCATAAATGCCGATCGTCTGCCCCGAACCATTTCCAGCTGGAAAGTCATACAGCTGCGCCACCCGTTGTGGGGTAAGCGGATTCGTTCCGGCGGGATCGGCGCTGCCGTGCCGGGCAGGGACCCGACGATCATCCAGCCCGATGACCGCCTCAACAATTTCGATGAGCGAGGCAGGGAGCTGGACCGACCCGGAAAAGCCATGGTACTTTCCGCGCGGCGAGTCGTAATATTGGAGATTAACCGCGAAGGCTTTGTTGAGGTTGGCGACGGTTCCGCGGGCGATGACCGACCTGCTGGCACGGTTTGTTTCGACGACCTCCAGGCCATGCGACCGACAAAATTCAGTGACCCGATCCAAATCCGACTGGGCGGCGCCGTGAGCTTCGGCAAAAGCCTCGTGAGAAACGATCGTGCGCTGGGAAGCGGGGGTCTTATGGAAGTACTCGAGGTCGTGCAGCGGAAGGCCGTCGGTACGGCGTCGCACGATCAGGGTCACAGTCGCAAGCTCACCGGCATCCGCCGGTCCGACCGGCTTGCTGTCTTTTGGATGGGGGTGTTCGCTGCCTGGAAGAGGTTGTATATTTTCTTGAATGTTCTTAGCCTTATCATTCTTCGCCATATGGCACTCCTTGATTTATTCAAAATGACCTAAATAGAGGCTTTGACTCAAATTTACGCCAGCCACTCTTACGGTCGGAGAAAGAACAGCGCAGCTTCAGTTTTAGACGGGGCGTCGCATTGCGGATATGTGGCTTCGAATTACCCCACTGCTCAACTAGACTATACCCATTATGGTCTTCAATTTCATTGGGGGAAATCCCTACTTTGTGAAATCACCCATACAATCGCCTCTGATCTCGAGGATACTTCCAGCTTCTTATAAATGCTTGTCAGATGTTTTTCGACAGTCTTTTCACAAACACCAAGCTCGAGAGCAACATCTCTGTTTGAAAATCCTTTGACCAGAGTCTCTAGCACCTTTTTCTCTTTCGAGGAAAGTTCATTTAGGTTTTCTAAAAGGGAGGGCGGTAACATTTCTTTCCCCAATTCTTAAATATCGGCCATTCCCACATCAAAACATTTGAGACAATAATTGATTTTTGCAATGAGACACCTTCCCGACCCCGCAGATAAAGAGTGCTGATAGTGCTAGCATAGCACGCAGATAGAAAATGTCAAGACCGTCGGCCTGAAATTCAGGGCATTCTCAAAGTAGGAGATTGGGATAAAAAAAGGACCTTTCTCGTTTTCTGTCAAAGTGCCGCAGCATACTGTAGCGTGTCAGATCTTGTGAGACAAAACGAGAATAAAAACTAAGGTGTACTTTCTCGGCCAGGAGGATATAAAATTCAAGAAAAGGAGCAAGAAATGGCCGAGGAAAAGAAGAGTGTGGAAGCGACCGTGCGGAATATACGCCGGACGACACGCAAGAAGTACACAGCACAAGAAAAGGTGCGGATTGTGCTGGAAGGATTGCGGGGAGAGAGCACGATCACGGAGCTGTGCCGAAGGGAAGGGATCCATCCCAACCTGTACTACAAATGGAGCAAGGAGTTCCTGGAAGCAGGGAAGCATCGTCTGATAGGGGATACACAGCGCGAAGCGGACAGCCGTGAAGTAGCCGGGATGTGACCTGCCTCCCAAAAGCTGATCCAATATTTAGGTTAGGATCAAGAAAAGGAGACAGGTCACTGTCAACGCATTAACAACCTGGTCAATGGACGGCGAGGAGCTACTCCAAGTAATGCTCTGCACTTCCCGAAGATTTTAGCAACTCGCCTGAATTCTGGATGAATCTACAATTGCGCTGGGATCTTTACTTCGCACAACAATCGGAAAAAAGTCCTTGAGACTATTATTACAGCGCAACATTAGATGATAAGGTCACAAGTCGAACCAATTTGGACTTGCGGTGAGAGAGATAAGCGACATAATTTCGCTTCTGGTAATACTGCACCCGATCCAAGCGGCAGAGCCGCTGTCCGCAGGAGCCGGCGTTGGGTTGCGGCTTTCAATGAGAAGCCTCTTCACCTTATTAATAATAAAGATTAAATTCCTACTTCTTATTTTTTGTTTCTCATTACCCGCGTTGTAGTCCAACGATCATGCCACCAAGTTCCTTTTTTCTCTGGCAGCTTGCCAGTATATATAGAGAAAACTTCAAATGGCACAAACCTAGAAAGTGTTCGTTTCGCTATCGTCCCGGTGTCTGGCTTTGAACCATTTTCCATTATCACCTTTGTGCCTGTAATAAATTTCGCTAGCGTTCTCTGAAACACTGTCTCAAACACGAAATAGTAAAGGAATACCACAACATACACAAACAACAAGTTGCCCCAAAAATGGGAGGTGAAAGATTTTCCAAAAATAAGGCGGCCAAGGGGGGCGATGATTAAAATTATTCCGATTTCCCCAAAAAAAGTATCCATGAAATAGTTCATGATGCGTCTACCTGATGAAGCTACTTGTAGATATGTTTGAAGTGGCTGTTCCATGATGAACATCTCCGTATGAAGTAAATCGAAAGTGTCTTTTTGAATGCTAGTTTTCTTGATTCCGTAAATGTTCGAAAATGTCACCCAACTATGACTCAATACGAATATTTACGTAACCTGAAATTATGCATGATCTGTAAATGCAGTATATATCCAAATTCCACTCAGAACAATCACCGCCTTTTTCTCCTCGGCATAAATGAAATTGCCTCTAGTTGAGGTGCTAAAGGCAATTCTTTGTATTAAAAGTAACTCGCCGAGGACTTGAACCTCGAACCTGGCGGTAATAGGTTCAAGTCCTATACACTTACATTCATTAGCCTTACTTAATCACCCACGGTTTGCCTGAGTGACGGTGGGGCGGGCGTTGACTCTGTTTAGGAGTTGAAAAGGTTTGATCGAGACTCCTAGCATACAAAATCACGCATTTTTTCAGCAATCCATACAACTCGGCCTGGTCAATCACCAGGCCGGTTAATAGTGTATCGCCGTCGTCTTTCAGAATGATGGACAGGTCGCTACATATGTAGATACTTCAGCACCTCGTAGACCAGCATCGCGGGCCAGACGATGCCCTTGAAAAATCCCAGCACGCCAAGCCAGAATGTAGCGGAGTGGGTGAAGTAATATATCCAGGCGCCGATGAGGCCAAATCCATAGACGGCTTCTGAAGCACCGCGTTGATGAATCACTTTTGGTTTCTGATGTCCTTGTTCTGTTGGGTTTGTTTCTGTGGTCATTTGTTCCTCCTTATTTGTATTATCAATTACCAAGGAAATATACGTTATTCAATCAACCAGGGTTGCGTGAGCGGCCTTCCTTCCCGTATAAGATGCTTACTTCTCACCTGATATCGGGTGAATTGACCTGGTATGTAATGGGATTTTTGAGCATAGGATGGCGATAGCCAGAAAGAATTTTGTTGTGATTCAAAATCAAGCGGATTCTAGCTCAAATCCAGTTCGGCAACGATTTTACCCCACGGCCTAAAGGCTGCTTTGTGATCCTTTGAATACGCGGCAATTCGATTTATCCAAGGCTATGCAATATATAAATAAAGTGTTATATTATCATAATTGTCAGATTTACAACTAGTAAAAGGAGTTTCTAATGAGTATTGAACAAGTTGCCCGTGATCTCGTATCGAATATGAACAATGCTGAAAAGATGAAAGCAATGGTTACCACGGATGCCATGGCAAGTGGTGGTGTACTGCCGCAGCCCGTCCCGGTGATGGAAGCCATGAAAGTAATGGCTGGGCTAACGACTGCTTTTCCCGACCTCAAATTTGATATTCAGCAGGTCACAGTGAATGGCAATCAAGCTACGGTGAAAGCTAAGTGGGGTGGCACAAATACAGGTCCGTTGAGTCTGCCAATGCCGGGGATGCCGACCATCCCAGCAACCGGGAAAAAGGTATCAGTGAAGGATACCTATATCGTCACTGTGCAGGGCGATAAAGTCTCTCATATGCAAGTCGAGTCGCCTGCCGATGGTGGCATTCCGGGGGCGATGGCGCAGATGGGCGTCAAAATGCCGAGCATGTAGTTTCGTAACAAGCAAGTCGATCCATTATCAGGCAGGAAACGGGGATTTAATAAGAACCTAAATTCCCTGTCAAAATTAGAAGCAAAATTTGCCTCCAGCTATTGAGCTGAAGGCAAATTGATTCTGCTAGGAGTCCCTTTCAAGGTCCTATTCGTCTACACTTATATCTTGAGTTGGAAAGCAGTTGTGAACCTAGCGGATGGAGGTTCAAGTCCTATACACAGGCATTTATAGCTGTTTCTCAGCAGCCGGTATGCGCTATGGACCAGACAATCTAGGATTGCATCTGCTAAGGTTGGGTTCGGGATTTGGGAAAACTAGTCTGTAAGTGGCATTTGGGGAGCGACGTTAGTATACGATAAATAATTGCCTTAGCTACCTGAGCTAAAGGCAATTATTTTTATAAAAAGCTGCTCGCCGAGGACTTGAACCTCGAACCTAGCGGTTCGAGGTTCAAGTCCTACATACATACATTTTTTATTGTCACTTTATCACAAACGGTTTGAGTTAGTGGCGGTGGGCGGGCGTGGACTATGCTCATTATACAGAGAATGCCCAGGCATAGAATCAACTCTTTTTTGCGGCACGAATCCCACCAGTCGAGTGCACGCTTTGTTAGCCGCGCCTATGTTCATGGAAGTTCTATGCTCAAGGTTGAGGGGAATTCTTATGCAATGATGATCCAGAAGTCACGGATCAGTCAAAAGCGGATTCGCGGAATAGCATAACTCTCTTCTCAGTTCCCTTAGCTTTAAACATTGCCGTATCGGCATTTTTAAAAAGGATGTCAGCCGTTTCTCCATCTGCGGGATATATGGCAATGCCGATACTGGCTCTTATAGAAAGAACAATCCTATTAAAATTGCAGGCCACGGCAATCCGATTAACCATCTCCTCTGCAAGGCGAGTCACATCGGCTTCTTGCTTGACTTCCAATAATAGGCACATAAACTCGTCGCCTCCCCAGCGACTGATTGTGTCTTCGTCGCGGATTAAAGACTGTAAACGATTTGCCACCATGAGCAGCACCTTGTCTCCCAGATCATGACCATAAGAGTCATTAATGCTCTTGAATTTGTCGATGTCAATAAACAAGACGGCGAGTCCCCAACCGTGCCGTTTTGCCAGGCTCAACCCCTGGTCGAGATGTTCTTCAAATAACACACGATTCGGAAGGCCTGTGAGTGCATCCTGAAACGTAATTTTTCGTGTTTCTTCCTCTTTAGTCTGGGATTTCGATAAATCGTCGCGCACTTTGGCCAGATCGGTCTTCGTGTCAGCGAGTTCGGATTCGATGACTACTCGTTCATCCACCTGCTCGGCTAGTTCGATGTTAACCTGATGCAAATCGTCTGCGGCTCTCTCCACTTTGTGCTCGACATCTTCGTTCCGAGTGATTGCCTTTTCGATGGTCTGAACAGGGGTACTGACTTTTATCCCCTGATTTAGAACTTCATTTATCGAGGTGAGTTCACTTGCAGCATGTTTGACGTTTTTTTTGATTTTCTTGTTTTTGTTAAGCACACGACCAAGCGAAACTTTCTTGGCGGGCACAGGTTTTTTCAAATCTTTTGATTTTGATTTCATAAGTATTCTCTCGTGCATAGATCGGACTAACTATGATTCGATAAGAATATTTATATATCATGCAATTTTGCATGATATATAAATATATTATATGACCAATTTCATTTGAAGAAAATCTCACAATCCCGGGTCGGTGAGGGGAGGGTTGTAAACCTAGCGGATGGAGGTTCAAGTCCTATTGACATACATTTTCATACCTTGTATTTTATAACTAACGTCTGATGTGAATTCGAAAAGTTATTGACGAAAAGAGGGAATGCCTTCAAGATAAAGTTGCCACACCATATCTTGAAAGGACATTCCCGATGACAAGTATAACCATTTCTGACATTTTGACCATTATTTTTGTTCTCGTGGACGATTGGTATCAAGCAGAAGGTGTGAAGCTGCTCCGAGGCAAGCCTGGCAAGAAACCCGAATTCACGGATAGCGAAGTGATGACGTTGATGTTGGCGCAAGATTACATTCCGTACCCGAGCGAGACCCAGTACATTGAGTTCCTGCGCGCCAACTATCTGGATCTGTTTCCTAAGCTGGTCGACCAAAGCCAGTTCAATCGTCGCTCCCGGTCCTTGCGGCTGCTGGTGGAACAACTGCGCCGGTATTGGATCGCCCAAAAAGGCTGGAACTGCCAGACTCGCTACCTGTTGGACACGAAGCCGGTGCCGGTATTGGGCTATAAGCGCAACAAAAGT
>Ga0187877_1002657_pt1 | contig 15560 bp, 10 predicted proteins | sample June2016WEW_17_1_3_FD_132430 | JGI IMG/M metagenome (GOLD analysis project Ga0187877, IMG submission 132430) | Peatland microbial communities from SPRUCE experiment site at the Marcell Experimental Forest, Minnesota, USA - June2016WEW_17_100 | ecosystem: Environmental > Terrestrial > Soil >... | reverse complement strand
CCCGGAACATCTTACAGCTTGCCTTTCAACAACCGCCTGGACGAGGCGGTCAGGACGGAACGTGGGCGGTTGCGCCGTGCGTGTCCTGAGAAGCTGTCGTCTTCAGGCGACAGAGAGCGTCACTTGCGGGAGATATGCTCCGTCCAAGAGTAGGTCGCATAGGTGAAGGTATCCTTGCGGCCCTGCTCCAGGCGGATCTTGGCTTTCTGTTTAATATAATAGCCCTGGGCCAGGTAGCCTTCATCCATGACCTTCATGGCTTCCTCGAGCGCGGCATCCGATAGTTCGGGATAACGGTCCTCAAAGAGGGTGAATTCCAACGGGTAGCGCGGACGGGGCGGAAGATCTTCCGCCGGATAGCCCATCACCAATTGCACCAGCGGGAAGACGCGTTGGGGAAGTTGGTACTCCCTCTGGATACGCTCAGCCTGATAAGGAGCCGCGCCCATAAAACAGCTCCCCAGCCCCAGACCCTCCCCCGCCACAACCATATTCTCAGCCATGAGCGCCGCATCCTGAATGGCAAAGAGCAGCAAGGAAAGGTCATTGGTGATCACCTGCCAGCCGCGCTTGGCCATAAACATCTCCGCTTTGTGGATGTCCAGACAGATAGTGAACCACAAGGGCGCGCCGTAAGGCGCTTTCTTCTTCCGGGAGAGCAGCACGCTGTAGAACTGCGAAGCAAACGGGGCCTGCTGCCCGGACAATGGCGTGAATGTCTTCATCGGCCGGTTTTTGAGTCGTATATTTACGCACGGACCTGTGGGCAAGCATGGTTTCGATTACAGAATTTTCCATCGGTGGCACCTCTTTCAGGCTTCGGGCAAATCATAGCATATCTCCGGAATTTGCGGCTCTGGAGAGCGGGAGCAACGAAAAATTTAAGTCAAACAGACGTGCTATAATCAAATCGACTTTACCCGGAGCCCCATCTCCTTTTCATTCTCCCACCTCATGTCCTTCGTCCACCTTCACGTTCACACCGAATACTCCCTGCTGGATGGTTTCAGCAACATCAAAAAGCTGGTGGCGCGCGCCAAGGAAATGGGCATGCCCGCCCTGGCGATCACCGATCACGGCACGATGTTCGGCGTGATCGACTTCTATGAACGCGCCAAGGAAGCCGGCATCCAGCCCATCATCGGCATCGAGACCTACATGGCCGCGCGCACGATGAAGGAACACGACCCCAAGGAAGACCGCAAGTCCTCGCACCTGCTTTTGCTTGCTGAAAACCAAACCGGATACAAGAACCTGCTGCAGATCGCCTCTGCGGCTCAACTGGAAGGCTTTTATTATTACCCCCGCATCGACAAAGAATTCCTCGCCAGGCATGCCGAGGGATTGATCTGCTCCTCCGGATGCATGTCGGCTGAGGTGCCGCGCCTGCTGGAGCAGGGCCAGGTCGACCAAGCCCGTAGATCCCTCGACTGGTATTACGAGGTCTTCGGCAAGGAGCACTTCTTCCTCGAACTCCAACAGCACGATATCCCTGCCCTGGAGACCATCAATAAAAATTTGCTGGAGCTTGGGCATCGCTACGACTCCCAGTTCATTGCCACCAACGACGTCCACTACATCAACCCCGAAGACGCCCGTCTGCAGGACATCCTGCTGGCCATCCAGACCGGTACGGTCCTCTCGGACCCCGACCGCATGCGCATGTCCGATCCATCCTACTACCTACGCCCCCCGGAAGAGATGGCGCGCCTGTTCGCGGAAATTCCGCAGGCTCTGACGAACACCCTGCTGGTGGCTGAACGCTGCAAGGTGGACCTGAGTGTAGAAAAATACAGGCTGCCCCGTTTTGAGGTCCCGAAAGGATACACGCCGCAGAGCTATTTGCGCTCGCTGTGCGAGGCGGGGGCAAAACGCCGCTACGCCGAGCGCGCCGAGAGCGAAGAGGTCCGCACCCGCCTGGACTATGAGCTGGGTGTGATCCACAAGATGGGCTTCGATGCCTACTTCCTCATTGTTTGGGACCTGTGCCGATATGCCCGTGAACGCGACATATGGTACAACGCCCGCGGCTCGGCGGCCGGCTCCATCGTGGCCTATACCCTGGACATCACCCTGGTGGACCCGCTCCGCCACGAACTGCTCTTCGAGCGCTTCCTGAACCCGGGTCGTATTTCCATGCCGGACATCGACCTGGATTTCCGCGACGACCGCCGCTCCGAAATGCTGGAATACACCGTCAATAAGTACGGCCAGGACAAGGTTGCCCAGATTATCACCTTCGGCACGCTAGGGGCCCGCGCCGCCCTGCGGGATGTCGGTCGTGTCATGGACATCCCACTCCCCGAAGTGGACCGGGTGGCCAAACTCGTTCCGAACATCCCCGGAAAACCGATCTCCCTGGCCGAAGCCATCGAACAGGTGCCGGACCTGAAAGCGGCTTACGAGTCCGCCGACCACCTGCACGAGCTGATCGCGACAGCCGCTAAGATGGAGGGTGTCGTCCGCAACGCGGGGACACACGCCGCCGGGGTGGTCATCTCGGACGAACCGCTGCTCGAATACCTGCCGCTGCACCGGCCGACCAGCAGCTCGGAAGAGACACCCATCAAGACCGTCACGCAGTTCGAGATGGGTATCCTCGAGAAACTCAAGATGCTCAAGGTGGACTTCCTTGGTCTGGCCACCCTGACCATCATGGCCCGCGCGTGCGACAGCATCGAGCAGCGCCACGGGGTCAAGTACACCCTGAACGACATCCCCACCGATGACCCCGAGACCTTTAAGTTCCTGGGCGAGGGCAACACCCTGGGCGTGTTCCAGTTGGAAGGTTCGGGCATGACCCGCTGGCTGGTGCAGATGAAACCCCAGACGCTGGATAACATCATCGCCATGGTAGCGCTCTTCCGTCCTGGACCGATGGATTTCATCCCGGATTACATCAGCCGCATGCACGGCGAATCACCGGTCGAATATCGCCACCCGGCGCTCGAGCCGATCTTCAGCACCACCTACGGGATCCCGATCTATCAGGAGCAGCTGATGCGTGCTGCGGTCGATCTGGCAGGGTACTCGCCCTCCGAGGCGGATGACCTGCGCAAGGCGATCTCCAAGAAGAAGAAAGAGGATATCGAGAAGCACCGCAAGAAATTTGTCAAAGGGGCAATGGCGCACGACATCCCCTCGGACACCGCCGAAGCCATCTACGCCGACTGGGAGGAGTTCGCCCGCTACGGCTTCAACCGTTCGCACGCAGCCGATTACGGTGTTCTGGCGGTTCAGACCGCCTTCCTGAAACTGCACTACCCGATCGAGTATATGAGCGCCCTGCTTTCGGTCACCAAACACGAGACCGAGAAGATGGCCCTCTACGTCAACGACACCCGCAGCATGAGCGTGGAAGTCCTGCCACCCGACATCAACTCCAGCGAATGGGATTTCATCATCGAAGGATCCGGCGATCGCTTTGCCATCCGCTTCGGCTTGGGAGCGATTAAAAATGTCGGTCAGGGTGCCGTGGAACTGATCACCCAGGCCCGCAAGGGCGGAACGTTCAAGGACCTCAACGACTTTGCCGCGCGGTTGGATCTGCGCGCCGTGGGCAAGCGCGCTCTGGAGTCCCTGATCAAGGTGGGTGCCATGGACTCCTTCGGCCCACGGGCGGCCATGCTGGAACTCCTTGACCGGATGATAGCGGTCAGTGCCAGCCACTTCCGGGCGGAGCAGGCTGGCCAGATGTCCTTGTTCGGAGCGCACACCGGAGTACGCGAGACCATCAGCCTGCCCACGGTCCCGGATGCCGACCGCCGTGAAATGCTGAACTGGGAACGCGAACTGATCGGCATGTACGTCTCCGAACACCCCCTGACCCCCTATGTCGATACCCTCCGCCGGGTTGTCAGTTATTACTCCAGCAACCTGGGGGAGGCAGCCCATGGAGAAGCCGTGCGGGTGGCCGGCATGATCAGCGGGATCCGCCCACACCAGACCAAGACCGGAAAGATGATGGCCTGGGTCACCCTGGAGGACCTGCAGGGCACCCTCGAACTGGTGCTCTTCCCGCGCACCTGGGAAAAGTATCAGTTTCAATTGGAAATCGGCGGGGTGATCCTGGCGGAGGGCAAGGTGGACGCCCAGTCCAGTCCTGCGAAGGTGCTGGTCGATGCCATCCGGACCGAGATAAAAATTGTCACCCCAACGGAAGAACAGGGTCCGCTCCAGGCCCAAGGGATACCTCCTCAGAAGAAGGCCGCGCCGCCCGGGCACAGCCTCCAGGAGTCTCCCCCGACATTTAACCCCGCAGGCCAGACCAGGGACCATCCCGAGCAGCCTTCTCCCCCAGAAGACTTTCCTCCCGGATGGGAGCAGCTGGCAACTGATGTTCCCACCCGGTCAGGAGGGGCCTCCCGCGCGCGGCAGGCGGACGAGGCACCCAAAGAAGAGACCATCCTTTCATCCACAACAGAACTCGGGTCGGCCGACCAGGACAAGGCACCGGATTTGACCGAGTTCTCCCCTGCGCTGGTCCTGCCTGCCGCGAAGCTTCCCACCCCAGCCAGTCCGGGGCTAAGTCGGGGCGAAGATCATCCCCCGCAGATGATCACCGTCGTTCTGCGACCCTCCGGCGACGCACCGCGCGACATCCGCCGCATCGGTCGCCTGCACGGGACCTTCATTTCCTACCCTGGGAAAGACCGCTTCCAATTCCAGATCTTTGAAAACGGGCGCGGCCACCTCATCGATTTCCCCAATGACACCACCCGTCTCTGCCCTGAGCTGATCGAGAAACTTCGCCTGGCGATCGGCGAGGAGAACATCCGCATCGAGCCGATCCTCTACCTCTGAAGCAGATCGGGCAAATCCGTTTTTCCCTGGCCGGCCCTGATTTGATTACAGCGTTCGCAATCCGCCTGCTGGCACAAGAGTGCCAGCCGGTCTTTTTTAATGATCCCGATGACCACGCGAAACAGCATCTTGAGCGGCAGGGCCTGGACAATTGCATCGCCAATCTGCACCCGGCGGGTAAACCGTTCCATGTCGATAGCAACATCCTGGAAGCCGGCCGAGCAACCCGGAAAACCAGGGCATTCGACCACCCCCTTGGGCGTCAGCGCCCAGCGCAAGAACGTGCGCCGGCCGGCCAGCCTTTCGGCGTAGTGGATGCTGGTGTTGACCGTGTGGTTAACGCCCAAGAGCACTACCCAGCCCTCCTGCGCTTCCAGGGCCGCGATGGGTGCCAGCGGGTCGTCCATGGTCTGCGCGTGGAGGATGGCCTCGGCATTGACCCCTGCAAAGGACAGGATCGGGTGGGAACTGCGCAGGGCGCGGGGCTGTCGGCGGAAGATCTCCGAGATCACCCCCATCAAGGGATCGGATGGCATTTTTAGGGTGAAGAATACAGCCATGCGGTTCAGGTCACCCTGTGAGCCATACACCATGGCGTTGTCCGGGGGCCCGACCCGGGGAGTGAGCATGGTTTTGTAGGTGAAGGTAGGGACCAGGACCGTCTTGAACACTGCGGTCAGGGCGGCGACCACCGACTCGGCTCCCTGCTCCACCTGACCGAAGGCTGACAGGGACGAATGAACGATCACCGGACGATCGCCCAGCCGTAATTCCCGCAGGCCCAGCAGCAAATCCCGCAGACGGATGCTCATGGTCTCAGGCACATAACGCCAGCACTTCCGCGGCGATATCCTTCCCTTCCTCAGGCTGAATATGGTAGACGCGGATGCTGTACTCGGACAGCTCGTAGGCTGCCAGAGCAGACAAGGCCGCCAGCCCAGCCTTGCTGGCAAAATAAGCGGCACGCAGCTCCGGGCCTTTGGCACGTTCGCCGACGTGGAGGATCACACCGCCACCCTTTTCGCGCATGATCCGCCCCACCGACTGGGTCAGCAGGAACGCACCGGTCAGATTCACGTCCAGGGTGCGCTGCCAGTCCCAGTCGTCCATCTCCAGGACAGACAGGGTCGGTTCGACCTCGGCACAGTTGACCAGGATGTCGATGCGACCCCAATCCTCCAGCACCTGATTGAGCAGCGTCTGGACCGGCATCTTTTTGGCGATGTCCTCGACATAGGCCCGTACGCGCCCGCCGGCTGTCTGGATCCGGGCGACCGTCTCATCCAAGTTAACGGGCGACACATCATTCACCGCCACGGTCGCCCCCTGGGAAGCAAAAACCTGCGCCACGCGGCGGCCGAGCCCTTTCCCCGCACCGGTTACCAAGACCACGCTCTCCTTGTAGTCGGCCATTGCACTTCTCCTGATCCGCCTTACGAACCGCAGGCCGCGATGCCCCCGTTGTTTTTTTGCGCTTTCGGGGGCAGGCCTGGAAACGGTGAGGGTTCGAGCGCACTTGGGGTGTCCAGCGCCTTGCGAAAGCCTCGATGCCTGTTGTCCAGCACGATCGAAAAATAGAAATCCAATCCCGATACGCCTTCACCCATGATCGCCCATAACCAAGTACACCAGGTCATAACTTGGATTATACCCTTGCCAGAGAGGGTGACCGGCCGGTCTTACCCACGCCAGGTGGGTTCTACTCTAACACCCCTTGAATCTGACCTGAAATTTGTTATACTATTAGGACAAATTTGGTCGGTTTGTATTTAAACCATCCCTACCGTTGGAAGAAGGTAATGAGAACACCCGAAAATGTCAGCCCCCGGACAGACCGCCGAAGGATATTTCGGTGTTTCTTATGAGAGGAGGTGATGTTGATCCCACGAACCGATTACGATCCTGCCGTTCCATGCACTTTAATCCCACACATTTCCCAAATGATTAGGAGAGGTTTATGAGAACGAAGTGGTTTAACCCCTTATTGATATTCAGCCTGCTGAGCTTGGCAGTCGTACCGATGGCCAGCAGCGCAACGGGCCTCTTGGCCAGCGCAGCCGGGACGGCGGCACCGTTCGTCGAGGTCGGTCCTAAGGCGGTCCAGGAGAAAGCCGTAAATCCGAATCAAACCCTCTTCACCTGCCAGGTGGGTTTAACCCCCGGGGTCGTTTGCTACGATCCCTTTCAAATGCGGCACGCCTACGGCATCGACTCGCTGATCAACGCGGGCTTCACGGGTGCCGGACGCACCATTGTCATCATCGATGCCTTCCAGAGCCCCACCCTACTCACTGACCTGGACACGTTCGATGCCACGTACGGGCTGCCCGCCCGGTCTGCCTTCTTCACCCAGGTCGCCCCAGATGGCCAGACCCCCTTCGACCCGTCCAATGCGGATATGGTCGGCTGGTCATCGGAAATCACCTTGGACGTGGAATGGGCGCATGCCATCGCCCCGGGTGCGAAAGTGGTCCTCGATCTGGCCAAATCGGACCAGGACGCAGATATCCTCAGCGCCACAACCTACGCAGTGAACCACAAGCTCGGCAACGTCATTTCCCAGAGCTTCGGCGAGAATGAGAGCTGTGTGGATTCAACCCTGCTTAAATCGGAGCATAACCTTTTCGTGAAAGCCACCCTGGAGCACATCACCCTCCTGGCCTCCTCGGGCGACGAGGGTGCCGCGCAAGCGACCTGTGACGGCAGCTCCTGGGTTCGCGCCGCCTCTTCCCCCGCCAGCGATCCGCTGGTCACTGCCGTGGGTGGGACCGAACTGCATGCTGCGGATTACTGCCTGTCCTCGCTGGGGTGTGATCCGACCAAAGCCCCGGCCCCGGGCACCTACCAGAGCGAGGTGGCCTGGAATGAGTTTAACAGCGATTCGACCGGTGGCGGCTTCAGTGTGCTCTATCCCAAGCCGGTCTACCAGCTGGTCGCGATCCATGGGAACAAAGGGCGTGGGGTGCCCGACGTGGCTTATAACGCCGCCATCTACCACGGCGTGCTGGTGTTCTGGGATGGCAGCTGGTATCTTTTCGGCGGAACGAGCTGCGGGTCCCCCCAGTGGGCCGGCATCGTCGCAATCGCCGATCAGAAAGCCGGGCGGAGCCTGGGCTTTATCAACTTGGCCCTCTACCTCTTCAACCTGTCCCCGAATAAATATACCAACCCCTTCCATGATATAACCAAAGGCAACAATACGGTGGTGGAGACCGACTCCGGCGGGAATCCGGTTTCCGTGCAGGGTTTCAACGCCGGACCAGGCTGGGATGCCACCACCGGCCTGGGTTCCCCGTACGCCGATCGTGTGGTCAATTTCCTCATCCGATATGCATCCGTCAGTGACGCAAATCAGGCCATTGCGGAATCGATTCCCAATGCAAGCAATCACTCCGGACACCACAAAGTTAATGCGCATTGAGCGATCGGGTCAAGCATGTTGAGGCTTGTATGGGAAGGCGTCAATGAGCCGGGGCAGCCTGACAGATAGCATGCCTGGTTAACCCTGGCCCACCGTTTCTGGAATGAATGCCGGGCATCGGAGTGAGCACTCCGATGCCCGGCATTTTGATGCAAACCGACCGCCTAGGCCGGGCGCAGCGTGTTCAACATGGCTTTATAAACATCCAGAGTATCCTGGGTGGAGGTGGACAACCTCAATTGCTCGGTCGATCCATCGGCCCTGATGAGGTGGATTTGTGCACTGTAACGATGCGAGGCGCTGTCCCCGCAAGCCTCAAGACTCAGCCCATAGGCATTGATCAGCGGAGTACACTCCTGGTTCCCGGTGCTGTTGTCAGCATCTCCGGCGCCGGCGTTCACGAGCTGCAACTGGATGGTCATGCCCTGCGGCGACGTAAAGGTGGCACCATCCGCCTGTTCCGCAACCGACCAGTCCGGCGGGTAGTCGACGGCTACTCCCAAACCGGCGCTGGTGAACGTTTGCCAGCCCTTAAGCGCGGGCGAAGGCGGGGTGACGCCCGGTGGCAGCTGGCCGCCCTGGATAGGCTCGATCGGGATCGCCGGGGGATGCACGGTCACGGACAGGGGTATCGATCCCGGGAGCGACCCGACGTCAGGTGCGCCTACAGGGGTGGCGCTGATCACCTGGCTATCCGAGGGCGTCGTACTTGCGGAGGGCAAACTCGCCTCCCCGTTCGCCGGATGGAAGGGCGAACAGCCTGCCAACATGAAACCTATCAGAATGATCGTCAGCAAGTTCTTCATAGGACTCTCTGTTCTACCATCTAAGCGTGAGATGGGTGTTGCTAAGACGTTTTAGGAGGTGGAAATGTTCCCCTTCCGCTTTCCTACAAAATATTAATCTTCTGTTAGGAGTCTTCTTATACACCAAGTATAAAATAAATGAAACCAATCGGTAGAAATCAATTAAGGAGAACCCTATGACCTACTTCTTTACCCCCTATCCGTATCGGCAGGCCCGCCGCTGGGCCCTGGCCCAGGACGACCGCCACGATTTTAGCTTGCCGGTGAACATCTCTGAAAAAGAAGACCGTTTTGTGCTCACCGCCCTGGTCCCCGGCCTCAAGGCTGAGGATCTGAATATCCGCATCCTGGACGATGTCGTGACCCTGACGGGCGAGTTCAAGGCGGACGAGAACGAATACGTGCTGCGTGAGCTGCCGCACGGCTCCTTTAGCCGGACGCTGCGCCTGTCCGCCCCGCTGGACGCCGAAAAGGCAGAGGCCAAGATCGCCGCGGGCGTTCTGACCCTGCACCTGCCCAAGGCCGAATCGGCCCGGCCCAGGATCATCGAGGTCAAAGCCAAATAATAAGCGACATCCGGCAAAACGTATGCTTCTCCTCTCCTCTCGAGGCGGCCAGACTGGCCGCCTCGCTTTTTAAATTCGGGTAAAATACACCTATCCTTTCTATGGAGTGAAGAACGTGCGGCCTGCATTCGAATCCCGCCTTCGAGCGCTGTCTCTGCTCACTCTTTGCATCTTGTTGGCTGCCTGCGCCCTGCCCGGCCGGGGCACGGCGACCGCGACGCAGACCGCCTCATCGCTGCCCCTGCCGACCCTGACCGCGACACCCCAAACCCCGCTGGTGATTCTGATCCTGCCCGCGGATATGCCCCAGAACGAATCCAACCAGTATGAGACCGCCATCTACAACCTTGCCCAGCAAAGCAGCATGCGCTTCCAGGTACTCAATAGTCTGACACCGGCGGACGTTGCTCTATTAGGTCCGGCTCTCAAAATCGTCATCGCCTTCCCGCCAGACCCGGGTCTGGCTGCCCTGAGCGCAGCCGCTCCGCAGGTGCAATTCCTGGCTGTCAGCATCCCGGGGCTCAAGGCTGCATCGAACCTATCCACCATAGGCGCCTCCGGCCCGCCCAGCGACCAGCAGGCCTTCCTGGCCGGTTATATTGCCGCCCTGGTGTCCGAAGACTACCGGACCGGAATCATCACCTTGAAAGGCGACCCGCAGGGTGCGGCCGCCGAGACGGCCTTCACCAACGGCATGCATTTCTACTGTGGGTTGTGCAACCCCGCTTTTCCGCCCTGGCCCAGCTACCCGATCCAAATCGAAATCCCTGCGGACGCCCCCACAGACCAGTACCCGCTCTACGGGGGCCCCCTGCAGGATTACATGGCCTCCGTGGTCTATATCTACCCTTCGATTGCCACGCCTGCGCTGCTCAGTTCACTGGCGCAGGACGGTCTGAAGCTCATCGGCGAATCGCTCCCCTCGACCTCCTTGAAATCAAGCTGGGTCGCCAGCCTCAAACCGGAGTTGCTGCCCGTCATCCAGCAAATCTTTCCAGATCTCCTGGCCGGCCACGGCGGCCAGACCATCGCCTCCCCCCTTACCCTGACGGACGTCAATCCCAACCTGCTGAGCCCCGGAAAGCAGAGACTGGTGCAGGAAGTCCTAGACAATTTACAGTCCGGCCAGATCAGCCCCATCGTTACTCCCTGAAATCACTGGCCCGCCGGGCAATCCTCCCGCGAGAAGCTTTCCTCACGGGTTACGCCTCCTTTCGCTACCCACAGCCGGGCCAAGCCCCTTAAATTTGACAAACCTACTCCGATATGATAAACTCCAGCCCGACCAAGGGACGGCTAGCCTGCTGGCCGCTCATCCTGAGAGGCAGAGGGAACGGCCCGATGAAGCCTCGGCAACCTTGTCAGGAAAGGTGCCAATTTCGTCAGACTACACGTCTGGAAGATAAGATCAGACTTCACGCAAGGTTGTCGCCTCTCTATTCCAGGGAGGCATTTTTGTTCCCATGCAACTCGGCGAGATCCTGACCGTATCCAGCCGTGCCGAATTCCGCAATTGGCTGGCCTATCATCATCGGACCAAGAAAGAAATCTGGCTGGTGATCTATAAAAAGGCCTCCGGCCGGGCGACCATCACCTATGAGGATGCCGTCGAGGAAGCCCTGTGCTTCGGTTGGATAGATGGGATCGTCAAGTCCCTGGATCACGAAAAATATGTACAGCGCTTTCTACCCCGCCGGAAATGGAGCCACTGGACCGAGGCCAATCGGGCCAAAGCCCGCCGCTTGATCGCCGAAGGCAAAATGAGCCCCGCAGGTCGGGCCGTGCTTCCCACGGAATTGGAGGCTTAGGTTGCGACCTCTTGAGGTGACCTGTTCAAGGATAGCCCATGCGCACACGCAGCCAAGGCCGGGCTGGGACAATCGCACACGACCTCGGCACGCCCACCCTTGACCAGGATTTGTACAACTATTTTAGGCGAAAGCATCCGGAAGTTTGCGATCCCTGAAGGCAGGATCAGGAGACGTCATGACGACACGGAAATACACCAACCGTCGCTATCTGGACGCCCTTCAGGAGCGCGTCCTGGTTTACGACGGCGCCATGGGCACCAACCTCCAGAAGATGTTTCTCACCGCCGAACAATTCGGCGGTGAGAAACACAACGGTTGCAATGATTACCTGGTGATCTCCCATCCCCTGGCGGTTGAAACCGTCCATCGCTCCTTTCTCGAAGTGGGCGTTGACGTGATCGAGACGGACACCTTCCGCGCCAACCGCATTACCCTGGGTGAATACGGCCTGGCGGAGCGGGTGGTCGAGATCAACCAGGCAGCCAGCTCGCTGGCACGCCGCCTGGCAGACGAATATGCCATGCGGACCGGCCAGCCTCGCTATGTGGCCGGCTCCATCGGCCCCTCGGGCAAGCTTCCCTCCGCCGATGACCCCGGGCTGTCCAACATCACCTTCGACGAGCTGACCGACGTCTTCCGCGAGCAGGCGCTCGGCCTGCTGCAAGGAGGCGCCGATGTCCTGTTGATCGAGACCTCCCAGGACATCCTGGAGGTCAAGGCGGCCATCCTCGGCCTGCAGAAAGCCTTTGAAGAGACCGGCATCTGGCTGCCGATCCAGGCCCAGGTCACCCTCGACACCACCGGCCGGATGCTGCTCGGCACCGATGCCGCCGCCGCCCTGACGATCCTGGAAGACCTGCCGATCGACGTCATCGGTCTGAACTGCTCCACCGGCCCGGAGCATATGCGCGAACCCATCCGCATCCTGGGCGAGCAGGCGACCCTGCCGGTCTCCTGCATTCCGAACGCCGGCCTGCCGCTCAACGTGGATGGCCAGGCGGTCTACCCGCTCGAGCCCGAACCGTTCGCCGAGGCGCTGATGGAATTCGTCGACAAAAATAACATCAGCGTCGTCGGGGGATGCTGCGGGACCACCCCGGCTCACCTGAAATTGTTGGTCGAAAAAATTCACTCCCATCCCCATCCTCCCCGCCCCCTGGTCCCGGCCATGCGCCTGGCCTCTGCAACCCAGGCCGTCAGCCTCATCCAGGACCCGCCCCCCCTCCTGATCGGGGAGCGCTGCAATGCCCAGGGCAGCCGGAAATTCAAGCAACTGCTCATGGCGGAGGACTTTGATGGCATCCTGGAGATCGCCCGCGAACAGGTCAATTTCGGCGCCCACGCTCTGGATCTCTCCACCGCTGTCACCGAGCGGCCGGACGAGGCCGAGTTGATGCAGAGAGCCGTTAAAAAACTGGCCTCGGGCGTAGAGGTCCCGCTGGTCATCGATACGACCGAACCGGACGTGCTCGAGAAGGCCCTGCAAACAGCCCCCGGGCGCTGCCTGATCAACTCCACCCACCTGGAAGGCGGGCGGGCCAGAGCCGACAAGGTCTTTGGCCTGGCCCGGAAATACAACGCGGCCGTGATCTGCCTGACGATCGACGAAGCTGGGATGGCCAGGGCCGCAGACCGCAAGGTGGCGGTCGCCAGGCGCCTCTATGACCTGGCAGTGAACGAGTACGGCCTGCGCCCCGGCGCCCTCGTTTTTGACGCCCTGACCTTCACCCTGGCGACCGGCGACCCTGAATTCGCCAACTCGGCGATCGAGACCTTGCAGGGCATCCGCTCGATCAAGGCGGAGCTGCCGGGGGTGCTCTGCTCGCTGGGGGTTAGCAATCTGTCCTTCGGGCTGTCTCCCAAAGCCCGTCCGGTGCTCAACTCGGTCATGCTCTACCACGCGGTGCAGGCCGGGCTGGACGCGGCGATTATCAACCCGGCCCAGGTTACCCCGTATGCCGATATCTCCAGCGAAGAACGCCAACTGGCCGAAGACCTCATCTTCAATCGCCGCCCGGATGCACTGGCTCTTTACATCCAGCACTTCGAAAGCGCCAGCTCCTCCGCCGAACCTGCCGCGACCGACCCGACGGATGGCATGACCCCGCAGGCGCGCCTGCACTGGCGTATCCTGCATCGCCACAAAGAAGGGGTCGAAGAGGATATCGATGAGCTCATCCAACTGAACGACTTCCCGAACCAACACGCCAGCGCCGTGAACATTTTGAACACCGTCCTGCTTCCGGCGATGAAGGAGGTGGGTGATAAATTCGGCGCGGGTGAACTCATCCTGCCCTTCGTCCTGCAATCGGCGGAGGTCATGAAAAAGGCCGTCTCCCACTTGGAAACCTACCTGGAGAAGAAAGCAGGCGTTACCAAAGGCACAATCGTGCTGGCGACCGTCTACGGCGACGTGCACGACATTGGCAAGAACCTGGTGAAGACGATCCTCTCCAATAATGGATTTACGGTAATCGACCTGGGAAAACAGGTCCCCGCCGAGACGATCATCACCAAAGCGGTCGAGGTGGACGCCACCGCCATCGGTCTCAGCGCACTGCTCGTCAATACTTCCAAACAGATGCCGCTCATCGTCAACGAGCTCCAGCGCCGTTCCTTGAAATTCCCGGTGCTCATCGGCGGCGCAGCCATCAACCGCCGCTTCGGACGGCGCATCGTATTCACCGAGGACGGATCGCCTTACGAGCCGGGCGTCTATTACTGCAAGGATGCGTTCGAAGGTCTGGACACGATGGAAGCCTTGATCGACCCGCAGGCCCGGGCAGGGCTGCGCTCACGCCTCCAGGAAGAGGCGGACTTCGAGCTGGGTCGCGCCACCCCTCACCCACAGCACTCGGCAGCAGCCCGCTCCGCCGTAACACCTGCCCCGCTCCCCCTCAAGGGAAAACCAGGCGTGCACCTCGTCAAGGACATGCCGCTGGAGCTCGTTTTCCAGGCGCTCTCCAAGAATGAACTCTTCCGCCTGTCCTGGGGCGCCAAAAACGCCCACGGTCAGGAGTGGGATAAAATCCAGGCCGATTACGAGGACCAGCTGTTAAAAATGGAAAAGCAGGCCCTGAAAGAAGGCTGGCTCAAGCCTCAGGGTGTCTATGGCATCTTCCTGTGCCAATCCGAAGGGGATGATTTGATCATCTACGACCCGGAATCACCTGTTGCGTTGAAACCGCTGACTCGTTTTTCCTTCCCGCGCCAGCCCTCCGACCAGCACTTGTGCCTGGCGGATTACTTCGCCCCGGTCGAAACCGGCCAGCTGGACGTGGTCGCGTTCCAGGTCGTGACCGTCGGCCGGGAAGCCAGCGAGCGCTTCGACCGGATCCAGGCGGCGAACGAATATTCCGAGGCTTACTTTCTCCACGGCCTGGCCGTGCAGACCGCCGAGGCGACCGCTGAATACCTGCACCAGCACATTCAGCGCGAATTGGGCCTTCGCCAGGGTCAGGGTAAACGTTATTCGTGGGGCTACCCGGCCATCCCGGACCTGGCAGACCACCGCAAGGTCTTTGACCTGCTGCCAGCCGAAAGGGAGCTCGGCATGTCCCTGACCACTTCCTTCCAGCTAGTGCCGGAACAGTCCACGGCAGCGATCATCGTCCATCACCCGCAGGCAAAGTACTACACCTTGGGCGAGAGCCGCCTGGAACAATTAACCAAATAGTCCATCTACCCGGCAGCGGGGCCCTTTCAGTTATACTATGGCAGTTGCGCGTCACGATTAGCGGTCCCGGCCTAACCAAAAAGCATGAAACCCTCAACTCGTTCACCGATCACGCGGCATCTGCCGATCATTATTTTAATCCTGCTGAATCTCATCATTGGTAGCCTGGTCGTCCGGGATTACGGGGAAAGTTGGGATGAACCCGGCATCTACGCTTATGCGGATGAATCCCTTCAAGCATATTCGAATCTCTTCAAAACCGGCACACAGCCCAACAATGAGGCCATGAACGTGGTAAGCGGTGTTCCCGGAAACGCAAACAATTATGGTCCTGCCTATGCCATGATCACCACTTTACTGGCCCGAGGGCTGCATGCCATCCTCCCCGCCCTGTCCCTCATCAATGGCTGGCATTTGGGCGAGTTCATCGCTTTCCAGATCAGCATCGTGAGCCTCTATTTCTTATCCAGAAAATGG
>Ga0187877_1002651_pt1 | contig 15571 bp, 18 predicted proteins | sample June2016WEW_17_1_3_FD_132430 | JGI IMG/M metagenome (GOLD analysis project Ga0187877, IMG submission 132430) | Peatland microbial communities from SPRUCE experiment site at the Marcell Experimental Forest, Minnesota, USA - June2016WEW_17_100 | ecosystem: Environmental > Terrestrial > Soil >... | reverse complement strand
GACAAGCTGGGGGTTTCGACCCGACTGGAGCTGGCGCTGTTTGCCGTGAACCATTCACTTCCCTTGAGAAAGATTGGAGAGGAATAAAGCTCCTTCCGGCGAACAGTCCAGCCACGAAACCAGAACCACAGACAATATGAATGCTGGCTTCGTTTTTCACTTCCCGGCGCTTGCGGACAGGGCTTTCAAAATGCATAGATCGTATTCGGCAGCGAAGTGTTCCACCTCCGACTCTTTCCGGGCATTATCAATGAACTGCTTTAGCGGCGCGGCGCCGGGGTCCTCATCAAAGTCACTTCCGCTTCCCGGTGACCCGCAGCACTTCCCATCAGCCGCATAGACGACCGCTGTGAAGCGGTTCCCGTAATCTAGGCCTTGGTCGGTGATGACCAGCCGAATTCCGTCGTTAAGGTCTAGGAGTCGCTGCTTCTTTCTCCCCGCCATCACCGACCTCCTGCTTTCGCGGCCTTCGCTTTCGGGCCGCTCCTGTTTTGCGCGCGGACGTGGGCCGGGAAATTTATCGTAGTGCTCTGGGTGCGGTTCACTTCCCGCCTGTTTTCTACGGCTTCACCAACGTCGCATCGATGCTAGAGCTTCCACCAGCGGTGACTGTCATTGTCCGCTGCCAAGGCGTCATCTCCTCCTTCTCGATTGAGACTTGGTGTTCTCCCGGGGGCCAACTGGATGGTGGATGGAGTGCTACCCATATATTTCCCGTCAACGTTTATGTCACAGCCCGGAGGCGTGGATTTCACGATTATGCTCGCAGGCTGCATCGCAGGTTCGGATTCGACGCGGGACTCTGCCTGTGAGTTGTCGGCGGCGGGTGGAGGCTCTGGCTGCGCGACTGCCGTGGTCAACATTTCCTTCCCCGAGCTATGCTCAACAAAATCCTTTAGATGCTTGGCAACCGCTTCTGCCATTGATTGCGAGTTCTTACTGCCGCCTTTTTGCTTGGCGACCGAGTAGGCCCAAAGAACCTTGGTTGAACTCGTCTCAATTAACTGCACAGAGACATTCCCCTTGTCCTCAATCCCGGCGCAGTAAGCGAATAAACAGCGTGCGATTTTTCCACCCGTGGATTCTGTCTTGATTTCGACAGGTGCGGCTCTGAGCACGTAGTTTGCCCTCGTTTGGTCTGTCACTACATCAACGGGAACGTTCTTCTTCGAAATCGCTGCAGCTAAGTAAGTTTCAAAGCCCTGTTGTGGTTCGACGTAAACCGTAGGCCGTGCAAGTTGACCAAAGCACGACAGCGACGCAGCGAACACCAGCAACAGTCCGAGTTTCTTCATGCCTTCACACCTCTGACGTTGTTGTAGTGTGTGAGGGTTACGAGGACAAGTTACGAGCGACCAGTCGCTTCGCCGTCTATTGTGTCAGAATGTAGCAAATCGTGCCCTGCTGCTCCACGCGTGGCGAGTTGGCGCTGTTCGCGGTGAACATGCGAGAGAGCGAACGTGAACGACTGGCACGCCGCGACGCATACGAGCGGGAGTTGGAACGCCGTGGTAAAAAACAAAAACTTAGGATGAAGCTCGACCTACTTTCCGAAAAGGGTGCCGATCTAGATCGAATGACGCGACATCGGAGGTAATGTCCACGAAGAAGCGGCAGCCGCAGACCAAGCGCAAGGCGAAGACGACGGCGGCTCTTGGACCGATCGCCATCGGCAACGACATGAGTTGGGTGACGAAGCAGATCGCAATCGGAAGCTGTATTCGGGATGCCGCCAAAATGGCCGACGCGTCCCAGCAGGGCATTACTCACATCCTGAACCTTAGCTCCTTCGACAATACGAAACTCGCCAAGCTCCACGGGATACGCATTCTCTGGAACTACGTCTCCGACGACCTGGCGCCAAAGTCAACAGAAGTTTTCAGGCGCGGCGTGAGGTTCGCCAAGCTGGCATTATCCGAGAAAGAGAACAAGCTGCTCATCCACTGCGCCGTCGGAATGCACCGTGCCCATAGTGCGGCGCTTTGAAAATGTGACTTCGTAGCCCCCGCCTGGAACCCTGTTGTAAACATCGCAACGAAAAGGAGCACTCCCATTGTGGATTGAGATTCAGAAGAATCCAAGAACCTGCCGGATCACGACAGTAGGCCGTGCTCGCGCAGTTTTCGGTACAAATTCCGCTCACTAATTCCGAGCATCCTGGCCGCGTTTCCGCGGTGACCCTTGCTGGCCTCGATCGCCAAGCGGATGTGCGTGCGCTCCGCTTCTTCGAGCGTCGGCAGTGGGGCGTCCTGCGCTAACGGATCGTTCGGCGGAGCCGGCTTCGAATTCCGCAAGGAGGCGGGGAGATGCTCGGGCAGAACGAGCGAGCCCTCACAGAACACCAGGGCCGCTTCGACCACGTGCAGCAGTTCGCGTACGTTCCCAGGCCAGTTGTGCCGTCGCAGGAGTTGCAGGGCCGCTTCGCTGATCTGTTTATCGGAGCCAAAGCGCTCGTTGAGCACGGTCGCGAAGTGTTGTGCCAGCAGGTCCACGTCGGCCCCTCGGGCGCGCAGAGGTGGCACCTCCACCGTGACCGTGCTGACGCGGTAAAACAAGTCTTCGCGGAAAAGGCCCTGCCGCACCATGGAGGACACATCGCGATTGGTCGCGGCCAGAATCCGGACATCCACTCGAATTTCCCGGGTGCCGCCGACACGCCGGAATGTGGAGGCATCGAGAACGCGCAACAGCTTGGTCTGCGTCGCTGGGCTCACCTCCCCGATCTCGTCGAGGAAAATCGTTCCGCCATTGGCGACTTCGAACAATCCTGGCTTGGCGCGGTCTGCTCCAGTGAATGCGCCACGCTCGTGGCCGAACAGTTCGCTCTGGAGCAGGCTTTCCTGCAGTGCAGCGCACTCGACTACCACGAACGGCCGCGACCGGCGGGAACTGCGCGCGTGAATCAGCTTGGCCACCCATTCTTTTCCGGCGCCAGTCTCGCCGGTTATGAGCACGGTTGAATCGCTGGGGGCCACCCGATCGATCAGATTGAGCAGGCGGCGGAATTCCGGGCTGTTGCCGATGAAGGAATTGCCGGGATCCGGAGGAGTCAAAACATGATCGAGAAGATTGGCTCGCTGGCGTAGTGACCGCCTTTCGAGCGCCCTTTGAATGCGAATGTGAAGTTCGTCCAGCGGGCAAGGTTTCACGACGTAATCGAAGGCACCGACACGGATTGACTCGATTGCGGTATCGATGGAACCGTGTCCGGTCAACATGATGACCTCGGTTGCCGGGCTGGCGGCTTGGATGGCCTTCAGCGTTTCGAGCCCGCCCATCCCCGGCAAGCGCAGGTCGAGCAAGACGATTTCGGGTTCCGCCACTGCGACTCGCCGGATTGCTTCCTCACCTGTGCCCACCGCGTCAACCTCGTAGCCGAGACGACTCAGTTCGCCCGCCATCACCTGCCGGAATGCCGTATCGTCATCGACCACAAGGACGGAGGGGGACTTCATAGTCCGTCCTTCGGCTGCGGATCGAGGTGGATTACCGGGATCACGACTTCGAAGGTAGAACCCTTTCCCTGAGTGCTCTCGACCAAGATGTCGCCGCCCCAGCTCCGGACAGCGTTCAGCGACAGGAATAGACCGAGGCCAGTGCCGCCTTTGCGGAGGCTGAAAAAGGGCTCAAAGATCTTTTGACGGTATTCCGGGGCGATCCCGCATCCTTCATCGATGACGCGAATGTGTACAGCATCACCGCCTTGGGTAGCAACGACGACCTTGTCGCCCGGCTTCGATGCCTGAATCGCATTGAGCAGAAGATTGACCAGCAGGTTTTGCAACTCGGCTTCGTCGGCCCGGACATGGAGAGTCGTTGCAAACGGCTGCACCGCGACGTCCACTGAGTTGGCGCGAGCCGTCGGATCGACGAGCCTCTGGGCGGCCGCGATGGCCGCGCCCAGGTCCACGACATCTCCTGCGTGGCGTTGTCCACGCGACAGGCGCAGGAAGTGTTGGGTGATACCGCGGCACCGCATGATCTGCTCGCGCGCGATTATCGCATTCTTGCGGATTCTAGCCTCATCCATTTGCCCGCTCTGCCCGCGAGGAGTCTCGCGGAGGATTCCCTCCACGCACATCAGGGTTGTTGCCAGAGGAGTGTTCATCTCGTGCGAAAACCCTGAGGCCAGGACTCCGACCGACGCCAAGCGGTAGGACTCCGCCAGTTTTGCCTCGGCTGCTCGCCGCTCGGAGATGTCGCGCCAGACCTCCACTACCTGAGTTAGCCGCCCCGAGGCGTCCAGAATCGGTGAAGCGTGAATTTCTTCCCAAGCCACCGTCTCGTTGCCTGTCTTGCGCTCGTGGATCCGCACTTGGCGCGCACCCGAACGCAGGCAGGCGAGGGTGGGGCAGTCCGAAAGGTTGCACGCCCCTGGCTCAAGTTGGTTGCAGCAGCAGCCCAGAGCCTGCTCGCGAGAGTTTCCGGCTCGCTGCAGAAAGGCGTCGTTGGCCGCCATAATCTTTCGTTCCGCGTCGAGGACTACGATTCCGTCATCGATACTGTTGATCACCGTTTCCAGCCGCTCCCGCTGAGTGCGGACTTCACCGACCAGACCTGACACCGAGTCGGCCATGGCATTGAACTCTTTCGCCATCCACGCCAGTGTGTCCGAGCCTTCCGCGGGCACGCGCCGTTCCAGGTCGCCCTGGGAAATCAGGCGCGCTGTGGTTTCAAAACGCTTCAAGCGGCGCAAAACCGACAGCCGAATCACCAGGGCGATGGCTCCCACGATAACGAAGGTTAAGGCACCGGTGCCGGCTACCATCCAGCGCAGGTCCCGTGTCATCGCGGTGCGGACCTCCCCGGCGTTGTAGTCCAGAATCAGGATTCCATTGATTTTCTGGTGGGCATCGTGGCAGTGGTAGCACTCCTCGCGGTTATGAATGGGCACGACGGTTCTCAGAATCGTGCCACCACGGGTCTCGATCACGCGGCTGGACCCCCGGCGTTCCGGCGGATCGCGATGACAGGCCTGGCAAGTGGGAGAGTCGATCCGAAAATCATTTCCCGCGGTCCCCGGCTTACTGGAATAACGTTCCACGCCATTGCGGTCCAATACTACTAGTTGTTCGACGCGCGACTGTTTACCGAAGCTCTCGACCATTTGCGCTATCAGGGTGCGGTCATTGCCCACCATCTGGTGTTCGAGCGCGGTTCGGATCAATTCGCCTTCGGCAAGCGCACTACTGTGTTCGGTTGCGAGGAGGCTTTGAAAGTGACGGACCGAAAAGATGTAGGCGGCGACGGTGCAGGCTACAACCACCGCCGCGGTGACACCGAGCGCGAGGCCGACCGTCATGCTGGCAAAACGCAGCTTCATCATGATGGCACAGAGATGGCGGGATGATGGCATACATGCTGACAGCCGTCAACGACTGACGAATAGTCAGACCCAACATGACATTCTGGCAGTCCGATTGTTACGCACATCCCACTTCGTCTGAAGCAAAAGGAGTTAGGCCTCAGCCAACGCTGGCATGCCACGTGCGATAAGAAGTGCTAAAGGAGGGTTTTTGCCATGGATATGCTCTTGATGGGCTTGTGCTTTGGCGTGGTTGGCGTAGTGTTCGTAGCTCTCGCGTTTGGAGCGGCGATGCGTTCGGAGCCATGGAATTCAGCAGTGCAGCCCGAGATTCCATTGGTCAAAGCGGCTGCCCCGGCCCGCTTTTTCTCGGACCGTGTTGCTATACCAGCAACTGTCCCGCCCTTGCAGCTGCCTATTGAGGTCTTGTTGCTGCAAATTGAAAACCACGTCCGCATGGAGCAGGCTGCCGCGGAGTCGTTCATCGCATTTCCCACGCAAGCCCTGTTGCACAGCAAGACAACTTCGCCGTTTGTGAACTGAAAGAGTGGCTCATGACGCATGAACTGCTGAACGGTCTCTCATCCGCCGAGGTCGAGCAGGTTCTGGAACTGGGCACCAGGCTGATCGTTGCCACCGGAACCTCGTTGTTCCGGCTGGGAGAACCAGCCGATCGCCTGTTCCTGATCGAACGCGGGCGAATCAGGCTTACCCTGCCGATGCCGGTCCGGGGCCGGGAAGAGGATATTTTCGTGGAAGAAAGATCTCCCGGTCAGGCTGTGGGGTGGTCGGCCCTGATTCCGCCCTACCGGTTTACGCTCACCGCCACCGCGCCGCTGTTTGAAGCGGAAGTTATCGCCCTGCCGCAGGAGGCATTGCGCCAATATTTTGCTGCGAATCCGGCGGCTGGACACAAAATCGCTCTGAATCTGGCAGTCGTTATTGGACATCGCCTGCAACTGTTCCAGACGATGTGGCTGCGCGAGATGCAGCGTACCGTGGAAGTGCGTACGGTTTGAGCCGGTGAATCGGCCCATGAAAATGACGATCCGGATACTGAGTGGTTCCCGCGGCGGGAGGCGCAGTGAATGACCGCTGAGCAACTTTCCAAACCCAAGCCAACGCGCCGCCGCGCGATTGAAATGTTCCTCGGTGGCGGACTACTCGCCTCTTTTGCTTCCTTCATCTATCCCGTGCTGCGCTATCTTGTCCCTCCGGCGGTGGCAGATCTCGGCGGGGACGAGATCGTCGCCGCCAAGCTCACGGAGCTGAAGCCGAACAGCGGGAAGATTTTCCGGTTTGGTAATCGCCCCGGTCTGCTGATCCGCACCGCCAGCGGAGAGTACCGCGCCATGTCAGCGACCTGCACTCATCTATCCTGCACCGTGCAGTATCGCGACGATCTGCGTGAAGTCTGGTGCGCCTGCCATAACGGCAAGTACGACCTCAACGGCCGAAATATTTCGGGCCCTCCGCCGCGACCGCTGGAAGGCTTTGAGGTGCAGGTACGCGGGGACGAGATATTCGTACGGCGCCGGAGGGAAGCTTGAGATGAGCGTGCGCAACTGGCTGGACGAGCGGTTTGGTTGGGATGACCTGATCGCCCCGTTGCGGAAGAAAACCGTTCCTCTCCACAAGCTTTCCTACTGGTATTTCCTCGGAGGCATCACCCTTTTCCTATTCGTCATCCAGGTGCTGACCGGGATCCTGCTGCTTCTGTACTACCGGCCCGGAGCGAACGAAGCCTTCGAGAGCGTGCAGTACATCATGACCCGGGTGCGGTTTGGCTGGCTGATTCGGTCGATCCACTCCTGGTCGGCCAACCTGATGATCTTTACCGCGTTCGCGCACATGTTCAGCGTGCTGTTCCTTAAGGCGTACCGTAAACCGCGCGAGCTCACATGGGTCAGCGGAGTGATTCTCCTGTTTCTCGTCATGGGCTTCGGCTTCAGCGGCTACCTGCTGCCTTGGAACACTCTGGCTTTCTTCGCCACCAAGGTCGGCACCGAGATTACTGGACAGGTTCCAGCCATCGGCAAGCCCCTGATGATCTTTCTCCGCGGTGGTGAAGAGGTAACTGGCGCCACGCTAACACGGTTCTTTGGATTCCATGTCGCCGTTCTACCCGGATTGGCAACTGTGCTGATCCTGCTGCACCTGCTGCTGGTTCAACGCCTTGGCATCAGCATACCACCGCAACTGGAAATGAAGTGGACTGCGAATCCGTCTGCCAAGCGGGAAATGAAATTCCTTCCCAACTTCTTGCTGCGGGAATTGATGGCTTGGTACGTGGCCCTGGGAGTGTTGGGCGCGTTGGCAGCGGTCTTCCCGTGGAACCTCGGCATTAAGGCCGATCCTTTTGTGTCTGCCCCAGCGGGAATCAAGCCCGAGTGGTACTTCCTTTTCATGTTCCAGACGCTCAAGCTCATCCCGCCCAAAGTGTGGTTCATCGACGGGGAGATTGTGGGCGTACTTGCTTTCGGCCTCATCGGCTTGTTGTGGCTTCTGCTGCCTTTTTTTGAGAGTGACCAACCTTCACACATGAAAAGGTGGATCACTGGGCTTTCCGTCTTTGCTCTGGCGTACGTAGTGGGTATGAGTGTCTATGGCTATCTTGCGAAATAAGCTCCGATCGTTCAGCGCAGCCCGCTACGTCGGGCTGGCCGGCTTCATCGTGTTCGCAGCTTGCCTGAGTTACGGGCAAACTACGAACTCCTGCCTGGATTGTCACTCCGCCTTGCCTGATCCGCTGGGAGTGAGCCAGGAGAAGTTCAGCCAGGACATACACGCGCAAAAAGGTCTGACTTGCGCCAGCTGCCACGGGGGCGACCCAACCAGCGACGATCCAGATAAAGCCATGAGCCGAAAGGCTGGGTGGAAGGGTAAGATCGATCGCAAGCAGATCCCGCAGTTGTGCGGAACGTGCCACTCGGATCCGGCGTATATTCGGCAGTTCAACCCCAGCTTGCGCACCGACCAGTTGGGCCAGTACCGCACCAGTGTGCACGGCAAGCGCTTCGCGGCCGGAGACACGAAGGTTGCAGTGTGCACGGATTGTCATAGTGTCCACGATCTGAGGGCCCCCAGCGATCCCCGCTCCACGGTCAATCCGGTCAACGTGGCGAACACGTGCGCTCGCTGCCATTCTGACGCGAGTTACATGAAGGGATATTCCATTCCCACGGATCAGTTTGCAAAGTACAGCACGAGCATGCACCACGAAGCGCTCGCGGTGCGAGGCGATCTTAGCGCGCCTACCTGTACAACGTGTCATGGAAACCATGGCGCGGCGCCGCCAGGAGTCGACAAGGTTCAGAATGTGTGTTCGAACTGTCACACTTTCCAAGCCCAGATGTACGAAAAAAGCTCGCACAAAAAAGCCTTTGAAGCGGCTTCTCTTCCAGAATGCGTCGTGTGTCACAGCAATCATGGCATCAGACATCCCACTGACGCGATGCTTGGCACTGGTCCTGATGCCGTCTGCATGCGGTGTCATACCCCAGGCGACGCCTGTGATCAAGCAAGGGCAGGATTACAGAATGCCTTGAGTCAACTGGACGCGGCCATCAAAAGTGCAGACCGAGTTCTTGGTGTCGCCGAGTCTTCTGGTATGGAGGTGAGCGAGGCTCGGCTGGGACAGAATCAGGCACGGGATTCGCTGACCAAGGCTCGAGTCACCATCCATAGCTTCCGGACAGACTTGGTAGATCAGGACATTCAAGCCGGCATGAAAATCGCCGCCAAGAACCTGCAAGCTGGGAAGGAAGCCATGATTGAGCGCAACCATCGCCGCTTCGGGCTCGGAATTTCGCTCATCGCGATCGGGATGGTGTTAGCTGGGCTTTGGTTGTACATCAAGAAAATAGAGAGTTAGACCTCAGGGTCGAAAATCCCCCGCAGTCACGCTGGAGTTCCCAGCGGTTCGACCCGATAGCCGAGGTTTCGGAGTTCCCGGATCATCCTACTAGTGCGCTGTCGTCTTGACTTTGTATTCACGGATGGTCCTCTTTCTTCGTAACGGACTCCCCGGTGCAGAATGATCCAGATCAGGTGGCACAGCCGATGGGCGATGGCGCCGATGGTTTGATTGTGTCCCAGGCGCGACACCAGTCGGCGATAGACGATCTCGAAAATGGTTCCTTTCGACTTGACCGCAGCGTTAGCACATTGATTGAGAATGCGCCGCATATGGCGGTTACCTTTCGGGGAGCGGTGGCTTCGGGACACTTCCGCGCTTTCTTCGTCTCCGGGGCATGCTCCCACCCAGGAAGAAAGGTGCTTGCCGGAAGGAAATGTCGCTGCTGTCGCCCCCACCTCGGCAATGATCTGCTGCGCCGAATCCACACCCAGGCCGGGAATTTCCGACAACCGCTGGACGCAATCCGGATGCTGGCTAAGCAGAGCCGCCATCTCTTGGTCCAGTTGGCCGATCTGCTGCTCGATCAGTTGCAACTCCTCCAGAAACATCTTGAGCAGTCTGCGGTAGATGGGTTGGAGCTCCGCGCATGCGCCCAGCGCGTCGCATAACTGTGCCGGTGTGGCACGCAACTTCTTATCGGCCAGGGCGGCCGGATCGGTTCCTCCATCGGCGATCGCCTTCAGCATGCGTCGTGCACTGACGCCCAGAAGATCCGAGACCAAGCTAGACAACTTAATGTGGGCCTCCTCCAGTAGAGCCTCCAGTTGGTTTTGCAACCGCACTTTGTTGCGTGTCAGCTGGTACTTTCGGCGTGTGACCGTCCGCCATAGCCGCTGTTCGGCATCGGGCACAAAACTTAAGACCAGCTCGTCGGCCACCAGCCGCTTTACCAAACGTTCGGCGTCGGGGAAATCCTTCTTGCGTCCGCGCCGTCCACGATTCGATCGTGCTTGCGCCAGATGGAGCGTTCCCGACATTGGGCCTGCACCTTCTCGCTTTTGGCAGCTCGGTTTCCAGTACCGTTCCAGTGCTCCCCAGACGGGTTTCCAATATTGTGCAGTTGATTCCATCACGACTTCCTCGACCTCGTGCTCGATCAGCCATGCGGCCAGCAATCGCAGAGGCTCAGGATTGCTACCGTATCGGATCCGTTCAAACTGGTACTCCCCCTGAACTTCAACGTCGGCCACGACCACAGCCAGCATCTTTTTATGTACGTCGATTCCCGCTATCCTGTACGCCATACGTCTCCTCCTGGCGGGAGCGGAGAGCGTGCTGCGAGTTCCTTAAGCAGGGTCACAGGCTATCGCCGCTCTCCCAGGAGGAGAGAGACAACGCCCAATTATTCGCTCAACCACGCACGCTCCGGATCAGACAGATAGACAGCCTTAACTTCTCCACTGAGACTTCAATCTCGCCGCTCCGAGCCTCTCCTATTTTGCATTCGACTCGGAGTAATTTTCATGAGCTTTCGCGGGCCGCAGGCCCTACTCGACAGATAGGAGGAACTTGTAAATCTGCGACGTTGTTTCCTGTGGGCCAGTAGGCGATCCAGGCGGACTTCTCTGGCGGTGCGCCACCCTTCCGGGGTCCTGACTGGCCGGCAACGGTCCTGAGAAGCAGCCGGTAATGCAAAACCACTCTTGGCCAAGTCTCAAAACGTTCCCAATCGCTTGGCAATGAAAAATTGTCGATGCCCAAATCCAGGCCACTTGCGACAAATCGGATGAGGCCCTCCAGAATCTCTCGATAGCAGCCCGTGACACCGCAAAATGCGGCTTCGTACCTGACCAGTTGGAGTCCCGTCTTGCTCACGCGGATATCGAACTAAATTCCGGAAGAATTGTCTCTGGTTACGCTGAACTTGCAGCTCTTTCATAAGGATGCTGCAGGAGAGGGATTTGGCCTCATTGCTCGAAAGGCAACGGCGTTAATAACCAAGAAACAGCACGGGCCTTGAGCATTCGATTGTGCCCGGAGTCAACCCGTCAACCGTGTATTAGTCTGAGGCTTACGGATGAGCGCGTCATTTTGCATATCTCAGTTGTACCCGGTGCGGTGGCGCGTCAGTTGTGCGGACCGTAGGGAAGTTGGTCGATACTGTCGCGGATGATTTCCCAGATGCCGTTGAGCAAGCCTCCGACAATCATAAATGCAAAGTATCCAAGGACTATGTACGCAAGAACGACTAGCACAATCTGCATGGGGACGATCCTAAGGGGAGAGCACGGGGAGGGCAACGGCTCTCATGGTATGCGCCTTTGGTAATCACCCTCGGTAGTCAGGCGTTATGCAATGCACGTACAGTTGAGGTGTCCGCGCAGTGACATGGCGGCGCCGGCGGTGTGGTTTGCCTACTCACCGGACCGTAAGGGTGAACACCCCGAGCGGCATCTGCGCGAGTTTCGCGGAACGCTGCAAACCGACGCCTACGCCGGATTCAATCAACTCTACGAAACCGGCCTGGCGAGATCACCATCGGGCTGCTAGATCCAGTTGGTTGCGTCGCCGTGGCCACCGACGAAGATAATAGCCTGGCCATGCTGCTCCGCCGTCCGGGCGAAACCTTGGCCCAGTTGCTCGCCCGCCTCGACCAAGCTATCGACAAAGCGCTCACCGAAGATATTTACACCGATGAAATCAACTCGCCGTCCAGGCGTTCCTGAATCCCTAAGTGCCACATCCTTGCTCTTGTCGACAGGGCCTACTCCGGGCGCTCACCCTCATGCTGGGCCAACCTGCAGAGATGCAACGTAGCACTTTGCTTCAGCGCTGAGATCTCGCAGCAGAGGAGCAGAGTCCACTTGGATGGTCCATCTCTAGGCCGCTCATAAGTAACACCACTGTAACTCCCCGGTGGTGACGTTGCTGCGCACAGCTCTCGAAAATATCCTCGGACCATGAAACTCTTAGGCTCCGGCTGCGGTTCCCCTCAGACAAGGCTGGCAGTGATCCGGCAAGCATCCGAGATGCCCTGCAACCGCGAGGTTCTCCCGGTGTTGAAGCAGATCGAACATGCAACACGAGTAGAGATTGCCAGCGATGACATCCGGCTCCACGCGCTCGGGGTGCGGTGGTCGTGAAGCCTTCTCAGTTATCCGTTAAGAATCACTTCCCGCGAGTCTCGTTCTTTCTGAAGTTGCTTGCCAGTTTTCAGACGCTTTTCTACCAGTCGTTGTGCGCCATATTCGCCGATCCTATCAAGTCAAACGATGAACGGCTGAGAACGCTAAAGAACTCCTGCATCAAAACTAGGCATTTTGGGTTGGATTGGTACCCGGAATGTGCACATTCGTGAGCACAGTCAAGGAGTCAAGGGTTCCCCGAACACGAACATAAGGCGGTACAACTGCGTCGATCCTTGATCCTTATTATGAACCCGATGGACTGGTTGAACGCCCATCTACGAAGCCTTTGGAACCCCATATCCGCGAATGTCTTTGAAAAGAGCCGGTCGAGTGTTGTTACGACTCGCGTTCTCGCAGGCCGAACCGCAACTTGAGATCACACGTTTAGCTTCCAATAACCGTTAAGAGGAGCCTTTTGGACTTTGCGTTCGCCCAAGAGGATATTCAGTGCTGTGGCAACAGTGTCGGGGCGCTTGCGAAATTGTTCCGCCAAGTCGTTCTCGCTGACGACTACGTCCCCGTCTGGGTAGCGTTGATGGACATTGCGTCCGTAAGTCGAAATCCTATCGGCGAGTGCGCGAAGTTCTTTTTTCCGGTTACGCTCCGCACGTTGGACTTTGGCTCGGTCGGGTTCGAGACAAATTCTGCATGCTGCTGCAATTCCGACCGCACAAGCAATCATCGCGCTGATTCTCCAGCGTGAGGCAATCCACGAAGGAATAGGTGTGAAAGGATTCATCATTTGGATGAGAGAGCCGTGAGCCCCAGAGTAACCTGCTAACATGTCCAGCACGAAGATTACAAAAGTCCTACGCCGTCAGCGCGGAGTAGGCGGTGAATCCGCTTTGCACCGCGATTTATGCAACCTTGCCGAATAGGAAGGAGCCGAGTTGAAAACTGAGAAGAACAGGTTGAGAATCCGCCCTGCGGATCGCCATCCCTACAGCGATTCGAGACTCTGTACTTTCTGTGGTGTTCTTAAACCATGCTCAGCCGAATACTTGGCTTGGGTTAGAAGACGGGGGTGGGAAACAAACGGGAGGCGAGATTGCCGCCTCCCATTTTTTTCTCATTGACTGCTCTTAGGCCGCCTTGCCCTGAACCTTAGCTTCGAGGACCTTCTCGCTGCCAACATTAACCTTAATCTGCTTGGGCTTGGCTTCCGCCTTCTTGGCGAGCTTGATCTTCAGAACGCCCTTATCATAATGGGCGCTCACTTGCCCGGAATCGACGGAACTGGGCAGCGTGAACGACCGGGTGAAGCTCCCGTACTGCCGCTCGACACGACGGAAGTTCTCCTCTTTCTCTTCCTTTTCGATCTTCCGCTCGCCATGGACGGTGAGGGTAGAGTTCTCGACGCTGACATTAATGTCCTTTTCGTCAATGCCGGGGACTTCAAGCTTCAGAGTGATGTTGTGCTCGTCTTCGTAAATGTCCACGGGCGGTGCAAAGGTGGTGGTTGTTAAGGAATCGTCCGGGACTTCGGGGCTATACGACTCACGGAAAAGACGGTTCATGCGGTTCATGCGGTCTTGCATGGTCGAGAACTCACGGAAAGGCTCCCAACGGGTCAATAGGGTCATAACGTAGTTCCTCCTTGGAGGTAATCTAAGAGGAAAAACTTCAGATGGGCTGACTTAGTTCAGAGGACCTGAAAGAGTAAGGAGAGGTAGCTTGCTCAACTCAATGCTAGGCTTCTGGGTACCCGCTGTCAAACTGCGGCTAGGGTCGGCAGCCTCGCGCTGGTCGAAGCGACGGTGCGCCAAGTCACGGGCAACCGAGGCGGGCGTGAGGGCAAACGTCGCCGATCCCTGTGACCGATGCCAAAGCTGTGAAATCTGGGGTCAAGAAGTTCCGAGAGAAGTACGGCGCGAAAGATGTGAGGAAGTGCTATTCGAAGTTCGATGTGGCGGTGATTGAACTGGTGCGCTGTAAGTGCCGGAGCAAACACACGGTTGACAGATTAATCCGCGGCTAGCGTGACTTCACCACTTGAAATTCTCAGGCGGCCAGTCTTCGTTCAGGGCGGATTACTACCGGTTATCTCGTCGTCCGACCACCGAGAATCCATCGCGTTCCACTTGGAGTGCGACAATTCGCCCCTGCCCCCTTGAAATTTCTCGAAGTTTCCTGAATTCTGTCGAATGGGCCCCCTCTCATCCGTCATACGTTCAGGCGCAGAAAGGCGCGCATCATAGTTCCCATTAGGAGAAAATCTGATGCAATTTGCCCTGCTAATCTACGAATCACCGGAAGCTTTTGCGACCCGGAACGGCGACGGAGCCGACCCTTACACGGGTGCTTGGCGGGCGTACCATAAAGCTCTCGTCGAATCCGGCACCTACGTCGCTGGCGATCCTCTTGAAGTTCCGGAGACTGGAACCACAGTGCGGCTTAAGGAAGGAAAGCGGCGCGTGCAGGACGGCCCCTTTGCCGACACTAAGGAGCAACTCGGGGGATTCATAATCATGGAGCTTCCCTCGCTTGACGCGGCGCTCGATTGGGCCGCGCGCTGTCCAGCATCCTCGCTCGGTGCCGTGGAGGTTCGGCCCCTCGCGCCACAATCCAAGCTGCGGATCACCGGATGAGCGTAAGCGGGCAAGAGGACACACATCGGGCGATCGAGCGCGTGGCCCGCGAGTCATACGGTCGTCTGGTGGCGTATCTCTCCTCGCACACGCGCGATGTCGCCAGCGCCGAAGATGCCCTCAGCAATGCATTGCTTGCAGCACTCACGGCTTGGCCGCGAGACGGACTGCCACAAAATCCGGAGGCCTGGCTGCTGACGGCGGCGCGCCGCTCCTTCATCGATCTTATGCGTCATCAACAAATGGCCGAAGCAAGTGAGCCCACTCTCCAGCTCCTAAGGGAGGAACGCGAGGTGACGTTGCCGGCGGAGTTTCCAGATGACAGGTTGAAACTGCTGTTCGTATGCGCTCATCCGGCAATCGATCCGGCGATGCACACGCCGCTCATGCTCCAGACCGTTCTGGGGCTGGATGCGGCGCGCATCGCCCATGCCTTCTTGGTTTCACCCACGACGATGGGGCAGCGCCTGGTGCGTGCCAAGACGAAGATCCGCGACGGGGGTATTCAGTTTGAAATCCCGCAGGAGCGTGAATTGCCGCAGCGGCTTGACGCGGTGCTGGAAGCGATTTACGCCGCCTTCGGAATCGGCTGGGACGACATGGCGGGTGTTGATCAGCGCGGCCGAGATCT
>Ga0187877_1002645_pt1 | contig 15595 bp, 15 predicted proteins | sample June2016WEW_17_1_3_FD_132430 | JGI IMG/M metagenome (GOLD analysis project Ga0187877, IMG submission 132430) | Peatland microbial communities from SPRUCE experiment site at the Marcell Experimental Forest, Minnesota, USA - June2016WEW_17_100 | ecosystem: Environmental > Terrestrial > Soil >... | reverse complement strand
TCCGAAGAAAGCTACAAATCAGGCCCGAAAAAGGACTTCTGGTCTCCCTTCCGGGCAACCACCGCGGAGGAGCAGAAGATGCTTCAGGACATGATCGATCAGCTCTACGCTCGCTTCGTCGGGGTGGTCTACGCCAACCGGCAGAAACTTCTCACCGAGCAGGAGGTCAAGACCCTGGCCGACGGGCGGATCCTGACGGCGGGCGAGGCCCTGGAAACAAAACTCATTGACCAGGTGTCCTATCTGGACGAGACCATTGACTCGATGAAAAAGGCACTCCATATTGAGCAGGCCAGGGTGATAACCTATGTCCGGCCCCAAACATTCAGATCGAACATATATTCCGAAATGCCTCCGGCGGGTCCGCAAGTCATAAACCTCATCTCCATAAACGCGGGGGAACTCTCGCTTTTTCCAAGGGTGCAGCTCATGTATCTCTGGAATCCTTGAAGCGACTCATCTCCAGGGCCGGGGTTACGGAGCGAGAGGCGCTAGCTCACTCTAATCCACCAGAAGGTTAAACGAACACGGACGGCTTGAAGGCCCTTCGTAGTGATTTCATCTATGGGGGCCTACAAACAGACATTCGGCCCCCCCTCACCTTTGCGGTTTACCAAAAAATTTGTTTTCCATTCCTCATGGAATCTGCTATTTTATGGATGTTTCTTGGTGGGGGGGCACAATTGCACAGGTTCGATAGGCTTAATCCAAGAGGAATTCCGTATTCATATATTTTTTCCCTTCTTATCTACCGAAGTGAAAGTATCAAGGGGTAGTTTCTGATGTACCTCGACTTCTTTGGCTTCCGGGAAAAGCCTTTTACCCTGACCCCCAACCCCCGTTTTGTCTTCCTGAGCAAGAACCACAGGGAAGCCTTTGCCCACCTTTTGTACGGGATTGACAATCGAGCAGGATTCATTGCCCTCACGGGAGAGGTCGGAACGGGGAAAACAACGGTTTTGCGCGCGCTCCTCAGCCAGCTTGATGCGGATCATCATCGTACCGCCTTGATCTTTAACCCTTCTCTCGCGCCACCCGAGCTTCTTCAAAATATAAACCGGGAATTCGGTATTTCAACCTCCCCCTCCAATACCTCCAGTCTCCTGGATAACCTCAATCAGTTTCTCCTCGGGGAGAATGCCGAAGGCCGTACCGTCGTTCTCGTCATCGATGAGGCGCAAAATCTAAGAGGATCGGTGCTGGAGCAAATCCGGTTGATTTCGAACCTGGAGACCGAGAGGGAAAAGCTTATCCAGATCGTCCTGTCGGGACAGCCCGAGCTCGCCCAGTTTCTGGAAAGAAAGGAAATGCGCCAGCTCAGCCAGCGGATCACCGTACGATACCATCTGCAGCCCATGGATTTCCAGGACACCGTCGATTATATCAACCACCGGCTCGAAGTGGCTGGAGGAAGAGGCGGGGTCATCTTCTCCCAGGCGGCGCTGAAACGAATCTACAGGTATTCAGGGGGGCTTCCTCGACTCATCAATGTGGCCTGTGACAGGTCGCTCCTGGCCGGCTACACAAGGGACACGGCGAGGATAAGTTCCCGGATTGTTGCGGTCGGAATCAAGGACATGAGAAGGAATACAGGGTACTATACCCGGAGACGACGTCTTATTCTGATCCCTACGTTGGCCGTGCTGGCGGCCCTCTTGGCGGCGGGCATCTATTTTACCGGATCTGACTTCATCGATCAGTTCAATGCTTCGCAGCACTCCGAGGCAACGGAGAAGCCGGCGAAAAAATACCCCATCATAACCGGTGAAGAAATCTCCGGGGCCATGGCCGCTGAACTCGGCAAAGTCTCGGAACCAGAAAGTGCCCGGAGGGCTTTTAATACTATGGCTGGTTTCTGGAAGGTTCCCCCCGTCCTTGAAAGTGGCAATTTGAGCCGGTTCAATGGAATGGAGCGTGCGGCTCTGGACCGGCACCTCCGTCTGTACAGATTCTCTGGAAACCTGGGTGCCTTGCTTCGTATCGATTGCCCGGCAGCACTCGAGATGATGCTGCCTGGTATACCGGGGAAACGGTTCGTTTCCCTGATGAGCAAGGATAACGAGCAACTCGTTGTCGACCCACCGATTCCAGGGAAGATTTCCCTTTCGTTCAGTGAGCTGGAAAAGCACTGGTCCGGCCAGGGCTTCCTCCTCTGGAAAGATTTCCTGAATCTCCTGCCGAGGATATCCGTGGGGTCAAAAGGAGGCGAGATCAAGCAGCTTCAGGGCCTCCTCAGAGAGGCAGGGACTCAGAGCAGTCCTTTTTCGGGAATTTATGATGGAGATACCCTTTCGGCGGTCAAGGAGTTCCAAACCTCAAGGGGAATCCAATCGGACGGTATCGTGGGTGATCAAACCCTGATGTTCTTATATCGCTCCATCGATCGCTTTCAAGTGCCACGACTCATGGTGGGGCAAAAATGAGTCTGATCCTCGACGCCTTGAAAAAACTCGACCGCGAAAAGTCATCCCGCCGGAAGGGAGCGGCCAATATCGCCGCCGAGATTCTCAGGCCCGATCCGCCCCGTCCCCAGAAAAGAATCCTGCTGTACTTTGCCGCCGTCTCCCTCACGGCTGTAGCCGCTGCCGCCATCACCTATGGCGTGATGGGAGGGTTTAGCTTCCTGTGGAAAACATCGCCTCCTGCGGCCCTGAAGCCTCCTGCGCCCAGTCAGCAGGCGCAGCCCGCTCTTCCGAAGCCCGGCTCCATGTTGAAATCATCGTCTCCAGCATCTGTGAACCCTCCTGCACCAAGTAAGCAGGTCGCGTCTGTTCCCACAAGGTCTGGCTCCCCCCCCAAATCATCCCCTCCTTTGCCCGGAAAGCCTCCTGAACCGAGCCTGCAGGATGCATCTGTTCCCCCGAAGCCCGACTCCCCGCCGAAATCATCGCCTCCCGCGCCTGTGACTCCTCCAGCACCGGGTCAGCAGGTTTCACCCGCCCCCCCTTCCGGTGAACCGGTCCGCGACGCGCGAGAGGAGATAACGCGGGTCCCCCAAAAAATACAGGAGTCTGCCGAGAGCGAAACCCCCGCAAGCTCCCCGGGAGAGAAAAAAGCAAGCCAGAATGTTATCTCGAAAGGGGCGGAGGTCGCTCCCGGGAGTGCAAGAAAATCCCCCGAACCCCCCCCAAAGGAATCTGCCACGACTCCCCCCTTGCTAAAGATATCGGGGATCGTCTGGCACGAGGAACCCTCCGAGCGCCGAGCGGTGATCAACGGCTCTTTCACCAAGGAGGGGTCGGTAATCGAAGGGGTGAAGGTCGTGGAGATCTTCCCCACCCGGGTACGTTTCTCGCACAACGGCCGGACTTTTGAAATCTCCGTGTTTGAATGAAAAACGCCCTAAATAGAGAGGGTCAGGTCCAAAGTGGAGGATTGATCCGAGGCCGCAGCGGATCCTTTACTTAAATGATCTTAGCGGGTCTTCTTGAAATCGATATACCCCTTCTCTACATCTGTGTGGACGAGCTGCACCTTGAGCCGGTTGCCTACGTCGACGCCTTCATACCCGTACAGCAATCGACCTTCAATGGGTGGATGAAAGATGCGTACCCATGTTCCTTTGTCGGCAGCGCCCGTGCAGATGGCGTCGAACCTTTCTCCGATCCTTGAAGATAGCAGCATAGCCGCAGCCGATTTGGCAACAAGCCGCTCTACTTTGTTGGCATCATCTTCTTTCTCCGTGCAATGCCGGGCCAATTCCCCCAGTTCATCCTGGCTGTAGGCCATGGGCGACCCGTCCAGGGCTGCTTTCAGGGTGCGCTGGGTAATCAAATCCGGAAAACGCCGGTTGGGAGCCGTGGAGTGCGTATAATCTTTGACTGCGAGGCCGAAATGGCCGGGAGCTGTCTCTTCCGGTAATTCGACGACATATTCACCGGGGCCGAGCAGTTTGATGACGGAGAGAGAAAGATCGGGGAAGCGGAGCGGGTCAGCTGCTTTTTGTTCGTCCAGGAAACTCGCGAGGGCCCTCGAATTCGGCTCCGGCGGAAGCTTAGAATTGTGCTGGGCCGCGATCTCCACAATCCTGCCCCACCGTTTAGGTGACCGGACCATACGCCTCAGGGAGGGGATTTTTTTCTCGTGGAGAAAACGCGCGGTCACGCCATTCGCTGCGATCATAAAATCTTCGATGATCTCCCTGGCCCGGTTCCGTTCATCCAACCGCAGATCCTGAATTTCGTCTCCGGCAAATACCGGGCGAACTTCCAGCGTCTGCAGGTCCAGGGCACCGTGCTCATGCCGCAGCGCTTTCAATTGCTGCGCCACCCGGTCCTGGATACGTAGATTCTCTCCCAACCCGGGAACAACCGCCGCAGCCCCCGGCATGGGGCCCCTACCCTCCAGCCAGGCCGCCACACTGTTGTAGGCCAGCTTGGCGTGGCTGCGGACCCAGGCAGGATAAATGGCCGAACTTTGCACCTCCCCCGCATCGCTGACCACCATCTCGATGACCATGGCCAGGCGGTCTTCATTATATTTAAGCGAAGTGAGATCGGTGGAGAGTTTCTCTGGAAGCATGGGAAAGGTCTTGCCGGCGGTGTAGACCGAAGTCGTGTTCTGCCGGGCGTGCTCATCAATGGCCGAGTTCTTTTTCGCAAGGGCATCCACGTCGGCGACAGCCACAAGAATCTTTACCCTCTTATCTGGCAGCGTCTCGGCCACCGTCAGCTGGTCCAGGTCCAGGGAATCATCGTTGTCAATCGATGCCCAGAGCAGATGGCGCAGGTCTCTTCCGGGAGAATCTGCCTCCCAATCGACCTGTTGAATATTCTCCAGTTCATTAAGGGCAGCCCTTGAAAAATCGGGCAGGAAATCGCGTTCCTTCATCACCCGGGTGGCGATCCGCTCCAGGATAATTTTTCGTCTTCCATTAGGGGGGGTTGACATGAGGTAAATATAATCCTTGCCTTTCGATTTTTAATGCTGTTAGATTATTGAATATTTTATCCTCCAATGCAACCCCTTAGACGCCCTCCACCGCTCTTTCTTAAGTGGCAGGGATCATCGCATTTATAATGGCAATTCAGACCCTGGACTTGAGACTTTTCTTGGGTAATCTCTGGCCATTTGGGCCCTTTAGTCTGATGTCCGAAGTCTACGGTCTAAGGTCTGAATCATAGGATTTATATGACCGCCTTTGATAAACACGAGCAGGATATGATAAACTGGCGCAGCCTCCGAAAAGCCGCCTTAAAAGGGCGGGTCTAGAACAGCCACTCCCGGTGGCAACAAGGAATGGACTATGAACCTCAATCAGTCTTTCCTATATGCCGGTATCGAAGCCGGCGGGACTAAATTTGTTTGTACTGTAGCCTCAGGACCGGACGATGTCCGAGCCCAAGTAAGCTTCCCGACCACTTCCCCGGAAGAAACGCTCCGAAAGGCAATCGGTTTCTTTAAGGCCCACGAACCTTTTGCCGCGATGGGCATTGGCACCTTTGGCCCCTGCGACCTCGACCCGGCCTCTCCCACTTACGGCCACATTACGAGCACGCCTAAATTGGGCTGGACCCAGGTGAATATGCTCGGCATCTTTCGTCAGACATTTGCAGTCCCTATAGGCTTCGATACCGACGTCAACGTAGCCGCTCTGGGAGAGTCGAAGTGGGGCGCCGGGCAGGGACTGGATACGGTGATCTATCTGACCATTGGCACGGGTATCGGAGGTGGAGGCGTCCTTAACGGCCAGAGGATGCATGGTCTGATCCATCCGGAGATGGGACATATCCGTTTACCACGGGTGTCCAATACCGACGAGTTCGACGGCATTTGTCCGTATCACGGAGATTGTCTGCAGGGGCTGGCTTCAGGGCCAGCGATGGAGGCCCGCTGGGGCAAATCGCCCGCGGAGCTTCCTCCCGAGCACCCGGCCTGGCAGATCGAAGCTCGCTACCTGGCCCTCGGGGTCAGCAATTTTATCTTTATCCTATCTCCCCACCGTATCATCCTGGGGGGTGGCGTAATGCACCAGAAACACTTGTTTCCCCTCATCCGGGCGGAAGTGAAACGGTTAATGAACGGCTATCTTCAATCTCCCATGATCCTGGAACGTATCGATGAATACATCGTCCCGCCAGGGTTGGGGGATCGATCTGGTATACTGGGAGCCATTGCTCTCGCCAAACATACGGCGAAAAAGAGTTAGCCCATTTTCGTGTTTGATACCCCATTTTTCCGTGTTAAAATTGATCGGATGTTCATTATACCGGGAAAGGAGGAAAAGGTCATGGAGGGGAGCATTTATAAAATCATCGAGGTTGTGGGGACAAGCAAGAATTCCTGGGAAGAAGCCGCGAGAAATGCCGTGGAAATCGCCGCCAAGAGCCTCGAAGACCTGAGGGTCGCCGAAGTGATCAAGCTGGACATGACCATCGACAAAAACAAAGTTACCGCTTTCCGCGCTAGGGTTAATCTTTCCTTCAAGTACCACCCAGAGGATTAAGTTACTGCTTAACCGCCTCACCTAAGACTAGCCTTGACTCCCAAAACAGGAGCCAAGGCTAATTTTATTTTAAAATAGGAGATAAAGGCCATGGCCGCATGGGAAAATTATCTGGGTCAACAAAAGGAACGATTCCTGAATGAATTGATGGAATTTCTGCGCATTCCCAGTATATCCGCTTTGCCCGCACACCGGGCCGACGTTCAGCGAGCGGCACAATGGCTCGAGGCTCGAATGAAAGCAGCCGGCATTGAATCTGTCCGGGTCATGCCCACAGGTGGACATCCGGTGGTTTACGGCGAGTGCCTCCAGGTCCCCGGGAAGCCGACCCTTTTGATTTACGGCCACTTCGATATCCAGCCCGTGGATCCCCTTAATTTATGGACTCATCCTCCTTTTGAACCGGTTATCAAGGATGGCCGTATATACGCCAGGGGGGCGACGGACGACAAGGGCAACCTTTTCATCCCCGTCATGGTGGTTGAAGCTATGTTGAAAACCGCTGGAAGATTACCCATCAACCTCAAGTTCCTCTTCGAAGGACAGGAAGAAATCGGAAGTCCCCAGTTGCTGGATTTCATATCATCCTATAAGGACCTTCTGTCCTGTGACTTGGTGTTGAGTGCCGATGGCGGTCAGTGGGACGAGGACCAGCCGGCTCTCATCTTGGGGACTCGGGGCCTGGCATCTGTTTTGATTGATGTCCAGGGCCCGGATCATGATCTACATTCCGGAACCTACGGCGGCACGGTTGTCAATCCCCTCCACGCCCTGGTCCAGATTTTGAATTCCATGCGTGATAAGGAAGGGCGAATCACAGTAGATGGGTTCTACGACGATGTCCGGCCGCTCACCCATGAAGAACGAGCCCAAATAGCCCGGGTACCTTTCGATGAGGCTAAATACCTGCGCGAGACGGGTTCAACCTCTCTCTTTGGGGAGCCTGGATTCACGACCTATGAACGGGCCTGGGCCCGGCCTACCCTCGAAATCAATGGCCTATACGGCGGCTTCCAGGGAGAGGGCTTGAAAACCGTTTTGCCCAGTACGGCCCACGCTAAGATTTCCTGCCGCCTGGTGGCCGACCAGAATCCCTCTCATATCACCGATCTCCTCGTCCGCCATGTGAATAAAGTCTCCCCGCGGGGAGCGAAAGTTGCGATCACCAGGCCTGAAAACGGAGCCCTTCCCTATCTCATTCCCCCGGATCACCACGGTCTTCAAGTTGCCGCCTCGGTTCTCAGCAATCTTTACGGAAAAGAACCCTACCAGATCCGCATGGGAGGAACCATCCCGGCCAATGCTCTGTTCCTCCAGGCCCTTGGAGCTTACACGATCGTCTTCGCCTTTGGCCTCCAGGACGAGCGTCAGCACTCTCCCAATGAATTCTTCCGGCTTTCCAGCTATGAGCGGGGCCAGAAGGCTTATGGCATGCTCCTGGAGCAGTTGGGAGAAAAACTCGGCTAGGGTCACAGGGGGGGCGGCGATCGTAAGAGAGGGAAGGGAAATACCCCGGATCCCGCCATGTAAATTTCGGAAGGGCGATATAGATTCGTCGGGGTTAGGAAAGCTGGGCATTATACATTAAACAAGAAATTGATGATATCCCCGTCTTGCACGACATAGTCCCGGCCCTTTTGCAGCAGTTTCCCCGCCTCGCGGACCTTCTGCTCATTGCCCAGATGGACAAGATCTTCGTATTTGATGACCTCCGCCCGGATAAACCCGCGCTCGATGTCGGAATGGATGACCCGGGCCGCCTGCGGAGCGAGTGACTCCTTCCGGTTGGTCCAGGCCCGCACTTCATCGGGACCAACTGTAAAAAAGGACATGAGCCCGAGCGTACGGTAACAGAGCAGGGTCAGTCGGTCCAGGGCAGGCTGGCCGATGTTCAACTCTTCGAGAAACGCCTGCCCCTCCTCTTCATCCAGGCGGGAAAGCTCCTCTTCGATCTTGGCGGAGACGCAGATCCACTGAAAGGCTGGTCCGGGAAAGTCCGCCGCGAGCTGATCGGTGAGCGCGAAGTTGTTTATCTGCTCTTCCCCCACGTTCAGGATGAGGATCATGGGCTTGCGGGTCAGGAAGATATAGCCGGAAATAACCTTCTGCTCCTCATCGGTAAACGGGAAGGTGCTGAGGAATCGGCCCGCCTCGAGATGGTTCTTCATCCGAATGAGCAACTCTTTTTCCTGGGCAGCCCGGCGGGCATCGCTGTTCCGGCCGCGTTCCTTCTCCAGACGCTCCCTCCGCTTTTCGATGAAGAGCAAGTCGTTCAGCTGTAATTCCTCGTTCAAAGCACGGATATCCCGGCTAGGGTCGACGGAGCCGGCAACATGGAACACCGTCTCCTCCGGAAAAGCGCGCACAAGATGGCAGATGACGTCTACTTTCTCGAGAACGCGCCAGATCCGGGCATTGCGTTCGGCCTGTTTTTCCAGGTCCGGCAGGAGCGAGAATTCGACCTAGGCCGGCGTTTCCAGGCGCGGCCGATAGATCTCGACCAGTCGCTCGAAACGCTCGTCACGGACGCGGGCCAATCCCTGGGCTTCTCCCTTGCCGTTTTCCGCATCGCTTTCTTTTCCCGTCAGCAGGCGGAAGAGCGTGCGTTTGCCAACCTGCGCGAAACCGATCAATCCAAGCTTCATTTCTTATTCCTCTATCATCTCCTCCCTCCTTTCCCTTTCTTCCCCCCGGGGGGAAACGGGGTAAGGTGGAGGGAATTTATTACTTTTGGAATAATAACCAAAAGCAGGTCCTACCAGACAAATACGCTTCCGATGATTCTTAACCAATGGCGGGAAAAGCCATGCGGAATGCCGAGAAGGCTGCCTGGGGATAGAATCGAACAGAAACTAATTATTCTTATACAATAAAATTCCCCCTTTTTCAAGCCATTTCGGTGCACTTCGGTGCATTCTGAGTTTGACTTCTCGGAAAAATACCATCATGGCCCGCCCCGTGCGAGCAAACGAAATTTTTCAGCCACGGAACTCGAGCTGAAACAGGGTCCTTGCAGCTGGCGAGGGTGCACCTTTCTGTGGAGACCCCGAAACCGAATCCTTAACTGAATCCTTATATTAAAAAGGATCTTATTTTTTCTGACCTTCTTGGGCTCGTCCAGTCCCCTATATCATGGGGAAACCTGATTGTTGGCATTTATCTTGCAGAAATTCAGGCTGATATTTTCGTAACATCGTAACCATTTTTGTTCCGATAGAAAAGAGTGAAGCAAATGAGGCCTGTGAAATGGTTCGTCTACCTGATGCTGCTTGTTGCTCTTTGTGGATGTGGGGGAGGTTCAGGAACGGATAGCGCCGGGAATGCCCCCACAGGCGGTTCGGGCACAGGAGGAGGCGGAGGGAGCAGTGGTGGTGGAACAGGGGGAGGCGGAGCCGGCGGCTCAGCCGGCTCGAGCTATCCCGCCGCCGCGGAGGAATGCGTGCAGCTCATCAATCAGTACAGGGCATCCATCGGCTTACCGCCCTACCAGAAGTGGGGTGACGCCGAAGCTTGCACGGATGGTCAGGCCAAGAACGACGCGCAGATGAACACGCCGCACGGTTCGTTTGGGTCATGCGGCGAGTGGGCGCAGAACACCTGCCCCGGTTGGTCCGGGACTCCGGAGAGCATTATCGGCCCATGCCTTGGGGCCATGTGGGCCGAGGGGCCCGGTTCGGACTTTTCCGCGCACGGGCACTATATCAACATGTCGAGCACGACATACACGAAGGTAGCCTGCGGCTTTTATGTGACCCCCGAGGGCAGAGTCTGGACGGTACAGGACTTCAGGTGAGTACATGGGAGCGCGGTGTTGCGCGAGGAACTGCCACGATAGACTTGTTGCCGGGTTTCCGGTGAGATTCCGGAGAAATAGTGCAATGGATCTATTCAACCTTGGGTTCGGAAAAGATCTCCTTATTCTCACCAAGGGTAGAACGCAGGCTGTTGATCTGCTGGATGAAATTTTTGACCTTCGAGTTGTAACTCCGCCGCTCGAAGGATTTACTGATGATGGCAATAATGTCCGCAACGTTGAAGGGTTTGGAGATAAAGTCCCCGGCCCCGAAGCGGATCGCTTCCTGCGCATTGTTCAGACTCCCATATCCGGTAATTATGATAACGTCGATGTCTGGTCGAAGATTCTTAATTTCGCGCAGAACGTCGACTCCGGTGAGCCCGGGCATCTTCAAGTCGAGGGTGACCAGGTCTACCTTCTCTCGGCAAATAAAGTTAAGTGCCTCCTGCCCATTATCGACCGTATGGACGTCGTAAATGGGCTCAAGAATCATGCGCAGGGATTCCCGGGGGCCCAATTCATCATCCACTATGAGAATGGATCCTCTGGCAGCCATATCCAGCTCGCTTAGGGAAGATTTTGAAGCCAGCCCATCAGGAAAGGGCTATCTTCTGGAAGCAAATTCCATGCCCCCGAGTTGTCTTGCCTGCTGACGTATTCATCTATTGATATTATTGATTTTTAAATTTGAAGGGACCCAAGATTTGCTTTCCGACGAGCCTCAATGAGAAGAAATCGTCGAATCCATGACGGGGGGAGTGGAGTTATTGAATCAAAAATCCCATTGGCCGTTAAGACTCTCGCAGGAGAACGAACCTCTTCCCGGATCCAGGAGCATTCTTCTTCTGAGGGAGAGCCGGACAGGGAAAAATATCGCAATGGGAAAAGGGAATTCCTCTATTCCCTTCGAATTCCCTTTAGCTCGTCTCTCTTCGAATCTCCTCGAGTACGGGGGTGACATATTTCCGGAATTGGGCAGGATTTTCGCTCATTGGGAAATGTCCGACCTCCTTCATAATCGTTACTTTCACCCCGGGGATCGTGCTCGCCGTCCGGAGGGTATCTTCCGGAGTACAGGAAAAATCGTATTCGCCAGTGAGCAGGTAAAGAGGGCAGAGATCGGTGTTGATACCCGACAGTTTGCCACGCAGATCGGCATCGACCCGATAGAAATAGAGATCACCCCGAAAAACACCGGGACCGCTTTGCATGTATTGCCAAAGGGTCTCATGGCGATGCTCCTCGGGACTTTGAGGAGCGACCAGCCCGGAAATCAGTGCCGCGCAAACTTCTCCCCCATGCACGTCGGCGCGATGAAGCCAGCTCGTATCGTACCACGGCTGTTGGAAATCCGCAGATTCGAGGCCGATCAAGGCTCGGAATTCTGCCCCATGGGCATGCGCCAGTTGAAGAACGATCCGCCCTCCGATGGAGCACCCCAGGGCCACCGGACGCTGGAGTCCCAGCGCGGCGCAAAAGCCCCGAATCGTCGCCACGTATCGTTCGGTGGTGAGCCGGTACTCATATTTTTCCCAGCCGATGGGAGGGTACGACTTTCCGTGCCAGGGCAGGTCAAAGGCGATCACGCGGAAATTTTTGGTCACAGCGTCATCGCCCATCAGATGTCGGAATTGTCGCGTGTCGGCTCCAGCGGTGTGGAGGCAAACCAGGGGAATGCCCTGTCCGGCTTCTTCGAAATAAATCCGGCAGTCTTCTCCCATGACGGAAACCCTGATATACCGCCCGATAATGGGTTCCATGGTATTCGCGATCATGAGCGGCCTCCTTTCCGAGGCAAGGTGAGGATGTCCTTGAAATACTGGAGGTTGACCATAAGGGACTGCAGATTCCCCTCCAGGACCATCTCGCCCCGCTTGGTAAGCGCGAAGATGTCGTGCCACCCCGGTGGAGGAGGATCCTGCCAAAGAGAGGCCCAGCCTTGCCCTGAACCCCGCACCGCGAATACCCAGGAGCACAGCAAGGGCAAGCCCTTTTGGCATTTGTGAATGCTGCCCTGTTCAATCCGGAGCAGAAAGGGAACGGTTCCGATCTGAACCAGACAATCGGTCGAGAGATTCCTCCCTCGCCAGACCAAATGCGGATCCGAGTTCACTCGACCCGGAATGGCTTGCTCAAAGCGGGTACAGAGCTCTTGTTCCAGTTTCTGCGGCGCACCCTTGAAACCTTCCGGCATTTATTTATCCCTCCCTCGTTTCGTTCCGCTGAACGGAGCAAAGGTATTATTAATTTTTCACTTCTCACTTCTCACTTCAACGTTTGCCAGCTTTTCGAGCGGTCGGATAACCGCGGGGTGGTATTTCTTGCTCTCCCCACTGGCCCCGGCTAAGATATATTGCTGTGCCGACAAGGCGGCGAAGTGCAGGGGGATACGCAATTTTTTCCCTGTAGATAGGGCCAAATCCAAATCTTTCAACATGTAGTCGATGGGGAAGACCCCTTCTTCGAACTTTCCTTTCATGACGTTGTTCTTGTAATGATTCTGTAAGACAAAACTGTTCCCGGACCCGCTGGAGAGGGCTTCAAAAAGGATATCCGGTTTCACTCCGGCCTTCACTCCCAGCACCATGGCTTCGGCCAACGCACAGGTCGTAACGGCCACCATGAGATTGTTCACGATTTTCACCACTTCACCGCTGCCGATGCCGCCTACATGATAAATATCCGTTCCCATGGCCGCCAGAATTTCTCTGTACCGGTCGAAGACCTCCTTTTTTCCGCCTACATAAATCACCAGAGTGCCGGCGACAGCTGCTGGAACCCCTCGGGCGATGGGGGCATCTAACATTTCCACTCCCTTTCCCCCGAGAATGTCGGTGATTTCCTTTGTGGTCATAGGATCGATCGTGCTCATGTCGATGAGAACGGACCCTCTTTTGATGCCTTCACTAACCCCCGCCTTTCCGAGGACGGCCTCCCTCACGTGAGAAGACGCGGGTAAAACGGTAATGACCACAGGGCATTTCTCAGCCACTTCTCTGCATGATGTGGCCATCTCTGCGCCCAGGGCCTTGAAAGGTCCCATCTTTTCAGTGACGACATCAAAGACGGTAAGGCGAAAACCCTTCTTGACCAAGTTTTTGGCCATCGGTCCTCCCATGGCGCCTAACCCAATAAATCCGATCTTTTCCATCTTCACCCCTCCTGCTGTCGGTTTCAGTGTCTGTTTCCGCAAGTCGCGAGGGGGCGCGCGTCTCGGGTTTCGCGGGATAACCCGCTTACGCCTTGCGCCTCACGCCCTTATTCCTCCCTCCTTATTCCGAATTACCCTATCCTCCGAGGTAAGCCTTACGAACATAATCATTATGCAAAAGCTCCTCTGCCCTCCCCTCCAGTGCCATCTGGCCCGACTCCAGGACATAGGCATACTCGGCAAGGCGCAGGGCCATCCGGGCATTCTGCTCCACTAAAATAATGGATACCCCTGCCCCGTTGATTTGCTTGATGATCACGGCAATGCTCTTTACCACGAGCGGGGCTAAACCCAAAGAAGGCTCGTCCAGCAGTAGATAGCTGGGCTTGGCCATGAGGGCACGCCCGATAGCGAGCACCTGCTGCTCTCCCCCGCTTAATGTTCCCGAGATCTGTCTCGCCCGCATTTTAAGAACGGGGAAGTAGCCGTAGACCCGCTCGACATCCTGCCTGATCTCCTGTCTGTTGTTTCGAAGATAGGCTCCGAGACGAAGGTTCTCCAAAACGGTCAACTCGGGGAAAACCCTCCGGCCCTCCGGACTGAGGGCAATCCCCCGGCGAATGACCTCTGAGGTATCCAAATGGTCGATCCGTTGGCCTCGGAGATGGATTTCCCCCGAGGTGATGGGCTTTAACCCTGTGATCGCCTTCAGCGTGGTAGTCTTTCCGGCGGCATTGGGCCCCACCAACGCGACGATGGAGCCCTCCTTCGCAGAGAGGCTAATGTCCTTGAGGGCTTGCGTTTGCCCGTAATTCACGTTGACGTTGACCAGTTCAAGCAAGCTCCGGGTCCTCCCCCAGATAGGCCTTGATTACCTCTTCATTCCGCTGAATGTCCGATGGGGCACCCAGGGCGATCATTTGTCCATAGTTGAGAACCAGGATCTGGTGGCACAAGCCCATGACGACCTTCATATCGTGTTCCACCAGGATCACCGTGACTCCATTTTGATTAATCTTCTGGATCGCACTCATCAAATGCAACCGCTCATCATGATTCAAGCCCGCGGCGGGCTCATCCAGCATGATTAATTGGGGATCTCCAGCCAGGGCAATCGCCAGCCCCAATAGTTTCTGATAGCCATAAGGAAGAGCCTTCGCCTGGCTATCCCGCAAGCTCTCGAGGCCCAGGAATTGGAGCAGGGCCTCCGCCTTCTCCGTTTGAACTTTCCTTCGTTCCCGCACCGCCCGGGTGATGAGAAACTCGGGCCATAACCCCAGGAAGTGATATCCCAGTTGAGCCCTCATCATGTTTTCCCACACCGTTGATTCACCGTAGGAAACGGTGGACTGAAACGTGCGGACCAATCCCGATTTGGCAATTGCGTTGGGGGGATAGCCGACGATATTCCTTTCCCGGTAAAGGATTTTTCCCGAATTGGGGACGTACATGTTGCTGATCAGGTTCAATAAGGTCGTTTTCCCCGCGCCATTGGGGCCGATGGTACCAAAGATCTCTCCTTGACGAACGGAGAAGGTCACCTGATTGACTGCCATCAGTCCACCGAATCGCTTGGATAACCCTTCCACTTGAAGCATAGGGGTCAAGTAGATGCTTCCTTTCGGGGCTTCCTGGCTTTCATCCAGTCAAGGATTTTGTTCAACACCCCTAACATTCCCGCAGGCATGAACCAGAGCGTCAGGATCAGAATAAGCCCATAGAGCACTCTCTGGTACTCTACGAAGCCTCGCAAAAACTCCGGCAAGGGGACCAAAAAGATGGAGCCGAGGATCGGCCCCGTGATCCCGCCCATGCCTCCGACGACGTTGATCACGATGAGATTGACACTCTCCCAGAAAGTAAACGATTCCGGCGAAATATACCGATAGTAATGAGCAAATAAACTTCCTGCCAATCCCGCAAAAAACCCTCCCGCCGCAAAGGCAAACATTTTTTGTTGAAAGGTGTTAATCCCCGTAAACTCGGCGAGATGTTCCGTCTCCCGGGTGCAATCCATGGCTTTCCCGATGGAGGATTGATAAATTCTCTGGATGAGAAAAAGGGTGATGAGCATCACTAACAAAACCAAATAATAATAAGAGACCTTGGATAGAATGGTGAACGTGGTTCCAGGGAAAACCGTAATCTTGGGAGGCGGGATATTGATGATGCCGGTGGGTCCCCCAAAGGGTTCAACCAGATT
>Ga0187877_1002644_pt1 | contig 15600 bp, 12 predicted proteins | sample June2016WEW_17_1_3_FD_132430 | JGI IMG/M metagenome (GOLD analysis project Ga0187877, IMG submission 132430) | Peatland microbial communities from SPRUCE experiment site at the Marcell Experimental Forest, Minnesota, USA - June2016WEW_17_100 | ecosystem: Environmental > Terrestrial > Soil >... | reverse complement strand
CCATCGAGGAGTACATCCAGGTGCACAACGCTCACCCGAAGCCTTTCGTCTGGACGAAGTCAGCGGAGGCCATCCTGGAAAAGGTGGGGCGCTGTAAAGCCATTTTGGAAACGGTACACTAGCCGATCCGCGAGGAGCTTCTTGAGCGCTTGTCGCGCCCTCGGGACGTTCCCCTTGAGCAGATCGGCGAAGCGGGAGAGCTGCCCCGCCACGTCCTGCTCGATCCGCTTCAGGTCCAGGCCCCCCAGGGCCGGAACCGCCGCGAACCGGGCAAGCTCCGCCTCGATCTCCGCGACGCGGGCCTCGGCTTTGGCGATCTCCTGCACGAGGGCGGCGGGGCCTTTCCCGTCCCCGATGGCCGCGACCATGCGCCCGATCTTCCGCGTCAGCGCGACCTTCTCCCGCTCCAGGGCCGCCCCCCGGTCCGGCTCGCTCCGTAGTTGCTCTCGAACCCGCTCCACGCCACACCGTACCGCGTAGGCGAATCGCTCAGGTGTCAACACCTCCCGCTCCAGCGCGGCCAGAAAGGCCGCGTCCACCACGCTCACCTGTTGCGTTAGCCGATTTCCACATACTCCCTTCCAGTAGGCGGCGGCGCAAGCGTAAATCCGAGGCACACCGCCCACGACGCTGATCCGCCCGCCACAGCGCCCGCACTCTGCCAGGCCGGAGAGTAGATACTGGCCCTCCTTGCGGAGGTCGGGCTTGCCCCACAGCTTCCCCCGGCTGTCCCGCAGGAAGATCCCCGCCTGCGCCTTCAGCCGGGCCTGCACCGCCGCCCACAACGGCTCCGGGATGATGCGGAGTTCGGGCGCCTCGCGCCTGACCCACTCCCGCTCGTCACGCTTGACCACGACGCCGGCCCGCCCGCCGCGGTCGGTGTGGGTCACGCGGCCCCAGACGATCTCCCCTCGGTATGGCTGGCGGTAGAGCATCTCCCGAATCAGGGTCGGGGACCAGCCAGAGGCCTTCCCCCGGGGCGGGGCAACCCGCTGGCCAACGAAATATTCCCGGCTCAAGTCCATGTGGCCTGGGGCCAGGTTCAGCGTCTTGGCGATCTTGACCATTCCCCATCCATCCGCATAGGCCCGGAAGATCCCCCGGACGATGCCCGCCTCGTGTTCATTGATCCGGCGAGTCACATAATCATGCGGGGCGCCCTCGGCGACCTCCGTGTCGCCTCGCATGGCCACATTGTCATAGCCGAAGCATCGGCCTCCGGAGACATGTCCTTGCCGGGCCTTCCGCTCGGCGGAGTCGCGGCACCGCTGCCGGGCCTTCTCCCGGAGGCGCTTGGACACCGGGCCGAGTCAGCGCAGCGGAGGATGACGCGACCCCCCCAGCGCATTCCCGCGCATACGGCCTTTCTTCCTTCTTGACAATTATGGAACCAAACGGTAGGAAGGAACGAAAGCCCTTCACCTTGGCTGCTCCGTCGTGGTCGCCGACCATGGGGCATTGAGCATGAGGCAGCCCGGCTTCTCGGCTCATCGTGACTGGCCTCTCGGGTCCTCGCTGGACTCAGGCATCCCCTCGATCGCAGCCCTGGTTCTGCTTGTCGGAGCGGCCCTCTTGGCGCTCGCCGGCTGCGCGACCACCGACGAGCAGCGGTTCCCCCTTGATTACGTATCCGGCCAGCAGGCCGCATTCCAACCCGACACGGCGCAGGAAGCCTTGCCGGCCTATCAGCGGATGGGGGCGGACCTGGAACAGCGGGGGCAGTTCGCCGACGCGGCCGTGGCATACAACAATGCCGTCATGTCGGCGTTTGCCCTCGGTCGCCTCCAGGACGCACTGGATACCAGCCAGAAGGCCGTGGGGGTGGCTGAGCGATCCGGAAACGCTCAGCACCTGGGCAACGCCCTCGTCCGGCTTGGCTCGGCGTACCTGCAACTCGGCGCGCTCGATAAGGCCGTCCCAGCCTTCGAGAGCGGTGCCCGAGCCGGCCATCGTGCGGGTGACTTCATGGTCGAGGCGGCATGCAACAACGGCCTCAGCAACGTCCATCGCCGTCTCGGGAACCCGGCCAAGGCGCTGGAGCACTCCAAGAAATCTGTCGAGATCCTGGCCAACGCAATCCAGATCAAGACCGTCGACTGGGGCCGGTTCGGCAGCCAAGGTCGGCGCTGGCTTGCGAATCTGGAACGAGGGTATGGGGACGCGCTGAATGTTCTGGGCTGGAATCACGCTGCCCTCCGGGAATGGGCCCCCGCGGAGGCCGCGTTTCAGAAGGCGCTGGAGGTCGGGGAGCGGAATCGGATCCCGTACGCCATTGCACAGGCCCACCAAGGGCTGGGGACGGTCGCCGCGCGCCAGCGAGACTTTCAGACCGCTGTGACTCACCTCCAGGAGACCTTGCGAGCTGGCCCACGGCCGATGGTCGCCTCCGCGACCCAGGGCACCCTCGGCCGCATCTACCGGGAGACGGGCCAGCTCCCGGAGGCGGAGGACGCCCTGCGCAAGGCGATGGCCGGCATCGAGGATTTGCGGAGCCTCCTCCAGTCCGAAGAGCTCCGGGAGTCCTTCTTCGAGGACAAGGTCGGGATCTACGAGGACCTGATCCTCACCCTGCTCGCGCGCGGGAAGGGCCCCGAGGCTTTCGACGTGAGCGAGCGGGCCCGGGCGCGGGCCTTCTTGGATCTCTTGGGGAACCGGGTGACACTCAGCCGGGGGCATACCCAATCGCTTGTGGCCGAGGAACAGGCTCTGCGGGAGAGGATCAGCGCGCTCAAGGCGCTCCCCGAGGACTCCCCGGCGCTCCGCCGGGAACTCGAGTTGGCCCGGGAGGCCTACCAGACCTTCCTCCAACGGGTGCGCCAGATGGACCGCGAGCAGGCCTCCCTCATGACCGTGGAGCCCCTCACCCTCCCGCAGGTGCAGGCCCTCCTGCCGGCGGGGACGGTGCTCCTGGAGTACTTCGTGACGGACCAGGGGAAGACGATCCTGTGGACGGTTGAGCGCGAGGGGATCGCCGTGGTCACCCTCCCCTTCGGCCGCGGCCGGGTGACGAATCGCGTCCAGGCCTTCCGGGATCTGATCGCGGCGCGCGACCGCCAGCCCGACATGGAGCGGATGGCCCAGACGCTCTTCGACGAGCTCGTCCGGCCCGGCCTCCAGGGCCACACCCCCAAGGAACTCCTCATTGTCCCCCACGATGCCCTGCACTACCTCCCGTTCCAGGCCCTGATGCCCGCCCCCGGCCGCTACCTCCTCCAGGAGGTCCCGCTCCACTACTACAGCAGCGCCAGCCTCATGCAGTTCACCCGGGCCAAGGAGCAGGCGGGGGCGCCCAGCCTCTTCGCCCTGGGCAATCCGGACTTCCAGGATGAAACCCTCTCCCTCCCCTACGCCGCGCGGGAGGCCCGGGGGATCGCCAGCCTCTTTCCGGACACGGCCCTCCTCACCGGGAAGGCGGTCACCAAGAGCACGAGCCGTGAGGAGATCCGCCGCCACAACGTGCTCCACTTCGCCACCCATGCGGAGTTCGACGAGGCGGACCCCCTGGGGTCCGCGCTCCTGCTCGCCGGGAGCCCCGGCGAGGAGAGCCGCCTGGAGGTCCAGGAGATCTTCGGCCTGGACCTCCATGCCTCTCTCGTGGTCCTCTCCGCCTGCGAGACCGCCCTGGGGAAACTCACCCGCGGGGATGAACTCACCGGGCTCACCCGGGCCTTCATCTACGCCGGCACCCCCAGCGTCATCACGACCCTCTGGCAGGTGAATGACCGGGCGGCCTTCGAACTCATGCGGGAGTTCTACCGCCAGCTCAAGGCCGGGGCGAACAAGGCGGAGGCCCTCCGCCAGGCCCAGCTCGCCATGCTGGAGCGGCGCCCGCATCCCTACTACTGGGCGGCGTATGAGCTCATCGGGGAAGCCCGGTAGAGCGAGCCAGCGGGATGGTGGGGAAATGAAAAGCGTTCTGTCGTGCGGTGGTTCGGGTGTTCGTGGGTCGCGGGAACAACCGAACTGCCGAACAGCCGAACGCTCCTAGCCAGGTATTTCTAGCCCCCCGTGTTCCCGTGTTTCTGCACGGGGAGCCCTTTGCCCTTGACACCCGGTGCGCCCCTCGATACGCTCGCGATTGAGCCTCCCGGTAACAATCCGCATTTCGCGACAGCTGGCCTCAGGGTCCTGGGCGGCCAGCGGGGTAGCGCATAGGCCGAGAGTTCGGTGGCCTCCAGGGCGTAAGGGGGTTACAAAAGGGCTCGCGGTCGATTCTAAGCTGGTCACCAAGGAGGGCTGCGATGGCAATTATCGCCGTTTCCCGAGGGACATTCAGCGGTGGCGAGGCCCTGGCCAGGCATTTGGCCGAGCGGTTAGGATATCAGTGGATCAGCCGGGAGGTGATCCTCCAGACGGCCTGGGGGTATGGGGTCCCCGCAGAGGACCGCACAGCGGCAATAATGAAGCCGCCCTGGCTCTGGGAGCGCCTACTCGGCGAACGCGCCGCCTACCTCACTTTCGTGCGTGCGGCCCTGTGCGACCATGCCCGCGGGGGCCAGGTCGTTTATCACGGCCACCTCGGGCATCTCCTGCTGCCCGGCATCTCCCACGTCATTGGCGTTCGGGTGATCGCAGATATGGAGTTCCGCATCAAGGCGGTCATGCAGCAGCAGAACCTCATGCGCCCGGACGCGATCACCTACATTGAGAAGATGGATAGGGAGCGGCGGCAGTGGACCCGGCTCCTGTATGACGTCGAATGGGATGACCCCTCCCTGTACCACGTCGTCCTGAACCTGGGCTGCATGCGCCTTGCCACCGCGTGCGAGATGGTGGCCCACATGACCGAGCAGGAAGAGTTCCAGCCGACCCCCGAATCGGTGAAGGCCCTGGAGGATCTCACTCTGCACAGCCGGGTCTCGGTTGCGCTGGTCAAGGATTTCCGCACCAGGGCCGCCGACCTGAGGGTCATAGCCGATGACGGAATCGTTACCATCAGCGGCAGGACCCAGTTGCCGGCAGTCGCGGATCTCGCCCCCTCGGTCGTTCGCCAGGTGGACGGCGTGAAGGAGGTTCATTCTGAGGTAGTGTTGGTTCCTATTCCCCCAGCAAGTTAGCCCCACCCCCCAGACAAATTGGGCGGGGCCGTAACACGAGGGCGGGGCCGAGTTGCATTGTCTCCACTGCGAGGAGGGAAGAGTAACTGGAGAGATGCATTCCGAGGCAAAACGAGCTAAGCCAAACCCGCCTCAGCGGATTGGAAGCCTGTCCTTTCATCAGTGCCCAGATTCGCCCTGCCCGGGGAGCCAACCAGGTCCAGTTCTGGCACCGCACCAGGGGTGCCCAGGTCTTTTTCGGCCACCGCCCGAGCCAGGGCAGCCAGCTGCCGGATCGCCTCGGTGATCTTCATCGCCACCCTCCCGGGGTTTAATTCGGTTTAATACGTGGAAAATGCCCCGCCGACGGCGCGGCACTTTTCCGCCCCCTCGCACGGACGGCGGCGGCGATGTTCTTGGCCGTCCCCACCGCGCTTCCGGTCGACCCGCCCACCCAGTCCTTGCTGGGGTCGCCATCCGATCCAGGGACCGTCTCTCGCCGCCGGGCCGTCGCTAGGACGCTCCGCACCGTCGCCGCGTACCACCGGCCCCCGCACTTCGTCCGGATGCGGTCGGCGTTGAGCCCGTCCGCGATGAGGCCGTAGCTGAGCCCCCGATCCCGCTCCTTCGTGATCCGCGCCAGCACCTTCCCCTCAGCCGGGACCGCCGCCGGGTGCTTCCCGTCCGCCGCGAGCTTGAGCCCGTAGGGGATCGCGGCGACCCACTCCCCGTTCCGCCGCTTGTAAGCCAGGGCCTCGCGCGTCCGCTCGCCGATCACCCCGCGCTCCCACTCGCTGATGGAGGTGACGATGGTGCGGAAGAGTTGCCCCGTGGCCGTCCCGGTGTCCTCACGCTGTGATCCGTCCCTCAAATCGGATCATCGGCCACAGGTGCCTCAAGGACTCCCAGGGACCATATATCTGGAAAAGTTCCCCCTCGGGATTTGTAAGACCCGGTCGGGGACGCCGGATGCTGCCGGGCGCGGATCGTCTCCTGCTTGGCGGTTTGGAGTGTGCAGAGCGACGCTGAAAGGCTATACTCCCGTGACATGTGGTCAGAGCACACAGACCTGGGGAGGGAATGAGGAATCATCATGGCGGACACGCGAGACACCCTGCGAGCCCTGGAGCAAAGCTGGCACCACGAAATGGAGGCGGCCGCGACGTACCGCACCCTGGCCGAGCGGGAGGCGGATCCCCGGCGGCGCGGCATCCTGAACAAGCTGGTGAAGGCGGAGATGGAACACGCCGCCAAGTGGGGGGCGCGAATTCGAGAACTGGGCGGGACGCCTCCGGATCCCTCCACGGTGAAGCCTGCGCTCGGCCTCACGTTGCAGATGGCCAGCCCGCAGGTGATCTATCGAAAGCTGGAGGCCAGTGAGGAGAAGGGGCTGGCCGCCGACCAGGCCCTGGCCTCGGCCCTGGACGAAAAGAGCCTCGCGCTCCTCCACGAGATTTCCCATGACGACAAGGACCACGCCAAGATCCTGCGCGTGCTGGCTGGCCCCCAGAACCCCCGCACCGCCCTCGATCTGATCCTTAAGAAAGAGCGCCACGTCACCGGGGCCAACTGGGTGAGCGACTCGATCTACGGGATCAACGACGGTCTGGGCGCCGTCTTTGGCATCGTCTCCGGGATGGCTGGATACACCGGGGGCAGCGAGATCGTCCTCATCACGGGCTTGGCGGGCGCGCTGGCCAGCTCGCTGTCCATGGGCTCCAGCGCATACCTTGCGGCCAAGTCCCAGCGCGAGGTCTACGAGGGGGAGATCGCACGCGAGAAGGCGGAGATCGAGGGGAACCCCGAGGAAGAGCGGGAAGAGCTGGAGCTGTTCTATCAACTCAAGGGCTTCACGGAGGATGAGGCCCGCACCCTCGTCGCCCGCATCCGGGAGAAGCCGGATCACTTCCTGAAGACGCTGGTGCAGGAGGAGCTCGGATTGTCCGAGACGACCTTCCCCAACCAGTGGAAGGCGTGCCTGTCTGCCACGGCCTCCACGGCGGTGGGAGGCCTCATTCCCGTTCTCCCGTTCTTCTTCACCCGCGGGACCCCCGCCGTCATCTGGGCGGCCGCCCTGAGTATCCTGGCGCACTTCGGCGTGGGCGTGGCGAAGAGCTTGGTCACCACGCGCCCCTGGTGGATCAGCGGACTCGAGATGACCCTCGTTGCCGTCATCGCCGGTGGCATCACTTACGGCCTGGGCCTCGCCTTTGCCATCCACTGAGGCACCTCACACCTCCATCCGTTCCTCTCCCCACGCCCGAGGAGGACGCCAGAACGAGTCGGCGTGTGAAGGGACACGCCGCAGCTCTCGCACCTCTTCAGCCTAGCTGATCCGGAAACACGCGCTCCATTACCTCCAGCGCGAAACGGGCAGACACCGTCGCAGGGCCGCCACCCATCTCGATGCCGACCTCCACCGCCTCGAGGACCTCTCGCATGGTGGCGCCCGCAGCCGCGGCTTGCTCGATGTGCCATTGCATGCACGACTCGCAGTCGATTGTCATGGAGATGCCGACCGCGATGAGCTCCTTCGCCTTCTTCGGGAGGGCGCCGTCCGAGAAGGCAGCTTCCTCTAGGTGGAGAAAGGCTTCGTAGACCTTCGACTGCAGGGACCGGAGCTTCGCCTGCGCCTCCTTCCTCTTTCGGGAGATCTCCTGAAGTTTGTCCATAGCTCCTCCACTCACCACCCAGCCCTCGGTCGCTGGGCGCTCTTCCGGATCAGGCCGTGAGGGCTCGTCGGCAGACTCTGGAGGAAAGACAGAGAACGAATCAGGGGCATTATCCTCTGGAGCCGGGTGGTGTTAAGGCGCGTGTGCAAGCTTCCCCCAGCGGCCGCTCTCAGCGGTCACGAAATCCTTGCAAACTTGACCGTCGCATTGCAGAATGCCTTCCCCGTCGTCCGTGATCGCTTGATTTGCGAGGGACGCCATCATCAGGCTCTGGCAGCATGTCCGGCCATTTCTCCGCCGACATCGACGGCTTTTCTTCGTAGGCATCCTGGCCCTGCTGGGCACGGATGCCGTGCAGCTCCTCATCCCGTGGTTCACCCGCCTGGCGCTGGACGGCCTCCACACGATCGCGAATAACGGCTGGGGCCTGCTCTACTATCCGGCCCTGATCGCGGGCGCCGCCCTCGCCCAGGGCGTCTTCCGGTACTTCTGGCGGACCAACGTCTTCGGTTTCTCCCGGAACATCGAGTGGGACCTCAGGAACGCCCTCTTCGCCCACCTCCAGCGGCTGCCCCTGTCGTACTTCCAGCACACGAAGACCGGCGACCTGATGTCCCGTCTCACCAACGACCTGGCTTCGGTGCGCGAGATGCTGGGCATCGGTGCCGTCGCGGCCCTGGACGGGGCCCTCCTGATCCTCGCGGCGCTCCCCCTGATGATTAGGATTGATCCCTGGCTTACCCTCTGGTCGCTCCTCACGCTGCCGGGGATCACGCTCGTGGTCCTCACCTTCGGCAATCGCATCCACCGGGGCTATCGCGAGGTGCAGCAGTTCCTGGGGCGCGTGAGCATCTTCGTCCAGGAGAACCTGGCCGGGATCCGCGTCGTTCAGGCCTATGCGCAGGAGGAGAACCAAGCGCGGCGATTCAGCGACCTGAGCGCAGAGTACATGCGCAAGAACCTGGTCGTGGCGCGCCTGAGTGGCGTCCTGTGGCCGCTCATGGCCGTCTTCTCCGGCCTGGCGTCCGCCATCGTCCTGTGGCTAGGCGGACGGCGCGTCCTCCTGGGACAGCTCACCATCGGCCAGTTCGTCCAATTCAACGGCTACCTCGCCATGCTGACGTGGCCGGTGATGGCCATCGGGTACGTGGTGAACCTCTACCAGCGGGGCACCTCCGCCCTCACCCGGCTGGCGGAGATCCTGGAATCGCCCGTGGCCTCCGGGTACCTCACGCCCGAGGACGGCCCGCCCCGGCGGCTCCGTGGCGACATCGAGTTCAGTCGCCTGTCGTTCCGCTACACGCCCGACGGCCCCTGGGTCCTGCGGGACCTGTCCCTCACGATCCCGGCCGGAACCCGCTGCGCCATCCTGGGCGAGGTGGGCGCGGGCAAGAGCACCCTGGTCCACTTGGTCTCGCGCCTGTTCGAGGCGCCCGAGGGCAGCCTCTTGCTGGACGGGCAGGACATCCGGACGATCTCCCTCCCGACCCTCAAGGCCTCCATCGGCCTCGTGTCGCAGGACATCTTCCTCTTCTCCGAGACCATTCGGGAAAACATCCTCTTCGGACGACACGACGCCAGCGTGGAGGACGTGGAAGAGGCCGCGCGAATCGCGGCGCTCCTGCTGAGCATCCAGGAATTCCCCGACCGATTTGACACCCTGCTAGGCGAGCGGGGCGTCCGCCTCTCCGGCGGCCAGAAGCAGCGGACGGCCCTGGCCCGCGCCCTGATCAAGAATCCGCCCATCCTGATCCTGGACGACGCCTTCTCCAGCGTGGACGTCCAGACGGAGGAGCGGATCCTCCGCGAGTTGAAGGCGTCCATGGAAGGGCGGACGACCATCCTCATCTCCCACCGCATCTCCACGGTCAAGGGCGCGGACCGGATCGTGTACCTGAAGGACGGGCGGATCGTGGAGCAGGGCACTCACCAGGAGCTGATGGCGCGCGAAGGCCACTACTACCGGCTGTACCAGAAGCAACTCCTGGCCAGCGAGCTGGAGGCCTTGGCCGAGCGGGAGAACGGGTAGTGATTCCTGTCAGGCATTCGCGGAAAAAACCCGCCCTCGGGGGCACGCCGAGCGCGGCGGGCCCGCGGGCCCGCCGGTTTCGGTCGCCGTGGCCGCAGAGGCCCCATGGGTTGCTTTTTCTCCCTTCCACGGCGCGACGCGCCCGCACCCAGCGTCTGCGCTGGGTACCCGGGCGTCGGCGCCGGAACAAGGCGGGCCGGTTCTCGACGAGGCCCGCTGCTCGCAGGGGTGCCCCCGAGGGCGCTCGCATCCCTCAAGGGATCACGCGGACGGGACACTAGCCATGCACGGACCGAGCGTTCACATTGACGACGAGGTGCTGGGGAAGGCGTACGACGCCCGGCTGGTTCTCCGCCTGCTGACGTACCTCCGGCCATACTCGTTCCTGGTCTTCCTGGCCCTCGTGTTCCTCGCCGGGTACACGGGATTCCAGCTCCTGGGCCCCTACCTCGTCAAGGTCGCCATCGACCGGTACATCGCGGCCCGCGACCTCGCCGGGCTCAACCGCGTGGCCCTCTTCTATCTGGCCGCGGTCGTCCTGAGCTTCCTCTGCCAGTTCGCCCACTCCTACACCACCCAGTACGTCGGCCAGCAGGTGATGCACGACATCCGCCAGCAGCTCTTCGGCCACCTCCAGCGGCACGACCTCGCCTTCTTCGACCGGAACCCCGTCGGCCGCCTGATGACCCGCGTCATCAACGACGTCGAGAACCTGAACGAGCTGCTGAGCTCCGGCGTCGTCGCCTTCCTCGGCGACACGCTGATGATCGCCGGGATCGCCGGCGCCATGCTCCTCCTGGACTGGCGCTTGGGTTTCGTGGCCCTCGCCTTCCTTCCCGTGGTGGTCCTGGCCACGAACGCCTACCGCCGGAAGGCGCGGGAGAATTACCGGGAGAGCCGGCGCATCCTGGCGCGGCTGAATGCGTACCTCAACGAGAACATCTCCGGCATGGCCACGGTCCAGGCCTTCGGCCAGGAGCGGCGGAATTACCTCAAGTTCAAGGACATCAACACCCAGAACCGGGACGCGCTGCTCCGGAGCATCCATTACAACGCGCTCTTCTTCCCCCTGGTGGAAGTCAGCAGCGCCGTGACCGTCGGCCTCATCCTGTGGCGGGGCGGGAGCATGATCCTGCACGGGACGCTGCTGGCGGGCGTGGTGGTGGCGTTCATCCAGTACGTCCAGCGGATGTTCCAGCCCATCCGCGACCTGGCGGAGAAATACAATGTCTTCCAGGCGGCCATGGCCAGCAGCGAGCGGATCTTCCGTCTCCTGGACGAGCCGCCGAAGATCCTCACGCCCGCCAAGCCCCAAGGGCCGCGTCTGGCTCGGGGCGCCATCGAGTTCGAGGACGTCTGGCTGTCCTATGTCCCGGGGGAGCCGGTCCTGCGGGGCATTTCGTTCCGCGCAAAACCCGGGGAGAAGATCGCCCTGGTGGGCCCCACCGGCCACGGCAAGACGTCCATCATCTCGGCCCTCTGCCGGTTCTATGACGTAGAGCGCGGGCGGATCCTGGTGGATGGCCTGGACGTGCGGGAATGGGACAAGACGCTGCTCCGCAAGCGGATCGGGCTGGTGTTACAGGACGCGTTCCTGTTCTCGGGGACCATCGGGGACAACATCGGCCTGGGCGACCCCCGGATCACGCCCCATCGGATCCAGGAGGCCGCAGGTCGCGTCCACGCCAGCCGCTTCATCGAACGCCTTCCCCTTCGCTACCAGGAGGAGGTGCAAGAGCGCGGCTCCACGCTGTCCCAGGGCGAGCGCCAGCTTCTCTCCTTTGCCCGGGCGTTAGCCTTCGATCCCACCATCCTGATCCTGGACGAGGCCACGAGTTCCGTGGACACGGAGACGGAGCGGTTCATCCAGGACGCGCTGCGCGTGCTGCTCCAGGACCGGACCGCCATCATCGTGGCCCACCGCCTCTCCACGATACAGTTCGTGGATCGAATCCTCGTGATCCACAAGGGCCGCATCCGGGAGGAGGGCACCCACGACGAACTCCTGGCCAGGCAGGGCCTTTACTCCCGCCTGCACCAACTGCAGTACCAACTCAGCTAGAACGGCGGACGGGAAACCGGCGGCGGCGGACGGGGGCTGGGGATCGGCGTGTGCGGTGGATTCGTGGATCGGTGGAGCACACCTCACGAATAGGTCATTGGTCATTCGTCCCCGTCCGCTGGGCGACACGTCTTCCCTATTATGCCTGTGCCGCATAATGCTTCTGGTACATAATCCTGCAGATTGTTATCAGACGGTGGCACAACGCGGCTGCCAGGCGGCAGGATCAGCGAGAGGGCAAGAACTAAGTGCTCTGGGTCGTAATTACGGTGACGTATTCTCCTGTGCTCAAGCAGCGAGAGGAAGCCGACGTTGCTGCTCCTCCAGCCGGTCCAGGAGCGCGAGCAGATCGTACCGGGTGAACCGCCACTCAAACGGCTGGGCCAGCGCCTCGTAGCGCTCCTGGAAGCGCAGCAGGCGGGCCTCGACCTCGGCGAGGAACCCGAAGTCGTTGGGCGTCAGCCTATGGTCCGCAAAACTCTGTCTGCCCGTCCAATCGCGCATAGAATGTGGACGTAACTCCTCATAAACACAGCGAAAGGTTTTCCCGCCATCGGAGCAAGTCTTCCCAGCCAGAACCATGCGCACAACGTTGGTGCCGGCCCCCCGGCACCCTAAACGCATCACCCGTTCTGGTCCGCTTAACCCCCCTCCATCGGTCCCCAAACGTGAGCCCAACCCATGTCTCCATTAAGGGACCGTTCCCCCGGCACCAGGAATTCTCCTTTTCCCCATTCGTCCTGCCATCCTCTTGGGCAATGATCGTCCGCAACTCCTGGGCAATTATTGCAATGATGCGCTTTCATGGAAGAGTCCTGGCGTGCACTACGACCGGGATCCAAGGCCCCAAACCATAAGGGTTCGGTACTCCTTCGAAGATCCTCGTACGCCATAAGACCTCCTTGAGGTGACAAGCATCCTCCAACGGTTGGGCCCGGAAACTCACTCGATGAAGATGCTGTGCCGGGAATGAATTCGGCGACTCTGGCTGGTAGAAACTTGACGGGGGACTCGCCTCGGAGACGTTCAGTGGGACGCAACTGGCTGCGGCAGTGAGGGTGAGGATCGTTGCGGTCTACATCGCGGCATTCGCCCAGCGTCGGTACGCCTCGATCCATTCCGCTCCCTGCGGTAGGGCATCGGGAAGCGGCAGGTCCAGGATCGGAATTCGCTGCCGCGTCCGCCCGTGCCGACAGACGGCCACGATCTGTTCGTCGGTGGTGAGGTCGAGACGCTCCACGATCACTTCCACGCCCAGGACTTGGGTGGTGAAGGGCAGGGGCAACGAGTCCTCCAAGACGGTGTAAAATGCCGTGCGTTGCTCGGAGTCGCCGTAAGCATCCACCAACGCCTCCGCAATGAGGGCGTCGAGCCTCGCCGCCGATGGCTTCGATCTCTTTCCCGCCCTTCTGTCCTTGCGCGAGATGCCGGATCTCATCCGTGCTTCTCCGGCATGCTGGGCAATTCCGGCTCCGCCTCGGACAGTTCGCTGCGCGGTGACGAGATAGAACCACCCGCCCCCTTGTCCTCTGCGTAGCCGATGGCTCGGTACGCGCGTAGACGTCGCTCGAACATCTTCTGGAGCATCGGGACCGCGCGGTCGACGTAGTCGAAGATTCGGACGACCGTCTTCCGGGGATGAGGTCGGTGCAGGCGGCCAGTGTACTGCACCAGCGTCCCCTTCCACGAGATGGGCAGCGCTAGGAAGAGCGTATCCAGGCGGGCGTCATCGAAGCCCTCGCCGATGTAACGCCCGGTGGCGAGGACCAGCCGCTCCTCATCGTCCGGGATCGCCGCGAGGGCTGCCCCGCTCGCCTGGCGTTCCTTCTCGGTCATCCCGCCCTGCAGGACGACAAGGTGTTGCACGAATCCGCGGAGGTGATCCGCGAAGAATGTGAGGTGATCCTTCCGCTCCGTGAGGAGGATCGGGGAGCGACCCTCGTCAATGGCCCGGATGACGTCGGTGAGGATCAAATCGTTCCGTGCGGGATCGGTCGCCAGCTCTCGATAGAGGGCCTGGATGGAGAGGGCAGCCTGCTCCGAGACGAGCCGGAACCGCGTCTCTCGGGTGATGAGCTGGGTGTCAAACGGCCTCCCGGACCGTGGTCCGGTAGGGCCCGCCATGTACCGGACCGGGCCGAGCTGCATCTCGGTGATCGGTTGGTGCCCATCACGCCGCTGGGGGGTGGCCGTGAGGCCGACGACATAGCGGGCGCGGACCTCGGAGAGGACGCGCTCGAACGAGACCGCGGGCATGTGGTGGCACTCGTCGACGATCACCTGGCCGTAGGCGGCCACGCGATCGTCCACGCGGTCTTTGCGAGTGACACTCTGGAGCATGGCCACATCCAGGCGTCCGGTCGCCTTCTGCTTCCCCCGGCCGATCTCCCCGATGGCCGCATCCTCGATCCCGAGGAACAGGGCGAGCTGCACCCTCCATTGATCCAGGAGTGGCCGACGATGGACGAGCACTAGGGTGCTGCGCCGCCGCTGGGCCGCGAGGTATACGCCGAGTACGGTCTTCCCCATGCCGGGGGGTCCGACGAACACGCCGGTCTCGTGTAGGAGGAGGGCGCGCGCGGCGTCTTCCTGGAGGGGGGTCAGTTCCCCGTGGAAGTGGACGTCCAGAGGGTCGCCGTCCGTGCGCTGATCGTCGATGACCAGACGTGCGCCATGCTGCTGGAGGAGGACCTCGAGATCGGGGCGACACCCCCGGGGCAGGGCGAGATGCTCGGGGAACTCCTCGGCGCAGGCGATCACGCGGGGCGTGCCGGCCGTGGACAGTCGCATTCGCTGTTTCTTGTAGAACTCCGGGTTCTGGAAGGCCGCCAGGCGCTTGATCTGGTTGAGCAGCGGGGAGGGGAGGCCGGCCTTCGCGACGAAGAGGCGCTGGGCCAGGACGGCCCGGACCTCCGGGGGGAGTGGCCCAGGGATCACCGGGGCCTGGCGCGTCCCGGATGGCGGTCGGGTCCACGGCGTGGCGTGTTCGGCCTCGTCGTCGAGTCCGGCGGACCGGACGCCCATGATCTGTCCCCGTCGCGCGGCGTCCTTGACCAGGGACTCCACGTGGGCTGGGTCCAGACGGGGCACCGAGGCCAGCGTGGCCCACTGGTCGGGGTATGGTGTCCAGGTCGTGTCGACGAAGAGCGCGTTGCCTTTCAGCGTGGCCGCGTGTTGGAGTGGAAGCGCGATCAGGTTCCCGAACCCGCCGCGGGGCAGGGTATCCTGGTTGGGGAAGAGGCGGTCATAGGAACGCATGCTGAGCTGGTGCCGGCGGGCCATGGTTTCGGTGAGCAGGAAAGAGCCGAGATTCCGGGCCAGGCTGGCGGCCACGGGTGCGGCGAAGAAGAACCAGGCATGCGCACCATTTCCAGACCGAGACCGCTCCACGGTGGCCGGACACCCCACGCTGGCGCACGTCTCAACGAAGGCCGCCACATCGTCGCGCCATCCCGTCCCGTCGAAGTCGACCGCCAGGAACCAGCAGGTCTCATCGCGCAGGAGCGGGTAGACCCCGAGGACATGCTGGCCCTGGAGATGTCCCCGAATGACCTTGTCGTCAACCGGGAGAAACGCCTGGTTCGGGCACTCCCCGCACTTGACCCGCGGTTTCTCGCAGACGCCTCGTACCCACTCGTTGGCGCACGCGGGCGCATAGCCCGTGGTCTGTTTCTTTGGGGGTCCTTCCGGATCGAGTGTGGGTAGCCCCAACATCTAGGGGTGACGGCTTGGACGCGGTAGCTGCAGCGGGCGACTACATGGTATCTTCCTGGCGCCGAAAGGAGACCACGCATGGAAGAT
>Ga0187877_1002640_pt1 | contig 15655 bp, 10 predicted proteins | sample June2016WEW_17_1_3_FD_132430 | JGI IMG/M metagenome (GOLD analysis project Ga0187877, IMG submission 132430) | Peatland microbial communities from SPRUCE experiment site at the Marcell Experimental Forest, Minnesota, USA - June2016WEW_17_100 | ecosystem: Environmental > Terrestrial > Soil >... | reverse complement strand
GCCTTACAAGCAGGAGGTCGCAGGTTCGAGTACTGCACTGCCCACCATCCTAACGCGAGTTTCGCCCGGACGTTCGCGTTCTGCTCTCGGTGACAGTTTTTGTTTCCTTTGTTACACTGGTTCAGACGGCGAATCGGTTCCTGCGAGTTCGCCTGATCCGCAAGGGTTTCCGCTAACCCGGTAAGACACAGCGGGGACGTAGTTCAGCTGGTTAGAACGCTGCCCTGTCACGGCAGAGGTCGCGAGTTCGAGTCTCGTCGTCCCCGCCATCCTTTCCAAGCACCTAGAGGGATTCGGCAGAAACCCTCATGGTCCATTATGTTCCAGTTCAAAAGCGGAGTCCGAGAACCACTGGTGTCCCTCAACTCCTTTGATCCAAGAATCAGGCCACTGCCGACTTTTCCAACACCATCCTCACAACCTTGCTTTGCGCCGATCGCTTCTCGGACATCCGTGCCTGTGCGTACAGGTCGAGAGTGATCCGACTGTTGGCATGACGCAACAGCTCCTGCACGATTTTGACGTCCTCGTTGTTCTGAGTTAGAAGCGTCGTGCAGGTATGCCGGAACGTGTGAAACCCGACTCGCTTCGAAATCTGGGCTCTCGTTACAGCAGGTTTTCCATGCCGTCGCCAGAGAGTCTCGGGCCACCACGGTTGTTTTCCCTTCATCCGGGGAGACGCGAACACTCAATCCGACGGTTGGTTGTAGGCACTGCTGTCCCTGAGCTTCTTCAGAGATTCTGCAACTGAAGAGTCCAGGGGAACATCCTTGGCCGACGCCTCGGTCTTCGGAGCGCCCTCGACCATCATGACCACAGAACGACGAACGTGGATCACGAGATTCTCGAGATCCACATCCCGCCACTGCAACCCGATCAGCTCTCCACGGCGTAGTCCTGTGAATGCGTCCAACTCTGCCGCCATGCGCAGAGGTTCGGGCAACTTGGAAAGCAATGCTGTGATTTCCTCTGGTGTGAGCACATCGGGGTTCTTGTGCGCTTGAAACTCTGACGCACGCTTGTGATCGGATTCCTCTCGGCCCATTCCCATCGGATCGCATGAGAGAACAAGGCGCTCATGATGTTCCGGATTTTCGCCCTGCTTCCTCGCGCCAATGGTAGCGCTCTCAAGCATGCTTCGACTTCCACTGACTCCACGTCCATGAGCCGGTAGGAGCGCCAGCGTGGAAGAATCCAACACTTGAGGTAATTCTCGTACGCGTACTGAGTGGAGTACGACTTCTGTCCCTCTTGCGCTGAGCCAGCGACGGGCTTCCGTTCGTGAAAGATGTCGGGTAGTTCGTGCTCCCGGTAGTGCCGGACTAGGGTGTCGACGCCGATCGCTTTGAGGATCTGATGCGGTGTTCGGCTGTTGATCGATAACCGGAGCGCGTCCACGGCGGCCTGCGCCGCAGACTCGTTGGGATACTCTTGCCGAGTACCGATGACCATGTTCCTTCGCCGGACCGAACCATCGAGTTGGACATCCCGCCATCGGAACTCCCAGACTTTCCCCTTTTTGCGCTCCGCAAGTCTCAAACTTCCGTATTGGTATCTCGTGCGCCTCATTCTTCTCCTTTCATTGAGGCGACACGGATGGCTACAGGGAGAGTACCGTCGCTGCGAACTTGAGTCGAGAGTCAACTCTTTCATGACGGAATGAAATCACTGCCGCGTTTTCTGTATGAGCCAGGAATTTAGAACCGATGCCCGAAATCGCCATAGTTTTCCAATTTGTATGCCCACGATCTCGCCGTCACGCGCCATCCTCTGAAGGGTCTTGGGATGAAGCTTCAGGAGAGCCGCTGCCTCTGAACTGTCGAGGAGATGCTCAAAATGGACGGACGTGTCACCACTTCTCTGGAGTTCTGCGTGAGCCGAGGTGTTCATCAATGCCTCCGTCCTTGGGAATCTGGGCGCAACTTGGGCGCAAAATCTGGCGCGACCAGGGCCAAAACCGTAATTTCTCTTGGCACGGAGGGCCCACCCAGAGGATTGCGGCTCTTCCAGCTCCAATACAGCCGGAACCCTCTTCGATGCCACGCGATCACGGTTTCAGGCTTGACGATCAGCAATGCAGATCGCCAGTCACTCCACAGTTTTGAAAGCCAGACCCATAGGAGTCGGTCAGCTGTGCTCAGATGCACTTTATGAGAACGGGTCGAGCGCCGCAGGACGAGCAACGGATGCCGGAGAGCCAGTATCTCCGCTTGGAGCGCGGCTCGAGTTCGCAGTGCCTGCCGAATCGAAGAAAACGGCGCGAGTAATGATCGCGCGCATGGCATCGACAAACTGAATCGATGACCGCTCAAGTCCAACCGTTTCAATCAATACCGAGTTTTTGGTAGGGACACCACGAGCACAATGCCGCGCTCCTAACGATTCTTACCGAGGCCGCCGCGATGACGATTCCAAACAGAAGTGCGGGGCGGGGATACGGAACCCGCCCCACGCGAGTTTGCGAGAGGTTACTATTGAACCGGGTTTTGGTTGGTGCTATCCGCCGAAGTCAGCGGGTTCCAGTTAGCGGTTAGCGGCCAGCTATAGAACGTGCCAAAGCCGCTGTTTCTGTCGAGAACGTGGAACCTGACATTAAGAGGATCCGTGACGTCGGTGGTCAGCAAACCAGGTCCTCCAGGGTTGCCATCGCCGCCTTCGGATAATCCCGTGGCGCTGAGGTACGCGTGAGTCACACGGCCTCCAACGCACGCCGAAACTCCTGCTGGAAGGGTGACCGTGGTCGAGCCCTGATAAACAAGCGGGCTGAACGGATCGGGTGTTGGTTGCGGGGAGTTGTCGCCGGCGGCAATCGAATAGGATTGGGCCGGGAGCGGAATGGTGAATGTATAAGAACTGCCGTCGCGACAGACGACGTCGGCTGAGATGTTCGCCCCGCTCACCAGAGACACGGTCGCTGCGGGGTGGTTGCCGCGCAGCGTCAACTCGTAGCCTCCCTCAACGGTGTCGCCCGAGTTGACCACCAGAGGCCACAGACCGAAAGGCCCTACACCGACCAGGCCCAATGACGCCACGACCGTTCCGCCGGTGTTCCAGTTATCCGGAAATTCCGGCCAATTACTTCCCCACCAATCTGTCCACCGCCGGTAATCCATGGTTGGAAAGTAGTAGGCGTAGTTGCCGCCAGAGACCACAATGGGGTACCCGTAGTCGGTCGTGTCAGCGGGATTCGGGTAGACTTCAACATCTGAATTAACCCATGCTTGACCGAGCATGAATTTGTTGACAAAGCTCGCTATGACCGGAGCCTCGGCGGGCAGCGTTGCACAGTGTCCGTGGTTGCCATCGATGTAGAAACCACACCTATCTCCTATTCCAAGTGTGTCATAGATTCGCTGCGTTGCCCGCGCCGCAACATAGTTGGATCCATTCGACAGCCAGTAAAACTCCGTATTCCCCGTTTCCAGCAGGGCCCTGGGCGCCACCATGGCCATCAACTCATGCTGGTCCACGGGCAGCTTGTAAACGTTGTCGCCTGCGAACTGGTGCATCTGCCCGCCAAACCAGTCATAATTCGTGTCGTCGACATCTTCCACCGTACCATTGGCTTCGATCTCATGCGAGACGCGCCAGGATGTTGCGCCGCCGCCTCCGCTTTCCTGAGCAATCGTCAGAGCAATCCGCTCGTCGAACGCGCCGGCAAACAGCGCCATCTTCCCAGCAAAGGAGCATCCGGTCACTGCCAGGTGTTTCATATCGATGGGCAGCGGATCCACGGACTGGCGGGTAGCGATCTCCATCCCATCGATGAGCCGGCTCACTCCCCAGGACCAGGCGGCGTACTCCCCCGAATTGCTGGTGCCGCTGCACGCTCCTTCGCAAAGCTCGGGGTAAAGCTGGTAGAACGGATCCTTGGTATGGTCGCTCGGCGAAGTAAACGAGTATTCGGCTACCTGGGTACTGACGTAGCCAACCGTTGCGATGGGGAGACCCTGAAAGACACTGGGTGGAAGGCTGCCATAATCGGGAGGTGGGGGGGGAGGAAAGCTAAAGGTTGTGCCAAAGAAATTGATAGAGGCAATCTCCATGGGGATCAATGCCGGGAACGGGCCGCTGCCCATCCCCTGCGGAATGTAAATGCCTGACGTCAAAGTTAACGATTTCTCATTCCTGGTAACGACCACTGTCAGTGAACCAGTGTCTGATCCTGTCGCCGGCGGCGTATAGGTAGCTGTAATGGTGCAGTCGTGACAGTCAGGCACTGGGCCAATCTCATACTGTTCGATCGCAGCCTTAATCTCGCTGCGCCGCCGTTCCCAGTCGTGGAACCAGGGCCGGCGGAATCGGTCGGCGAACTGGAACGGGTCCGGTAAAGGTCGAATGATCGGCAGCTGATCGAAAGAAGGGAAGACGGGTGTCGGGTAGTGTGCACCCGTGTTCTCAACATCGTAGACCAATGGAAGTTCCTGATGATAACACGGCTTTTGATCGCGATCTAGCTTGTCTGGAAGTGAGCTGCAGTCTTGTGCCTTGGCGGGGGCTGAACCGAGAAGCAGGACCGCGAACAGCGCGGCGCCAATGCAATGGGCTAACCTTTTCATGTCCTTTCCTCCCTATCGTGATCTGGCGGAGGAGCCACGGACCTTACTGTCGACCCCGATTTACTTTGACAGGTGAACTATCTCCGCAGACCACGTCCCCAAACTCGCGAATTTACGCGCCTAACGTCCGCTTTCTAGGCGATCATTAATTCGCGGCCGCAACTATACACATGGGGTCGGCGTTGTCAATACAGGAAAATCAACGTGGAATGCGTCGTGTTCAGTCCAGATGGCAAGAGGTTAGCGTCAGCGGGCGAAGACAAGACCATTCGCATCTGGGACCTTCACTAGCTGGTCTCAGGATACTGGGAGCGGCGCCGACGAACCACGTGGTTATCAGCACCCGTTTGAGTTCAGCTGTGAACCTTCAGATATTTCTTGGTCCATTCATGGTCCAATAACCGTTCCTCAGGGTGCCGAAACGCGGTTTTGGTAGCCATCCGTGCCGCGTAGTTTCAAGCAGTTACCAGAAGATTGTTCACTGTCACGGCAGAGGTCGCGAGTTCGAGTCTCGTCGTCCCCGCTATTCTTTTCTTTCACCAGAAAAGTATCAGCAGTCTCCCGGATGCAATTTGTCCGGGCTCCTCCGGCTCAGTCGGCAAAAGCTCCGGCTTTTTGCCCGCCGCTCTGAAGGACCAGCAGGAGGAGCAAGAAGCGTTTCAAGTTGCTCGTGATGAGGAAGTTCTCCCGGACGTGTTCATGGCCATTTTCACCCAGGCGCGCCGCGATCGCAGGGTTCGAGAGCAGGAAGCGAATCTGGTAGGCGGTGCCTTCAACGGAATGGGCCAGCACCCCCGTCAACTTGTGGATCACCTGGTGAGGGATGCCGCCGACCGCAGCGGCGACCACCGGCTTCTTCTTCCACAATGCTTCCGTAACAGTTAAGCCGAATCCTTCGCGAAGCGACTTCTGAATGACGATCGTGGAAGCCCGCTGGAGCGCATTGATTTCCAACGCACTCCAGGGAGGCAAATCCAAGATATGGATGTCCGGATCTTTGCCGGCCGCGGCGCTCACCTCGGAGAGGACCTGTCCTCCTTCCGGATCGTCGCGTGCGCCACCGCCCGCCAGGACGAGCTGGCAGTCTTTGTACTTGCGGACGAGCTTGTACGCCCGAATGACCCCGACCGGATCCTTCAATCGGTCGAAGCGGGAGACCTGCGTCAGGATGGGGCGTTTCGGGTCGATCGAGAACCTCTCCAGCGTCTTTTGAATGTAGTCAGGCTCAAGCTCATGGTTCTTTTGCGAGAGAGGATCGATGCAGGGGAAGCTGAGATACTGCGGAATGGGTAAGTGCCGGGTGAAACTGGGCGAGGAAATCAGCATGGCGTCGTAGCGCGAGACAAACTGCGCGAGGAAATCCCATACCACGGGATTGGGGTTGGAAACGTCAATGTGACACCGCCAAATCCAATGAGACGGAAGGGAGCTGCGCGCCTTGACGAGCGCGACCGGCTGCGGGTCGTGAATCACGACGAAATCGGCGCCGAAGGTTTGGTGCTGGAGGTTCTGTTCGCTGTTGGCGAGGAACAGTTCGAAATCCCCGGGAGACGCGTCGTAGGGCTCGCCGTGCAGGGCATTGTGAAAGGCCTTGGAAACCTCGAAGAAATCATTGCCGCCCGTGATCACGCTCCATTCACAAGCCAAACCGATGTCCGACAGCAGCGGCACCATGCGGTTGAGAATTTCGGCCACGCCTCCGCCAACCGAGGTCGAATTGACCATTTTGATGGACTTTCCGGCCAAGCGGCTCGCCAAGGCGCGTATTTCTTCCACCTCGTTCGGACCCACCACCGGGAAGTAGTCCTCGAGAGCGGCGATCTTTCCATGAGAGCCGCCACCAGGCGTCGTCACGTTGCTAGCCAAGGAGCGGCCTCCTCCAGAATGTGGCGTCGCACGCCTTCCAGCGTATTCGTATATATGTCGATCTGTTCCACGCGCTCGGCCAGGTCCTTCAGGTCAAGGCCCTTCTCGAACCAATAGGAAAAGTCATTGCTGGCGAGCGGCTCGCGCAGACGCGCAGTGACGAAATGGTAGTGAACCGTATGGATGCTCACGTGGCGAAGTCCCTCGCAGAATTCGGCCAGCGTTTTTGCCCGCCAAGCCACGGGGACCGCGATGCTGATGGCTTCACAGAAGTAAAACGGCTCGAACGCCCTCCGTCCGGCCGCCTCGGGGGCTTCGTGCAGATAGGTTTCCAAAGTGTGGATGAAGTCGGCCCGCAACGTCGCCAACTCTGCATACTGCCGGATGTCCAGAGACGACAACCGTTCCGCCAGACGCGGCTCATTGCAAGCTGCCAGAGCCCACTGCGCGAAATCGTTGGAGAACCCTTCGGTCAAGAAATGGTGTTGTTCCAGGCTTTGGAAGGTATGGTTAAAAATCGACTCATCGGTGCAATTCCTCAAGCCCGCCAGGAGATCGGCCAGCGTGTCTGCCCGCTGGCCCGTCACGCGGATCAAGGTCGAGGCAGCCATGAACTGGAATGGAGACGTGGCCAATCTCATAGAACAATCCTGCTTAGACGCTCCAGGAAACGGCGCACCTGGTTCGGCGAGCTCACATAGAGCCGCGCTTTGCTGCCTCTTGGCCGGCCCACGAACACGCCGAGATCGCTCCTTCCCAAAGATGCGAAGACGCTTTCGTCGGTTGCGTCGTCCCCGAAGTAAACCACAACCGGCATGCCCCACCGGGCGCGCAACCGAGCCTCCAGAGCACGAACCGCGGTGCCCTTGGTGGTTTTCCCCACAGGAAGAAATTCAAACACTTTCTTGCCTTTCAGCAGCCTAAACTGGGTGGCGTGCCGGCGCAATATCCGGGCGATTTGTCCTTGAGCAACGTTTACGTAGCGAGATTTGGCTCCGCGATAGTGCACGGCTACGCTCGAGATCTTGCGTTGAATCCAGATGTTCGGCAGGCCGCAGAGGGTCTGCCGTAGCTCCTTCGTAATCTCGCGAACCGGACCAGCCCACCGCCGCGGGGCGCGCTGGCGGGGGCCGGGACTTGGCAGGGACCACTCCAACCCGTGGCTCCCAACGTAACAGATGTTCTTCAGCCGAATGAGTCGCTCCAGTTGGCTCAGCTCCCTTCCGCTGACAATTCCAAGCGCAACCCTGGGCGACCCCGCCAGTCTTCTGAGGACCGCCCGCACGCCTGCTGGGAGCCTGGCTTGGAACGGTCGGGCCACGATCGGCGCCAACGTTCCGTCATAATCCAGAAGCAAAATCAAATTCTTGCCGGTTAGGCGCTTGCGGATCCGCGGCCATTCGGACCAGAGTGAACGCATTCACCCCCCAAGCTCCATGTTAACCCATCGCCGATGAGGGAGAAACCCTGGCAGGCAAGGTGAAACTGCCAGTACTCGGAACTCCCACCGCACGTCGTGCTTGAACGGCACTGCCCCCGCGCGACACGATTATCCGCTCGGAATGATCGGCAGGTTCTCTGATGCTTTGCCTTGCGCAGGAGATTTCTCTGTGCTAGATTTTGTGCCCCCAGGCCCTCGGTTTTTGTCCCAGGATATCTACGCGGTGCGGGGATCCTCGCGTAAAAATTGAAGAAGACACTAATCGTCCTTCGGGGGGAGGGTCGAATGGAACCATCCGCTGCCGCTACTACAAAGAAAACAGCACATCGTCACGCCCAAGTTCGTGGGACAGGCCATCATGGTGAGCTTCGCGGACTGGGCCTGAACACCCGTTCGAGTCAATTCGAAGGGCGGTTTGGACGCATGTTTCGCACCTTACCACCTGCGAAATTCGATGAGGACGTGCTCAAGGACCTAGCTCGTGCGATGACCGCTCCTGCTGATCCTCCGACACCTGAGGATCAGATCGATGATGAAGAGAACGTCGGCACTCTGACCAATCCCGGCATCAGCGCCGGTTACACCTACCTCGGGCAATTCATCGATCACGACCTGACGTTCGATCCCGCGAGTAGCCTCCAGCGCCAGAACGATCCCGACGCGCTCGTGGACTTTCGCACTCCGCGGTTCGATCTTGATTCCGTTTATGGACGCGGTCCGAACGACCAGCCATACCTATACCGCGACGACGGCCGCACCATGCTTCTCGGGGCGCCGCTGGCGCCGAACCGCACCGATCCGAATCCGCGCGAGGTCCCTCGCAACACTCCGGAAGGCGGCGATCCGGGACGCGCCTTGCTCGGCGATCCGCGCAACGACGAGAACGTTATCGTCAGCCAGCTTCAATCGGCCATGTTGCGGTTCCACAACCGCGTGGCTGCCGTCCTCGGCTCCTCTGCGGATTTCGAGGAAATCCAACGAATGGTCCGCTGGCACTACCAGTGGGTGGTTCTTCACGACTTTCTGCCTACCGTAATCGGCAAGGACACCACCAGCGACATCCTGGGCCAGCCGGCCGGGGACGGCACTGCTGCCGCCCAGCCCCATCTGAAGTTTTTCAAACCACAGCAGAATGCTTTCATGCCGGTGGAGTTCTCCGTGGCGGCGTATCGCTTTGGCCACTCGATGGTTCGGCCGATTTATCGCCTGAATCTCAATATCGACCGCCTACCCATTTTCTCCGCCGACGGAAATGATCTCCGCGGATTCCGCCCCTTCGCGCCCGACCGTGCGATTGATTGGTCGCTCTTCTTCCGATTCGATCCCAATGCTCCATCGGTCGGCAAGAACCGCCTCCAGCCGGCGTACAAGCCCGATACATCTCTCGTGAATCCGCTTGGTTCCCTTCCCGCCAGCGTTGCGGTCAATCCCTCATCGCTGGCCGAGCGCAACCTTCTCCGCGGATTCAGGATGGAGCTGCCGTCCGGCCAGGCGGTTGCAAAGGCCATGGGTCTGGCCCCGATTCCAGACAAGAATCTCAAGGTCGGCAAGGCCACCGAGGCGGATAGCCCAGCCAATAAGAGCATCGTGGACGTTTCGCCTAAGTTTGCGGGCAATGCTCCGCTGTGGTTCTACGTGCTGGCTGAAGCGCAGCAGGAATTCGTAAACAATCAGACGCCCATTCGCCTCGGCAAGGTCGGCGGCACGATTGTGGGTGAGGTATTCGTCGGTCTCATGCTCGCAGACAGTCATTCCTATCTGCGACAGAACCCGAACTTCCGACCGCTTGCTGAGCTCGCGGACGGCAATGGCAATTTTGACATGGCCCAATTGCTTAGACAGGCCATGCAGAATTAAGCCCCAGCCACCACAAATACGACAATCATCCTTCGGGGGAGGGACAGATGGGACATACCGGCGCCGGTGCCGCTGCAGTGCGGAAAGTTGCAGGACAGCAAGTGCCACCTCGCAGGGGAGCTCAGCAGGCCGTTGCTGCGGCAGCTCCCGCCCCACATCCGGGCTGGCTGCAGATTCCCGATTGGTTCTCCTTCGACAATGAAGGCGGCAACATCGCCGTTGCGGACCTGACGGGAACGGGTGATCAGGACCTCCTCGTCCTCACGGTTGACCATCCCGGAGGACAGCCCAATCGCGGCATCTTCAGGGTGGGCCGTAGTCTGGACGCTCAAGGGAACGTCACTGGCGGCTGGACGCCGTGGATCGACGTGCCCGATTGGTTCTCCTTCGAGAATCAAGGCGTCGGAGCGGCCATCTTCGATGTCGATAAGGACGGTCGCCAGGATCTTCTCGTCTTCATGATTGACAATCCTCCTGGCCAGAACCGAGGCTTTTACCGCGTCGGCAAGCAGCTCGATGCAGACGGCAACGTCAGCGGCGGCTGGGGCCCGTGGATCGCAATTCCCGATTGGTTCTCTTGGGAAAATCAATTCGGCGGAATTGCCGTGGCCGATCTCGATGGCAACGGTAATCCTGAATTGATCGTGATGATGATTGACAATCCGGCCGGGCAAAACCGTGGACTCTACCGCATTGGAAGAAACCTCGATGCCAACGGCAACGTCACCGGCGGCTGGACGCCGTGGATTGACGTGGGCCCCGTCCCTCCTCCACCGCCTCCGCTCGATCAGCCAACTTGGTTCTCCTGGGAGAATCAAGGCGCAGGCGTCGCGGTCGCCGATGTGGATGGCGACGGTCAACTCGATCTTCTCGTTTTCATGATCGATAACGCGGTCGAGCAGAACCAGGCGTTCTACAAGATCGGCAGCAAACTCGACATCAATGGGAACGTCGCGCAATGGAGTCTTTGGCGCGGCATCCCTTCTTGGTTTGCCTGGGAAAACGAAGGTGGTGGCATCGCCACCACCACGCTCAACGGAACGCCCGGGATGATCGCCATGATGGTCGATAATCCTGTCGGCCAGAACGCCGGCTACTACCGCTTCATCCCTCTGGACGCCAATCCGGCGCGCGACGGCAAATGGCAGGTCTTGCCGTTCCATTCCGGCGTGCTCGCCGTCCACGCCGCGTTGCTTCCTCGGGGGAAAGTGCTCTTCTTCGCTGGTTCAGGCAGCAGCGCCACCCGCTTTGCCGCGCCGGATTTTGGCAGCATGGCCGACGGCATCTACACCAGTGTCGTCTGGGATCCAACCGCTGCGCAGCCGAACAACTTCTTCCATCCCACAACCCTCTTTGCCCCGAATCACCGCCCCTTCGATTTCTTCTGCGGCGCCGACACGCTCCTCGCCGATGGCCGATTGCTCTCGGCGGGTGGCACGGGCCATTACAATCCATTCGCGGGGCGCAACGATGCCACCGTTTTCGATCTTGCCACGGAACAGTGGTCCTTCGTTGCCTCGATGGCCCACGGCCGCTGGTATCCCAGTCTCATCACGCTGGGCGACGGGCGCGCCCTGATCGCCACCGGCCTCACCGAAGATTTGGCTGAGCCTCACAACAATACGCTGGAGATTTACGATCCCGCCGCCAACAAGTGGCAGATGCTCCACTTCGATGGCGGCTTCCCTGGCCTCCCGCTCTACGCCCACCTTTTCTTGATGGCCGATGGCCGCGTCGTCTTCGACGGCGGACGCATGGACGATCAGCTCCAGGTCGATCCCTGCATCATCGACCTCACGCACGATCCGGTGCACCTCACTCCAGTACCCGGCATGGAAGGCGGCGGCATGCGCAACCAATCCGCCAGCGTCCTCTTGCCGCCCGCTCAGGATCAGAAAGTCATCATCATGGGTGGCGGTCCCGCCGGCAAACCCAACAAGACCGACGCCATCGACAACGTGGACATCGTCGATCTCACCGACCCGAATCCTCATTTCGTGCCGGCCTCGCCGCTCAACTTCCCGCGTATCCACCTTAATTCGGTCCTGCTTCCCGACCACACGGTGTTCGTCAGCGGCGGCTCTCTCCATCAAGAAGACACGCCGCTCGCGCGCTTGCAGGGTGAAATCTACGATCCCGCGACGGATACATGGACACCCACCGCGACTGCAACCGTGCCGCGCCTCTATCATTCCACCGCTCTCTTGCTGCCCGACGCCACTGTCGTCACTGCCGGCAGCAATCCCGATGGCGGCTCGCACGTCCCGTGGGACGAAGACCCCGAGGAGGAGATGCGCCTGGAAGTCTTCAGTCCGCCCTATCTATTCAAGGGCCCGCGTCCGTTAATCAATGCCGCCCCGGCGCAGTGCACTTACGGGCAGTCAATTCAGATCAAATCCCCGCAATCCGCGAACATTCGCTGGGCCAGCCTCTTGAGGAACTGCGTGACCACGCATTCATACGATGGCAGCCAACGATTGGTTGATCTCGATGTGACGAGCCTTGCTAACGGCATAGTAACTGCCACGGTTCCCCAAAATCACAACATCGCGCCACCCGGTTGGTACATGCTCTTTCTCACCGACAACAACGGCGTACCCTCCGTCGCGAGCTGGATTCAACTGAAGTAGTCGCGATTGCGCTCCCCGCTCTGCTTGAAGGCCGGTGCGCCGGGATGCCTGCGTATATGCCCCCTGCGCACGTCGCCGATGCTTGCTGCTTGGAGGCGCCTTCCGTTGCATCCGCCAGTGTATCGGTGTACATTCTCGCGCTCAGCACTGACCGCTGAAAACTGCCGTGTTCTTGGGGATCGGCACCCAAAGCGGGCCGCGAGCAGGGGTGTGCATGGCCGAGAACAAGCAAACTGAATACACGCGATTGCCCGAACGCATCGGTTACGGTGCGGGCGATTTGGCCTCCTGCCTCTACTACAACACTTTCGTCCTGTTCCTTCTGGGCTTCTACACGGATACGTTCGGCATCGGGGCTGCTGCCGCCGGCACGATGATCCTGGTCACGCGCATCATCGACACCGTCGCCGATCCGAATATGGGCATGCTCGCCGACCGGACGAACTCGCGATTCGGTAAATTCCGTCCCTGGCTCCTGTGGATTGCTCCGCTGTTCTTCATCGCCGGCGTGCTGACCTTTCTGACACCCCATTTCGGACCGGCGGGCAAGCTGGCCTACGCGTACGTGACGTACACGCTGGTCATGCTCGTTTACACGGCGATCAACATTCCGTACGGGGCGCTGCTCGGCGTGATCACCCCCAACTCCGACGAACGCACCAAGATTGCCTCCTATCGATTCGTTGGCGCCTTCGCCGGTAATTTCATCGTGCAAGGCACGTTCTTTTACCTCGTCACAAGGCTCGGCCACGGAAACGACAAGCTCGGGTTTCCTCTCGCCATCGGCGTGTTTGGTTTTGCCGCGATGTGCCTCTTCCTATTGACCTTTGCTTCCACGCGCGAGCGGGTAAAAGGTGGCGGAGCAGACACCGCGTCCTCCATCAGCAGCGACCTGTCCAACTTGCTGCGCAACCGGCCCTGGCTCGTCTTGGGCGCTGCCAGCATCGTGTTTCTCACCTGGGTTTCGATTCGCGGCGCATCCCTCTTCTATTACTTCAAGTATTTCGTGGTTCAGGATGTGAACATCGCGTTTAACCTTGGGCATGCGCACCACTTCGAGCATCATTTCGATGCCAAGGCCCTTTTCGCCGCCTTCCTGCTTTCGGGCACGGCCTGCTCGCTCCTCGGGGTCGTTCTGACCGCGCCTCTCAGCAAACTCTTCGGCGGCAAAAAGAAAACGTACATGTGGCTTTCGGTTATCAACGCGGCCACGCTTATCCCTCTGTATTTTGCGGGCTCGAAGGACTTGGCGCTGATCTTCGCCAGCAACATGGTGGGGTCCGCCTTCACCGGTTCTTTGAACCCGTTGGTTTGGGCCATGTATGCGGACACGGCCGACTATGCCGAATGGAAATTTGGCAGCCGCACGACCGGACTCATTTTCTCGGCCGGAACGTTTGCGCAGAAGATGGGCTGGGCCATCGGCGGGGGCATCGCTGGCTGGCTGCTGGCGTTCTTCGGCTACAAAGCGAACCTTGTGCAGAATTCCGGCACGCTCTTCGGCATTCGTTTGGCTGTCAGTCTGCTTCCGGCGGCAGCCTCTCTCCTCACTGTGCTCGTCATTGCCATATACAACCTCGATCCTAAGCTCATGGATAAGATCGGGGCCGAGCTCAAGGTCCGCCGAGAAGCCGCGCCCGCGCCCACAGCCTAAAGGAGACTCGCTGAAATGACCGCAGCACGATCGGCTTCGCGCACCATTCTTGGCCCGGACTTGCCGAATCTCCCCTGGCAGAAGCGTCCGGCCAAGTGCCGCGACATCGTTTGGCGTTACAGCGAGAATCCCATCATCGGATGGAACCCCGTGGGGCGCGCTGCCCGCGTTTTCAATAGCGCCGCGTGGCCGCAGGAAGGCGCTTTCGTCGGCGTTTTCCGCGCGGATCACCGGAATGGAAGGGCGGACCTTCATTTCGGCCGCAGCAAGGACGGCATTGACTGGCGCCTCGAACCCGAAGTGATCGCCTGGAAGAACGAAGCCGGCCAGCCCGTTCGGAATGGTTACGCCTACGATCCGCGCCTCTTGAAGATCGAGGACACCTTCTACATCACCTGGTGCGACGATTTTCCCGGCGCTTCCATCGGACTGGGCCGCACCAAGGACTTCAGGACGTTCGTCAAGATGGAGAATCCGATGATGCCGTTCAATCGCAACGGCGTCCTCTTCCCCCGGAAGATCAAGGGCCTCTACGTCATGCTCAGCCGGCCGAGCGATTCCGGCCACACTCCTTTCGGCGACATCATTTTGTCCTGCAGCCCCGACCTGGTTTACTGGGGCAGGCACCGTCATGTGATGCGGCCTCAATCGAGGAATTGGTGGCAGAGCACCAAGGTGGGCGCCGGGCCGGTGCCGATCGAAACTTCCGAAGGCTGGCTGCTCTTCTACCACGGAGTCAGCTACACCTGTAACGGCTTCGTCTATAGCATGGGAGCGGTGCTGCTGGATCGGGACGACCCCAGCAAGGTGCTGTATCGCACTCGGGATTACCTCTTAACGCCGGAGCTGCCCTACGAGACGGCCGGTTTCGTCCCCAACGTCATCTTCCCCTGCACCGCGCTTGCAGATGCCGCCACCGGGAGAATCGCGATTTACTATGGGGCGGCCGATTCTTACACCGCACTCGCCTTCTGCTGCGTGGACGAATTGCTCCCCTATCTGAAGGAGAATTCCGACCTCACGGGCGCAGGCTGATCGAAGCAGTCCGGCAAGTCCTTCCAATCGCACATGATCCCTCATGGCAGTGCCTTCCTGCTTTCACACGCAGCCATGGCGCCGCAAACGAATGGTTAGAATTCGCTCTGCCAAGGAGGGAGGAACTGTGCTTCGCAAGGGCGCGGTTATTGTTGGTTTGCTGTTCCTGTGGGCGGCGGCCGGAAGGGCTCAGACGAAACTCTCGGTGCGCTGGGAGGAGCTGACGGCGGTCGATTTCCGCCAAGCGATCGTGCAATCGCAAGGAACGTGTCTGCTGCCGTTCGGCATCCTCGAAAAACACGGGCCCCCACCTGCCGTTGGGGACCGATCTAATCAACGTGCGGTACGCCGCGCTGCACGCGGCCGAGCAAGAATACGCCGTCGTTTTCCCCAAGTATTACTTCGGGCAGATTTTCGAGGCCAAACACGAGCCGGGAACCGTGGCCTACAGCCCGGACCTGCAGCTACGCCTGCTCCAGGAAACCACCGATAAGATGGCGCGCAACGGTTGCAAGAAGGTCATCATCGTGAATGGACACGGCGGCAACAACAGCTTGCTTCCCTTCTTTGCCCAAACCCAGCTCGATAAGCCGCATGATTACGTCGTGTACGT
>Ga0187877_1002639_pt1 | contig 15666 bp, 19 predicted proteins | sample June2016WEW_17_1_3_FD_132430 | JGI IMG/M metagenome (GOLD analysis project Ga0187877, IMG submission 132430) | Peatland microbial communities from SPRUCE experiment site at the Marcell Experimental Forest, Minnesota, USA - June2016WEW_17_100 | ecosystem: Environmental > Terrestrial > Soil >... | reverse complement strand
GGACCCTCACAGGCCTGGCTGCGGCGGTTCAACTCCGCCTTCGTGTCGCGATTGGGTTGCAAGCATTGCAGCGATGCAGCGGTTTCTTAAACCGCAGAGCACGGGGCAGCACCGTGGCGACCCACCATTTCATGCCGGCGTGGCTCAGCAGCGACAGCAGCAGTTTCGTAAACTGCCGGGCGATTCGCCCCACGAGAGTGCGAGTCTCTCCGTCGGCCCCATTTTATGCTCCCGTAGCTCAAACTATCAGAGCGGGCGGCTTCGAACCGCCAGGTTGCAGGTGAGATTCCTGCCGGGAGTGCCATTTTGCCGCGTTAGCCCAACTACCAGAGGCGCTCCGCTCAGGACGGAGAGGTTGGGGGTGGAACTCCCTCACGCGGCACCAGTTTGCTCCCGTAGCCCAAGGCAGAGGCGGCGGGCTTAAACCCCGTTCAGTGTCGGTGCAAATCCGACCGGGAGCACCATCCGCGTGTAGCCCAATTAGCAGAGGCGTCCCGCTCAAGACGGGAAGGTTGCAGGTGCGACTCCTGCCACGCGGACCATTTTTGGAATGCCAACCGGGCAAGCGAACCGGGCCTGTTTGCTAAACAGTGCGTGCCTTCGGGCAAGTGGCGCAAGTCCACGGCATTCCGCCATTTTCTGCGCGCGTAGTTCAAAGAGAACCGTCCGCCTTATAAGCGGAGTCGCACTAGATGAGTGCCTGGATCCGGAGCGTTACCGGACGCGCGTACCATTTCGAACCCCTGAACGCGAAGCAGCTCGAGCGGCCCAGCCCCTTCCTTCCTGAACTACGGTTTTTGAAAGCGCTGGGTGTGAGCTGGTGGAAGAGACCAGCCAGGGGTTCGTCACTTTTCAAATGAATTGCTGCCGGGTGGAAGTCGAATAGCTATTTTTCTGAAGCAATATCGAATCGGCTGCATGACCGAAGGCTGCGCATTTTGTCAGCGGAAGGTGCCCACGCGAGGGCACCACGTGGTCCCGCGCTGCAGGGGCGGAAGGGACACGGCGCCAACCTGCCACTCCTGCGAGGATTTCATCCATAAGACCTGGACGCACAACGAACTGCGGGACACGTTCAACACGGTCGAGAAGATCCAAGCCGATCCGCGATTCCAGAAATTCCTCCACTGGCTTTACAAGCAGCAGGAAAGCGCCTTCTTCCGGACCCGGCGCAACCGGTTCAGAACCCGTCAACCCTATCGCTGACACGGCGCTCCTCCTTCCACCAGCTTTCTCGTCCCCATAGCTCAAAGCACAGAGCGGGAGTGTCCTAAACTCCAGGTTGCTGGTGAGAGTCCGGCTGGGGACACCATTTCAGGCGGGTGTGGTTCAGCAGCAGAATGCGGCCGTCCCATGGCCGAGGCGACGGTGCGACTCCGTCCACCCGCTCCAGTTCACCGGGGACGTAGCTCATCAGCAGAGCGCTCGCTTGACATGCGAGAGGCAAAGAGGGCGGCACTCTTCGTCCCCACCATTTTTGAGGGCATAGCTCAGCCAGCCAGAGCGGATGCGTCACATGCATCAGGTCAAAGGTGCAACTCCTTTTGCCCTCCCCATCTTCTGTCCCTGTGGTGTAGTCCAGCCAACATGCCTGCCTCTCATGCAGGAGATCACCGGAGCGAAGCCGGTCAGGGACGCCAATTTCTCGGCGCGTGGTTAGCGGGGAATAGCAGACCCACCTGGCTTAGAACCAGGCAGCCTTGGACGTGCAAGTCGTCTCGCGCCGACCAATTTCAGCGCCCCCAAAGCATTTTGAGCGATGCGCTTGCTCGGTAGGCAAGGGAACTCGGTGCAACTCCGGGTGGGGGCCCCATTCTTCTTCATCCGGAAGCGCCGCAGTCGAGCCAGCGCTCAGGCAGGTTTCATAAGCCCGCTGTGTCCAGGGCAGCACTGGGGACTGCGACCATTTCGCCTCCTTGCGGCAGACCGCAGGCTTCCTTTGTAAGAAAGTCAGGCCGGGGCAGCACCGGCAGGAGGCTCCATCCATTTCGCTCGCGTAGTCCAACAGCAGAGACACGACGTCGAGAGCGTCGCCAGTGCAGGTGCGACTCCTGCCGCGAGCACCATTTGGGCCTGCAAGCATTAAAGTGATGCAACGGACTTTTAATCCGTTGAACAGGGAGCGTTACCCTGGCGGGCCACCAGATTCAATGCCGGGTCGTCTAACAGCAGGACATCGCCCTTTGAAGGCGAGCGTGGTGGTGCGAGTCCATCCCCGGCAGCCATTTTCCGCGCATCAATCCCCGCCCGCCGGATACAGGTTCGGGAAGTAATGGCCGGCCGCGTCCGCAGGAAAACCCAGGCGCAATGGACCTTTGGGCGAACCGGAGGTGACCAGCCGTTGTGAGAGCAACTCGCCGGTGACCTTCTGGGAGGTACGAGGCGATGCGCCGATGATTCGCGCCACGTCGCCGCGGGCGATCTCTCCGCGGAGAAAGATATCCCTGAGCACCAAGGCAGCGCCTCGGTGAAGCTCCTTGGCAAACTCTCTGCGTTCGGCATAACCGGTGATCCGATTCAGCATGCTCTCGAGCGCCAGCAGTTCCTGCATGAATTCGACCTGGTCGCTGGCGGTGCCCAGAAAGAACTGGCAGAATTCGCCGAGATAGCGCTGCGAAAGATAGCCGCGGCCGTCGTAATCGTTCACCCGCTTCTCATCGGCATTGGCCAGTGCGGCTTGATATTCCGCCTTCCGCCGGGCCAGGCCGCGCGAAATCGTCCAGAGCCCGTCACTGTCCACCCCCGCCTTCGCAAACCAGGCGTGGGTGAACAATCGGGCCACGCGGCCATTGCCATCCAGGAACGGATGTATCCATGTCAGGCGATGATGGGCGGCCGCACCCGCAATCAAACTGCCCGGTTCGCTCGTGACGAGCGGACCGTAAAACTCGGCGAAGCGCTTGAGGAATTCCCTGAGCTTCTTGCTCGACGGCGCCATGTGTCGGCCGACGCTGACCTCGCCTTGGCGAAGGGCGCCGGGCTGGACTTCATGGGCCGTTCCCTTTTCGTCTGCCACCTTGCGGAATTCTTCCGGTAGCCGCCGATAGAATCCCTCGTGGAGCCAGCAGAGAAATTCCGTCGAGCAGATATCGCCAGCGGGCATCGCTGGCAACTTGGCTTCCATTTCCGCCTGCACTTCCATGTGGGCGACATGCTGGATTTGAAGGGACCGTTGGGCGGAGTCGGCGGAAAAGTCTTTCCTGATCGCCGCGTCAATGTCTCTCGGCCGCGTGCGATGACCCTCGATGAGGTTCGAGTAGTAACTGTTCATGGAACACACCAAATCCGCCACCTGTTTGCGGGTGATCGAATGGAGCGAACCGCGGAGCCGTTCGGCTCCGCGTATCAGCGCCAAAGCCAGACTCGACGACTTGCTGTCACCCTCGCCAGGCAGGAGCGGTTCCATGTCCGATGGGTGATCGTACAGTGTCTTAATGGCTGCTTGTCTGGTCATTTGTGCCGATATTATTGCCGATCTAATAGAGCATATACAGCGCCACTTTACAAGCCATTTGTTAAGATATGCAGCATTACCGGCCAAAAGACTGCCGATATTGTTGCCGATCTCTTCCGCTCGGTGGTGAAATAGAATCACGTCTGGCCTACACCCAGAAATCGGAGGGGCAGAACCTTCCCGGGCGACCATTTGCCTCGTGGCGTAATCAGCAGCGTGCCGGTCTCTGACACCGGAGGTCCTGGTGCAATTCCAGGCGAGGCAGCCAAAGTTGGCCATGCGCCAATACCAACAAAGAACAAACACCCAAAAACATTTATGAGCAGCATATTGACGAAAGCGACCGTGCTGGTGCTGAACCGAAACTGGCAGGCCATCAACGTGCGCACGCCCCAGGAGGCGTTCTGCATGATGGCCACCAATGTGGCCACCGGTCTGGAGATCGAGGGCGAGGACCATATCCGCCCAGTCACCTGGGAGGAGTGGATTACTCTGCCGATTCGCGACCAGGACGAAGCGGTGCATACCGTGCGCGGCCAGATTCGAGTGCCGACCGTCATCGTGGCGGTGAACTACGCCAAGGTGCCAAAGAAGCGCCCGAAGCTGTGCGCCCGCGCGATCCGCGAGCGCGATGGCAACCGTTGCCAGTATACCGGTCGCGTGCTGCGTCCGCATGAGGGCAGCCTCGACCACGTTGTTCCGCGCTCGCGCGGCGGCAAGGACGCCTGGGAGAACCTGGTCTGGTCGGCCAAGGAAGTGAATCAGCGCAAGGCTAACCGCCTGCCGCACGAAGCCGGATTGAAGCTCCTGTCCGTTCCGCGGGCGCCGAAGGAGCTGCCGGTTTCGGCGCTCATTCGCAACCCGGGCGAGCATGGGGACTGGAAACTGTTCCTCACTTGAACAAATCGAGCCGGTGGCGCATTCACCTGCGCCACCGGCATTACACAACCACCAAAAGAATGGAGGCCGTATGGCAAACATCGACCGATATGAAGATTCGCCCTTTCCACGAAACCACGAGCAAACGCCGAAAGGGGTTCCCGTCTGAAATGCGGGTCAAGAAAGGACATCAAATCGTCCACGGCACCAAAGAACTCGTTGAGAAACTCGGGCGGAACGATCCGTGCCCATGCGGCTCTGGAAGGCGGTTTCAAGAGCTGCTGTCTCCGTTCCGGTCAGTTTGACGGTTCTCCCAGGAACTACTTCTTTTAGAGAGTAAGAATCGCGGGCGGGTGCTCGGCTATCACGGCCGAGTGCCTCGTCCAAAGCGGGCATAGAATGATCGTAAGGATGCGGCTCATGAAATAGACTTTGAACGTGAGCAGGCGCGATGAAGCAAGCGTGCCGAAGAGAACCGCTCCAACGGCAGGCCAATTATGAACACAAAAGACTTTATTCGTCTCGGCGTACCGCTGGGTGAAGCGATCCGGCGGGCAACGGATTTCATCAGCAGATTCATTCTCGCCGGCGGGGACAAGACCCGTCTGGAAGAGGAAGTGAAGGCGATCATCGCCAATCCTTCAGCCTTCACCGAGGACAGCTTGCGGGGCGAATTGGCCAAAGCCTTGCTGAACGCCCCGCCACCGCCACGCTCCGAGCCGATCAAATACCGGCAGTGGGGCGAAGGACTTGAACACGAGGCCGTGATGCAGATGGAAAAGGCCTGCCTGCTGCCGGTGGCGGTGGCAGGAGCCCTGATGCCCGATGCCCACGTCGGCTATGGTCTCCCGATCGGCGGGGTGCTGGCCACCGAAAACACCGTGATTCCTTATGCGGTGGGCGTGGACATCGCCTGCCGGATGAAGATGACGGTGCTGGATATTCCCGCCCGGGACCTGGAGCACCATCCGGACCGTCTGACGCGGGCCATCGAGGCCGAGACGCGCTTTGGAATCGGGGCCTCGTTCAAGCACCGCCGTCAGCATGAAGTCCTGGATGCAGATTGGAACGTCAGCCCGGTCACCAAGCAGAACAAGGACCGGGCCTGGTCGCAGCTCGGCACGAGCGGCAGCGGAAATCACTTCGTCGAGTTCGGCCTATTTACCGCCCACGGGAACATCCGCGGGCTGGAGCCGGGAACCTACGTCGCTTTGCTCTCGCACAGCGGCAGCCGTGGCACGGGTGCCGCCGTGTGCGACCATTACAGCAAGCTTGCCTTCAGCCAGTTCCCAGACCTGCCGAGCGAGTTGAAGCGCCTGGCCTGGTTGTCGTTGGATTCTCAGGAAGGCCTGGAATACTGGGCGGCGATGGAGTTAATGGGCTGTTACGCCGCCGCGAACCATGCGCTCATCCATAAGCACGTGGCCGCCAACCTCGGGGCCGAGGTGTTGCTGGACTTGGAGAACCATCACAACTTCGCCTGGAAGGAGCGGCACGTCATCAAAGGTGTCGAAAAGGAAGTCATCGTTCACCGCAAAGGAGCAACCCCTGCCGGCGAGGGGGTGCTGGGCATCATTCCCGGTTCGATGGCCTCGCCGGGCTTTGTCGTGAGCGGCAAAGGCAACCCGGAATCGCTGAACTCGGCCTCTCACGGCGCCGGCCGGGTGATGAGCCGAACGCAGGCGACCAAGACCTTCGAGTGGAAGAAAGTGAATGCGTTCCTGCGGGAGAAGGGCGTCACCCTGATCTCAGCCGGTTTGGACGAAGTGCCGATGGTCTATAAGAACATCCACGCGGTGATGGCGGCCCAAAGCGACCTGGTGACCATCCTGGGCCAATTCGATCCCAAGCTGGTCAAGATGGCGCCGCATGGCGAGCGGGCCGAGGACTGACGTGATGATCACCATTGATGGGTCAGAAGGCGAGGGTGGCGGCCAGATCCTGCGCACGTCCTTGGCGCTGTCGCTGGTGACGGGCCAACCGTTTCGCATGGAGCGCATCCGAGCCAAGCGCCAGAAGCCGGGGCTTTTGCGCCAGCACCTGACTGCCGTCGAAGCGGCCAAGACAGTCGGTTGCGCGGAGGTCTCGGGAGCAGCCCTCAACTCGCAGGTGCTGGAATTCCGCCCGGGAACGGTGACGCCTGGCAATTACCGCTTTGCCGTGGGCACAGCCGGCAGCGCCACGTTGGTGCTGCAGACGGTGCTTCCCGCGCTGCTGACGGCCCCCGGGCCGAGTACACTCACCCTGGAAGGCGGGACGCATAATCCCATGGCCCCTCCATTCGATTTCCTGGCGGCGTGCTTCAACCCTCTGATTCACCGGATGGGGCCGACGGTAGAACTGGAACTCAAGCGCCCGGGGTTCTTCCCGGCAGGTGGCGGCTGCTTTCATGCCCGGATCCAACCGGTAACGAAATTGTCCACGATCGCCTTGCTGGAGCGGGGTTCGATTCGAAGCCGGCGCGCCCGCGTTTGGACGTCCAAGCTCCCGGAGCACGTGGCCGAAAGGGAACTGAGAGTTGTGCAGGAGGAGCTGCGATGGCGTGCGGATGAATGCAGCGTCGAGAACATCCCGCACCCTGTGGGGACTGGCAACGTCGTAGCCTTGGAAGTCGAAGCCGAGCAGGTGACCGTCGTCTTCACGGGTTTTGGCGAGCGTGGCCGCCCCGCAGAGGAGGTGGCCAAATCCGCCATCAAGGCGGCAAAGGCATGGATCGAGTCGGGCGTGCCTGTAGATGAACATCTGGCCGACCAACTCCTGATCCCGATGGCGCTGGCCGGAGGTGGCAGTTTTCGAACCACCAAACCCTCGCTGCACACGACTACCAATGCCGAGGTCATCCGTCGGTTCCTGCCTGTGGCCATTCACATGGAGCAGGAAAGCGAACTGGCTTGGAGGGTCGAAGTCGGGAAAGGTTGAGGGAACAGCCCTGGTGTGCCTCCACATTCTGACTCAGAGAGGCCCACGGAGGAGTGTTGAGCGACGTGACGCTGAGCGGAGTTGTCCAGTTTCTGCGGATTAAGGCTGCCGTGATTCGCAACGGTTTCCACTTTTTGCCATTTAAGTGTGAGACATTTCCATTTTTTGATATTTAAGCAAGAAACCCGGACCTAATGCGCCTGCACATCCTCAGCGATTTGCACCTGGAATTTGAGCCCTTCACGCCACCGGCGGTTGGGGCGGACGCCGTCATTCTGGCCGGCGACGTCAGCACCGGCCGCAATGGCTTAAAATGGGCTCTAAAGACCTTTCCGGACCGGCCCGTGGTGTACGTGCTGGGCAACCACGAGTTCTACGGCCAAAAGCTTCAGAAGCTCATCCAGGAACTGCAAGAGCTGGCCAGCGGCACGAACGTGCACCTGCTGGAGAACGAGAGCTGCTGCATCGGCGATGTGGTCTTTCTCGGGTCAACATTGTGGACCGATTTCGCGTTGAATGGAAACCCGGTCGTGTCGGAAGTCACCGCCCAGACCGGCATGAATGATTACCGCCGGATTCGGACCCTGCCCCGATACAGCCGATTGAGGCCCTCCGACACGCGCCGACTACACATGCAATCCCGGCGTTGGCTCGAAGATCAGGCATTAAGCCTCAAAGGCCGGAAGGTGGTCGTCGTCACTCACCATGCACCGAGCAGAGAGTCGATTCCGCCGGCGTTCGATGGCGATCCCTGCAATCCAGCCTTCGCCTCGGATCTGAGCCCGTTCATTGTCGAAAGCGAAGCCCGATTGTGGGTCCATGGCCACATCCACTACTGCTGCGATTACGTGGTTGGCAAGACCCGCGTCATTGCCAATGCGCGGGGTTACCCGACCGAGCCCCGAACCGGCTTTGACCCGGGTTTGGTTGTGGAGGTGTAGCCGAATGGAAATGGTCTTGTTCATCGGCATCCAAGCAACCGGGAAGTCGAGCTTCTACCTGGAACGGTTCTTTCGGACCCATGTCCGGATCAATCTGGATATGCTAAAGACCCACCACCGGGAGGACCTGCTGGTAAAGGCCTGCCTGGAGGGAAAAACTCCGTTTGTCGTGGACAAGATGAACCTGACGAAAGCGGACCGCGCGGCGTACATCGGTCCGGCGAAGAACGCTGGTTTCAGGATTTGCGGCTATAGCTTCGACTCGAGCCTGGCTGGCGCCTTGCAGCGGAATGCCCGCCGGGATGCGGTCGATCGTGTCCCGGAGGCGGGGCTCACGGGAGCCAGGAAGAGGCTGGAGGCGCCGTCCTACAGCGAAGGCTTCGATCAACTCTTCTCCGTGCAGATGGATGGGAAAGGCGGCTTCGTCACAGAGGAATTGAAGCCCGCCCCCTCGTGAGCGCTCTTCCGACCCCAGGCGGCGTCCACCCTATCCGGAAGTCTCCGGCCGATGCCAGATGCGCTGCGAGTCCCTGTAGACCTCGCGCACCCGGTGGAACGGGATGCGGTGGTTCTGCCCCTCCGCATCGGTGAGCTGGAAAGTCTGAGGGCGGTCTGCCGGGAAGCTCACCTCCTCGAACGGGACCAGGATGATCCGCTCCTCGGCCCGGTCGTAATATCCCAGCTGAAAGTTCCCGCGTGCGAACTCCGGATCCCACCGGATGCGGTTGAGCAGTTCGTGAATGGGGATCATGCGTTGCTGCCTACCTTCAGGGTCTGTGTGCAATGCCAATCCTCGGTTCCAGCACCCAGGTGCTGTGGCATTCCGGACACTTGGAGGGCTTGTTGAGCTTCTCGTCCGAAAATTCAAAGCCGCAGGCGCGACAGCGAGCCGGTTCGATGGCGGCCCTGTATGCCGTGTGCTTCAGGCTGCGCAGGAGATGCCGCAGGTCGTCCGCGATCTGACCTGGCGGCTCGCCCACGCTGCGCGCAATCTGGGTGATGCTCATCGGGTTCCCCAGCAGCATATCAATTAGCTCTTTTCTGAACATCGTCGGCGTTTGGGGAACACATGGTCACTGGCCAACCGGTTGGATTTCAGCCAGGCGCCTCGCGAGCCATCTGGCCTCATCGGTGAACCCTGCTTCTTTGTCGAAGCTTGCCAGATCCCGGTATCGCTTCACGACATCGAAGCCCACGCTGAACTGAAGCTTGCGCAGGCACACCGAGCAAAGGTGGAGCGGGCGGCGGTCGCTCTCCTGCAGGTGATTGGATCCGTTCATCACGCAAGCGAAGTGGACGCAATGGGCTAGACCGAACATGTGACCGGTCTCGTGCGTAAGCACCTTCCCGCTCCGGCGCAACAGGAGCGCCTGGTAGTCCTTGCCCCGAGCCTCGCCGTAAAACGCGGGGTCATAGCGCGCAAAGCTGTAGACCCCAACCCGTTCGGTCATTGATGCCTGGCCGAAGACGAAGTTCCACGATGGCTCCGGGTAAAGATCCTCCATGGTGATCGCCAGCAGGCAAAAGCCGTCTGCGGGCAGTTTCCCCTTCAGCCAGCGAAGCACATCCTCAGTCAGGATCTGGCGCCGTCTCGTCATCGAGTTGGTTCGGCTGGTAAAGCCGCCGGTGTCGACACTCACCGGCGAGAGGGCTTTCACTTCCGTCTGGAAGAAAGCCGCCGCATACTCGCGGAGTTTCTCAAGGGACGGGCTCTGCTGTTCGGGGAAGACCCCGAGGGGTTGCAGGTAGATGATCCGCCGGTGCGCGTCGGGCCGAATCGGACGCGAGCCCCGGAACTGCTCGAAGGTCTGGCCCGGTTCCCGGTGAACCGCCAACCAATCGCTAGGGCCAGGGACCGGCACCGGCTCAAAACTGTCATCAGGCGTAAAGGCTCGCCTAAGCACAACCGAGAGCCCGTTGGTCGGTCCGATGGCTTCAAGCCGTTGCTGCGGCCCTGGAGGTTCAAATGCCATACCTAAACATACCGCGAGCATCCCCGCCGCCGAAATCAAGAGCGCTTGGCGCATAATCACCACTCCTGGCCCAGGATCCACTCGTCGGACTCAAGGTCATGTTTCAACAGGTACTCGCGGTTATTGGCGGCACGCACTTTGAAATAATCGGCTCGGGGCCACTCCGGTTTGCTTTCTACCTGATACCAGCGGTCGAGCACCTCGCCCACCTTGAGGGCCTGTCCTTCCCAGATGAACCTGCGCGGCGTCTCGTCCGCCTTGGTGCCGGCGTAGCACTCGACTTGAATGGGTGTGAGTCTCATCAGCCAACCAGCGAAGCACTTTCCGAGATTCCAAGGTCCATCACACGGGCCTGGGGCACTTGGCTCGCTATCACCTGCCGAGCAAGGTTGAACCACTTCTGGCAGCGGTCCAGGATGACGTGATCCGAGCTCGACACAATCTGTTCTGCCGCAGAAAGGACCTTGTCAGGGTTTGTTACCATCTCAACTTGCCAGGGCCAGCCCGCTTCGGCAGCCACTTCCAGGATGATTCCCTTCAAGCGGCCGCTGTTGAATACGGGGCTGTCCAGCCACCAGCGACACCCCGCCACCGCCCACTGCTCGGCCAGCCGGCCGATAGCCTGCAGCGCCGGCACCGTCTCCTCCACCTTGTGATAATGCGAATAGACCCCGGCCACGTCCCGGCAGCAGCTGTCCCGCCCAATCAGGATCACTCCGCCGCCCAGCGCCGTCTCCACTGCCGTCAGAACGTTGAAGCCGTCCAGCCAGAGCTCGTGCTCCTTCAATTGAGCCGCAGAAACGCAATGAGCCTGGCGCCGCTCCCTGGCATGGCCTGAGCACGAGCACCGGGCTACGGCGATCCGCTGTCGGCGGGTCAGGTGATAGCGGTCGCCGGCCAACTCCGTGGCTGAGGCGATGCCGTAGCCGCGGTCCAACAGCCAGCACACGTCGTGCACGGCCTGCCGCAAATCGGCCAGGCGAACGGCGCCGAAAGATCGCTCATCCTCCGGGTCGGCGCCCCTATGCCTGCGGAGTTTCTGCATGGGTCAGGGAGCCGGATTCCACCAGCACGGGCCTTTGCCCTCGATAGCCTGGACGGCGCGCCGGCGGGTTTTCTCCATTTGCTCCCGAGTCAGCGGGCGAAAACTGCCCAGCGCGTCGAAAGCCGCGTCCTGTTCGTTAGGAAAGCTCAACCCCAGGAGCGCCACATCGGGGCCGATGGTCAACGTATAATGCAGGCACTCGGCTACCGTCAGCCGCGGCAATGACTGGGCGGCAGCGCTCTCTTTCCTCCCCGAGCTGAACTTGCCTCGCGGCCGAGGGTCAAGGGGGCGGTTGTAGCCGGCGGTGTCGCCCAGCAATTTGCCGGCACCGAAGGTTTTGAAGCAGACCGTGCCCACGCCTTTCTGGCGTGCCAGCGGAAGGATTTCCTCAATATAGCGGCGATCGCAAAACGGCCCCACTGGGAACATCACCACATCACAGAGGCGGCTTTCGAGCGCTTCTTTCAGCACCTCAGGGTGATGGCTGGAGATGCCCCGAAAGCGGGCCTTTCCCGCCTTTAATTCCCGCCCAAGCTGTTCTATGCCGCCGCCCGGAGCGGCCAATTCCCTCCACCGTGCCGGTTCCGACACGGCATGAAAGACAAATAGGTCAACCACGTCCAAACCCAGGGCTTTCAGGCTGGCATCCACCTGCGGGCCGACCGGCTTGTCCAGTTCATCGATCTTGTCGATCACGAACATCCCCTCCCGCCGGCCCCGCAAGGCAGTCCCGACGATGGCCTCGCTGTAGCCGTCCTCGTACCCGGGGGCCGTGTCGATCAGATTGAGCCCAGCGTCCATCGCGCGGTGGATAGTGGCCACGCACGTCTCCAGCGGCACGGTCCGATCGGCCAAATCCCCGATGCCCAGGATGAAAGCTTTAAAGCCGGTGGGCCCCAGGATGCGCTTTTGCGGTGTCATAACTTCTATCCCGGGTTTTACCAGATCCGCGCATCCGAGGATAGCTGTTAGGGTTGACAGACTTGCGCTCAGCTGGCCCGGCGGCGCAACCGCTCGGCTACGACCCTGGCGCCAACACCAATCGCCGTGCGTTTGCTTTCGTTCAGTCCGACTGACAGACTGCCCCCCAGATAATGAATGGCCCGCTCGTCCAATTTGTGGCGCTCACCTGCCACGCAAACGCGTTCCTGCGTGGCCGGCCGGTGCCTCCGTTCTTTGCTGGAAATTCCACCTGTAAATTCTGTGATTGGGTGAAGTTCGTCAGAGTCTCCAACTCCCTGTTCGGGAAGGCGCGGGAGAATCTCGTGGCCGCGACCCCGGATGCCTGGTTTGAATACTTGAAGGCTGAACACGTCGCGGCCGTCCGCCTGAGTTGCACGCCTCAGAACCGGCCGGGCATTTCCGATCGCATGGCGTCGGCATTTGTTGGTGAGGGCGGAACCTGGGCGATGGAGACCATTCGACCAAAGGGAAAGTCTGGCATTTGGCTTTCTCGATGGACGGTCTGGAATCAAGACGCCCCAGAGCGCCGAATTTGGCGGGTTGATTACGGGCAAGTCTCGGAGCTCCCGCCCCGGGTAGCGGTCGGCGGCAACTTGGAGTCGGCAGGGACCCGGTTCCGGTCTGCTCTGACCGAAATCCAGGCGTTTTCCGCGAAGCATGAATGCGGTGGCTTTACCGCTTGTTTCGCCCGCGCGATCGAAACTCTCGACTCAGGCGGCGCGAAACGTCGCGGTTACCACCAAGACCTGATTGTGGATGGCAGTGCTCCGGAATTGGCGGCGGGTTTGCTGGACGCCTGCCAATCAGCCTGGGTATTTGGCGGGATGGGCTCCTGGAACGATATGGGTTTTGAAGGTTCAGACCAGAGGGAGTATGACCGCGTGTCGGAACTCCTGTTCACGGCATTGAACGAGACCATCCAGACCGCGGCGAATGCCTCCTGTGCTTCGAATCCGTGACTGACTGCAGTGAAAAGATCAAACGACATTGTTGATATCGGCGTCAATTTGGCGCACCGCTCGTTCCGCGCGGATCTGACGCAAGTCATTGAACGCGCGTTTGCTGCTGGAGTCCGCACGATGGTGATCACCGGCACCAGCGTAGGGAGCAGTGAGGAAGCAGTGCGGATCGCCGGCCAATACCCCGGGCGCCTTTTCGCGACCGCCGGGGTTCATCCCCACGACAGCCGGAACTGCACCGAAACCACCGTTCCTGAACTGCGTCGCCTCGCGGCCCGTAAGGAGGCAGTAGCGATCGGCGAATGCGGCCTGGACTTCAATCGGGACTTCTCGCCGCGGCCGGTGCAGGAGAAGTGGTTCGAGGCGCAGGTGGCGCTGGCCGAGGAGTTGCAGATGTCGCTCTTTCTCCACGAGCGCGATGCCCATCAGCGTTTTCTCGAAATTCTGGGGGCTGTGCGGAGGAGAGTGCCGGGGGTGCTCCACTGTTTCACAGGCACGCGCGCGGAGTTGAAGGCATGCCTGGATATGGGGCTGCACATCGGCATCACCGGCTGGATTTGCGACGAGCGCCGGGGGACGCACCTGCGCGAACTGGTCCGCGAGATTCCGTTGGACCGCCTGATGATCGAAACGGACGCGCCGTTCCTTGTTCCGCGAACGATGCCGACAAAACCGAAGGATGGCCGGAATGAACCCGCCTTTCTGCCCTATGTTCTGCAGGCGGTCGCGGATTGTCTTGGGAAACCTGTCCCGGCGGTGGCGGAGGCCACTACGAAAACGGCGCGAGAATTCTTTCGGCTCTGAACCCCGTTCAGAGAAAAGCGGCCTGCTATTTGCCTCTGATTGCTGATAGAGTCTCTTCCCCTTAAACCTTTATCTGCCCGGTGTGGCTCGACCAGTGCCGCGCCCAGGAATGCCGCCAAACACGAATGGCGATATGGGCAAAAGAAAAAGTCGGCCTGGAGCGCGGCAGAGGTCCGAACCATTGGGTGAGGGTTTCGCCCGCAAGTGGAGGGAGAAACGGGACAACGAACAGCGGAATGAAACTGACGGCATCGCGTCAAAAGGCCGCACGCGGCGGCAGCCGCGCGTGACAGTGGATGAACTGATCGACGATTATCTCCAGTCCGGTTGCCCCATCATCCGAAAGCGGTCGCTCAAACCGAAATCCCCGCGCACAATCCAGAATGAAAAATACTGCTTGCGCCCGGTGCGGGAGTTTCTTGGCCGCAGGCTGGCCTCGCGCCTGACCTTGGACGACTGCGACCGCTACTTCGATTGGCGGACCTCCGGCGGCTACGTCCCGACTTTTAAGGTGCGAGGCAAGCAAGTTACCAAACGGACTCGAGGCGGAGACCGGGCGGTTGACCTTGAGTTGACGGCATTGTCAAACGCCCTGGCGTTGGCCGCGCGCCGCAGCCGACTCAAGATGAACCCGATTCGTGAGCGCACTGCCTACAGCGACAAATCCCGGATCCGCCATTGGCGCGAGACGGCTCCGACTCCACCTGAACTGGTGCGAATCGTGGATTGGATGGAGAAGTCAGGGCGCCAGCAGCCGGCGGACTTGACCCAATATCTTGCCTATACCGGGGCGCGAATCGGCGAGGCGTTAAAGGCGAGGTGGAAGGCGGTGAACTGGGCGGAGAATATGATTCATGTCAAGCGCTCGAAGAAGGGCCTGATGCCCTGGGTGCCCATTCTGCCCGAGATACAGAAATTATTGGCGAGGATGAAGGAACATGCGACGTGCGATCTGATGTTCCCTTCGGTGTTGAATCCGCATACAGCCCTTGACCCTTCGGCCTTCCGACGATTGCTGGGCAAGGCGTGCAAGCAGCTGAAAATCCGCCATGTGACCCCGCACGGGCTGCGGTCTTACTTTGTCACTCGGGCGCGTCAAAGCGGGCTGACCGACGCGGAAATCGCGCAACTCATCGGCGACAAGACCGGCCCGTCAATCATTGCAGAGGTGTACGGTGACGTTCGCCCCGGTCACCTCCTGAACATCGCGCGGAAGATCCAGCTTACGGCCACAACGCGGCCAGCCGGAGTGAATAACTCTATCACGAAAGATAAACCGTGATGCACACGCCAAACCCTATCGAAACTGTGAAAGGTTTGTGAAAAAAGGCTCCGCAATTGTTTATGAACATGCTCTCACGAAACTGGCTGTCGCGAAAGGGCGCGGCTGAAAAGCTTGACGTCTCGGTGGACACCATTGAACGACGGGCGATTCCCTGGCAGGACGATCCTGTACTGGGAAAACTTCGTTACAAGCACCTGAAACTCGGGGAGGAAACGCGGCAGGAACGACGATACTGCGAGGAAGATTTGGAGGCGCTGCTGGTTCCATGAAGAGTCTCGATACATCGGGTTCGAGGAGTCCTGGGCGATTTCATACGCTTGGCGAGGTCGCCAAATTGTTACCCCCCGCATACCCATGTGCCGGGTCGTTTGCTCGAATAATCGCCGCCAGCCACTTCTCGCGAGAATTGCCGCGCTCAGGTTTAAGGGAGGAGTCCGCAGCCAG
>Ga0187877_1002636_pt1 | contig 15684 bp, 14 predicted proteins | sample June2016WEW_17_1_3_FD_132430 | JGI IMG/M metagenome (GOLD analysis project Ga0187877, IMG submission 132430) | Peatland microbial communities from SPRUCE experiment site at the Marcell Experimental Forest, Minnesota, USA - June2016WEW_17_100 | ecosystem: Environmental > Terrestrial > Soil >... | reverse complement strand
CGCCACCGGCACGGTCAACACCAATGCCGTCAGCACCAACACCGTCACCTACACCGCCACCGATGGCAACGGCAACACCAACACCGCCGCCCGCACCGTTATTGTGCGCGACACTACGCCGCCGACCATCTTGTGGAGCTTTACCAACCTGGTGCTCACGGCGGGAACGAACTGCACGGCGGCGATGCCAGCGGTGACCGGTACCAATTATCTTCTGGCCACCGACCTGTCCGGCACACTCACCCTGACGCAGGTTCCGACCAACAGCGCGGCGCTGCCGCTGGGAACCAACGTCGTGGTCATCACCGTCGCCGACGCTTCCGGCAATGCGTCTTACTCGACTAACGAGATCATCGTCCTGGACCGAACACCGCCAGTGATCTTGCTCCAGCCGCAGAGTCAGACGAACATCGTCGGCGCGAGCGCCGGCTTTAGCGTCACTGCGGCGGCCTGCACGCCGCTCACGTTCCAGTGGTATTTCGACAACACCACTCTTGCCGCGCAGACCAACAGCACGCTCACGTTGTCCAATCTCCAAACCAACGCCGGGGGCAACTATCTTGTCGTCGTCACCGCCTCGGGCGGCTCCGCCACCAGCAGTGTCGCCACTTTGATCCTGCTGCTGCTGCCGCCGACCATCACCGTTCCGCCGTTGGCGCAGACCGTGCAATGCGGCAGCAACGCCAACTTCACCGTCACTGCCTCCGGTACGCCGCCGCTCAATTATCAATGGAGTCTGGACAGTGTACCCATTGCGGGCGCGACCAGCACTGGTCTCTCGCTGACCAACGTTCATCTGCCCACTCACACCGTCGCGGTCGTGGTCACCAATCCTTACGGCGGCGTGACCAGTCCCGTGCCGCTGACCGTGCAAGATACCCTGCCCCCGGTCCTCACGCTCAACGGCAGCACCCCAGCCTATGTCGAGTTGGGCAGCGCGTTTCTTGATCCCGGCGCCACAGCTTACGATCTGTGCGCCGGAACCGTGCCGGTGGTCGCCACCGGCACGGTCAACACCAATGCTGTCAGCACCAACACCGTCACTTACACCGCCACTGATGACAATGGCAACACCAACACCGCCACCCGCACCGTCATTGTGCGCGACACCACGCCGCCGACCATTTTGTGGAGCTTCACCAACCTGGTGCTCGCGGCGGGAACCAACTGCACGGCGGCGATGCCAGACGTGACCGGAACCAATTGTGTCTTAGCCACCGACCTGTCGGGGACGCTGACGCTGACGCAGGTTCCGACCAACACTGCGGCGCTGCCGCTGGGAACCAATGTGGTGGTCATCACCGTCGCCGACGCTTCCGGCAATGCGTCTTACTCGACTAACGAGATCATCGTCCAGGACCAAACGCCGCCGATGATCTTGCTTGAGCCGCAGAGCCAGACGAACACGGTCGGCGCGAGCGCCGGCTTTAGCGTCACGGCGGCAGCCTGCACGCCGCTCGCGTTCCAGTGGTATTTCGACAACACGACTCTTGCCGCGCAGACCAACGGCACGCTTACGTTGTCCAATCTCCAAACCAGCGCGGGGGGCAATTATCTCGTCGTCGTCACCGCCGCGGGCGGCTCCTCCACCAGCAGTGTCGCCACCTTAACCGTGCTGCTGCCGCCGACGATCACCGTTCCGCCGTCGGCCCAGACCGTGCAATGCGGCAGCAATGCCGCCTTCAGCGTCACGGCCACCGGCACGCCGCCGCTCAATTATCAGTGGCGTCTGGACGGTGTGCCCATTGCGGGCGCGACCGACATCGCTCTGCTGCTGACCAATGTTCATCTGCCCACTCACACTGTCGCGGTCGTGGTCACAAATCCTTACGGCGGCGTGACGAGTTCCGTGCCGCTGACCGTGCAAGACACCGTGCCGCCGGTCCTCACGCTCAACGGCAGCACCCCAGCCTATGTCGAGTTGGGCAGCGCGTTCCTTGATCCCGGCGCCACGGCTTACGATCTGTGTGCCGGAACAGTGCCGGTTGACGCCACCGGCACGGTCAACACCAATGCCGTCAGCACCAACACCGTCACCTACACCGCCACCGATGGCAACGGCAACACCAACACCGCCACCCGCACCGTCATTGTGCGCGACACCACGCCGCCGACCATTTTGTGGAGTTTCACCAACCTGGTGCTGGCGGCGGGAACCAACTGCACGGCGGCGATGCCAGACGTGACCGGAACCAATTACCTTCTGGCCACCGACCTGTCCGGAGCGCTGACGGTGACGCAGGTTCCGACCAACAACGCGGCGCTGCCGCTGGGAACCAACGTGGTGGTCATCACCGTCACCGATGCTTCCGGCAATGCGTCTTACGCGACTAATGAGATCATCGCCCAGGACCAGACGCCGCCGATCATCTTGCTTGAGCCGCAGAGCCAGACGAACACGGTCGGCGCGAGCGCCGGCTTTAGCGTCAAGGCGGCAGCCTGTACGCCGCTCACGTTCCAGTGGTATTTTGACAGCACCGCTCTTGCCGCGCAGACCAACAACACGCTCTCGTTGTCCAATCTCCAAACCAGCGCGGGGGGCAATTATCTGGTCGTTGTCACCGCCTCGGGCGGCTCCGCCACCAGCGCCGTGGCCACGCTCACGGTGAATCTGTTGGCCTCATCCGTCACGTTGGCTTCATCGGAAAATCCGGCTGGCTTGAAGGACAGCTTAATTTTCACTGCTACGGTGGCGCCGACCAATGCCGCTGGCACGGTTCAGTTTCTCACCAACGGCGTGTTGTTTGACGTGCAAAGCCTCGCCGCCACACAGGCGGTCACTACCAACATTGCCTCCCTGCCGCGCGGCACGAACATCGTCACGGCCATTTACTCCGGCGACGCGAACGACATACCGGCCACCAACACGCTCGCGCAAATCGTCACTAATCATCCGCCTGCCGCCGCCGACGCTCTTTACAGCCGGGCAGCCGGCAGCCCGCTGTACATCGCCATCACCAATCTGGCCACCTACTGGAGCGACGTGGACGGTGACACGGTATCGGTCGCCGCCGTCGGCGTCAGCACCAATGGCGTGACGGTGACCAACAACGCCGGCACGCTCGTCTATATCAATTCCAACGACGTCCCGGACCAGTTTGTTTGCACAATCACCGACGGCTGGGGCGGAACCAATTTCCAGACCGTCAACATTTCTGTCGTGTGGCTGGCCATCACGCGCGTGGTCGGTAATGCGAGTGGCAGCGTCACGTTGGATCTCACCGCTGCGCCCGGTTTCACCTATATTTTGGAGAGGTCGGTGGATCTTGTTCCTCCGTTGTGGTCGCCAGTGGCCACGAACACGCTCGGGACGAACGGCTACTGGCAGTTCACGGACGCGCAGGCCACCAATTCCCAGCGAGGCTTCTATCGCCTCAAGTTGGCGCAGTGATTGGAGGGGCTTCCGCCACTAACGATGCTAGGTGCTTCAGCCTTTAGACCTCAGACGCCTGCGACCTTTTCGCGTCGCCGAACACCGCCCGTTCGTGTAGGTTGCTCCCATGCACCCGATTTGGAGCATTGGTCTGGGGACGTTCTGCGCCTGGTTTCTCGCCGGCAACACACTGTTCGCCGATGACTGGCCGCAATGGCTCGGCCCCAATCGTGACTCAGTCTGGCGCGAATCAGGCATCATCGAGAAATTCCCCACCAACGGCCCGCCCGTCCGCTGGCGTGCCAGGATCGGCGGCGGCTATGCCGGACCGAGCGTCGCCAATGGTCGCGTCTATGTCGCTGACCGCCAGCTTGCCCAGGGCGTGAGCAACCCTGCCGACCCGTTCGACCGCGGCGTGGTCCGCGGCTTCGAGCGCGTGCTGTGCCTGAACGAAGCTGACGGCGAGGTGTTGTGGAAATACGAATACGAATGCCCTTACACGATCAGCTATCCGGCTGGGCCGCGTGTGATGCCGCAGGTCAGCCAGGGCAAAGTCTATACCCTCGGCGCCGAGGGCAATCTCCTCTGCCTGGATGCGAAAGACGGCAAAGTCCTTTGGTCGCACGATTTCAAGAAGGAATTCGGCATCAAAGCGCCGCTGTGGGGTTTTGCGGGACATCCGTTGCTCGACGGCAATCGGCTGATCTGCCTGGTGGGCGGGGCGGGCAGCGTCGCGGTTGCCTTCGACAAAGATACCGGCAAGGAGATCTGGCGTGCGTTGAGTGCCGAAGAGCCAGGCTACAGTTCGCCGATCATCTATGAAGCCGGCGGCAAACGGCAGCTTATCCTCTGGCATCCCGAAGCGGCCAACTCCCTCGAACCCGACACCGGCGAGGTCTATTGGTCAGTGCCCTTCAAATCGCGCGCCGGCATGACCCTCGCCACCCCACGCAAGCTCGGCGACCTGCTCTTCTTCACGGCCTTCTACAGCGGTTCGCTGATGCTGCGGCTCGATTCGGCCAAGCCCGCTGCGGCCACCGTCTGGCGCACGCTCAAGGTGAACGAGAAAGACACGACGCACCTCAACGCCGTCATGTGCACGCCTTTCCTCGAAGATGTTTACATTTACGGCGTGTGCAGCTACGGCCAATTGCGCTGCCTGAAGATGGAAACAGGCGAGCGGATTTGGGAGACGTTTCAAGCTACGACCTCCGGCGAACCGGTCCGCTGGGCCAATGCGTTCATCGTGAAGAATGGTGACCGCTTCTTCCTCTTCAATGAGAAAGGCGATTTGATCATCGCCAAGCTCAGCCCGCGCGGCTACGAGGAGCTCAGCCGCGCCCACATCCTGGAGCCGACCAACAAGGACTGCGGCCGGCCGGTCGTGTGGTCGCACCCGGCCTTCGCCAACCGCCGTGTCTATGCCCGCAATGACAAGGAGATCATCTGCGTGGACCTGGTGCGGCGGTGATTACGGTTGCCTCAATAAACCCAGGGCACGAACCGCCGCACTCGCCGCTCGTAGTCGGAATACTCCAGGAATTGTTGCCTGAGCCAGCGTTCTTCCCGGCGGGCTTTGGCATCCAGCAGCGGGGCGAGGGCCAACGCGGTCAGGAGTGCGGGCCAGCTCCGCCACACCAGCGCCCAACCTACTGAGCCGCAAAAAACCGCTGTGTAAAGCGGATGGCGGATGAGCCCGTAGATGCCTGTTTGCACCAGCCTGCCGCCGGCAGAGGGTTTAGGAAAGGGAGTGAGATTCCGGCCCAAGTTCACCGCGCCCGCAAGACCGCAGCCAGCGGCGACCAGGAGAAGAAAGCCACCGCAGACAGTGAGCGGGAGGCAGTGCCACTGGTTGCGACAGAGGATGGGGGCAACGATCATGAGGCACAAGAACACGCTCTGTCCCAGCTCCCACACCCCACCCCGTTGGAGGAAGTTACCGCTCATGCACCGAAGAGAATGTATGCAACCGAAGACGGCCAAGGGTCTCTGCCCTGGGGGATTTGGTCAAGGCTCTCGCTTCGGCCCGTTCGTGGCCTTCGGACGTTCGAGCGCAAGCCGTTCCCTGGCCTGTTGGACCAGGTCCAATAGGCTCAGCACTTTGGGGGGCGGAGGCGAGGTTCCCGTACGCTCGACCTCGGCCATAACCTCCTGCGGCAAATGCGCCTGGGGGAAGGAGCGCACATCAAACTGTTCCCACCAGCAATCCAGGACCAGGCGGCAGGGCTTGCCGCCGGTCTCCTGTCGGCAATAGCTGAAAGTCACCTCCTGCCCAAGCCGGCGGCACCGGGGAACGACGTCCTGGTCGTGATCAGTCAACATGGTGCAACCTTACCCATGTTTAGGGCTGCCGGCGAGTCTCGCTCTTGCGTTCAAAACGGTCGTCCGCCAGAAACCCGTGGCTGGCCTTGTTTTCCTGCCAGCCCACACGTTGAACCTCGAACGAACACCGGGAAGACTTCCACCGACCCTTCCGCACCCTGCGCCAGAGCGCTTTGGATGGGAGTGCCCGCCGCTCGGCGGACCGGAGAATGAGCTATGCCAATGGGTTTGAGGATCAGATCGCTCATACCGAAGCTAGGCAGTCGTGCTCGGCAGCCATCCGACCAACACTTCCTGGTTGCAGCCCTTGCACAGCCGGGTGGCCAAACCCAGTTTGCGCAGCCGCTGCCGCAGGGCGCGAAAGTCGTAGCGCTCGCGGGAGTGTTTCTTGCCTTCAGCCTCGTGCTCGCGGGCAATGATCCGAAACCCGCGCGGACAGCCAGCACGATCACGATCGTGCTGGCTGTCCGCCAGCACGATCTTGCCGCCGGGTTTCACGACCCGCAGCATCTCCTCCAACACCTGCTCGAAATGCGTGATGTGGTGCATGGCGTTCATGGTGATGGCGGCATCAAAGCGGGCGGCGCGCCAGGGCAGGCGGGCCGCATCCCGCAGGACAAATCGGATCTTCTTCTCCACACCCGCGTAGCGCGCATTGAGACGAGCGCTTTGTTGTTCCTCGGCGGCAATGTCCACGGTTGTAAGGGCTGCGGCGTGGCGGGCCAACTCCACCAGGAATCGCCCCTTGCCGGTGCCGATTTCCAACACAGCCCCGGCCAGAGGCAGGGCCTGGGCGAGCACGAAGTGAATGGCGGCCTGGGAGTCGTAGCCAAACCGGCGCAAGTGGGCCTCGCGCTCCGCCAAGTGCTTTTGGTTCGCGATCACTTCCGGGCTAAAGGTTGGTCGTTTCATTGAATGCTCGCGACGACCAGGGTACTCAGAATTCTACTGCCGTTGCGACGTCATTTTCACTGAGTCGTTAGCTGGAGGCTTCAAGCTGCCCGATGAGGATTGCTACGCCCAAGCCTGCCGCCAAAGCCAACGAAAGCTTCAAACGGTCATGCGAGTGGAACTGCAACTCCGGGAGCAGGTCGGCGCAGGCAATACACAGGAACGTGCCGGCACAAAAGGCCAGGGCGCAGCCGAGGAACACCGGATTGGAGCCGAAAAGATGATTCGCCCCGGCATAGAACAAGATCGCGCCTAAAGGAGTCACTAGGGCAAACAGGCCGTTGAGCAGGTGGCGAGCAAAGCGCGAGCAGCCGCTGGCGGCCATCAGCGTTGAAACCGCCATCGCGTCGAAGGGTTTGTGGAGGATAATGACCAGCGCGGTGCCCAATCCCACCAGCCCGCTGGCTCCGTTCCCTTCAGCCGCCACAGCCGCAGCCAGTGCCACACCCCCCAGCAGCGAGTGAAAGGCCATGCCTACGGTAGTCGCCACCCATGACAGTTGGTTGGCGGATTGTTCAGCTAGAGTGTGGGAGGAAAGACTATGCGCATCATTCACCCGATGGCGGGTAGGGGCATCATGGCCGGGGCAATGTGGCTCGGGCGCGCCTTCCGACACGTCGTGATGGTGGTGTGGGAAGAAGCGCTGGAGGAAGAACATCAGAAGGAAACCGCCCAGGACCCAGTGCACCGTCTGGTCCAGCGACTGATTCTCATGTGCAGCGTGGGGGATAAAATGGAGCAACGCTATGCCGAGCATAAGCCCGGCGACGAAGCTCACCGCCATTTGCAGGCGCGCATGTGTAAGACGCATGGTCAGCAACAGCCAACCGCCCGCGAGCGAGGCCAGCAACACAAGAGCGCAATAGATGCCGAGCAACGCCGCGAGAGATATAGGGAAGTTGCTCACCCCAGGCCCTTGTCAAAAGAACGACCCCCTTCAGGGACCGTGCCCGCATTCGTGGCCGTGTTCATGGTGATGGCGGTGATGCGCGCAGCCTTCGGGCGTCTGGACTAACCGTCCTTCCAGGCAGGCGGCCACCAGGGTTTCCACCGGCGCGTCGGGCTGTCCGGCTCGCACTTGGATGCCATGCTGGGCAAAGATAGCGAGGGCGCGGTGACCGATGCCGCCGACGATAACCACTTCAACGCCCAACTCACGGAGCCAGCGAGGGAACGCCCCAGGCTGGTGCTCGGGTGCGGGCAGCGTTTCGGCACGCACGGTGGCTTTGGTGTTCGGATCCACTTCAATGATCGCAAACTGGCGGCTGCCGCCGAAATGCGAGTGAAGTCGGCCGTTCTCAACAGGAATAGCAATTTTCATAATGTATTAATCTATCGTAGTCTCCCTTCCCTCATTTCATTAACAGGCGGTGCGATTCTCGCGGGACTTGGAATTAAGGCCCCTTCGACACCGGGCACCCGGCCGTCCACCCTCCCAACGTCGGCCACAGCAACCGGGCATCGCGAACTCCGGCTGCCCCAGGGTCCCCCGGCGGTAGGCGGCGATTACCGAGTCGAGTCCGCCGCAGATTTGTGGTAAAACTCGTATGCCTGCCTGCTCCAGCGCAAGCTGCAACCCTTGCGAGATCGCCCCGCAAATCAGCACCTTGATGCCTAACTCGCCCAAGCTGCGGACGATCCCTTTCGCCTGCTTCTCAAAGAGCACGACGTCCCGACGTTCCAGCTCGGCTTCGCCTTTCAGGCGAACCAGTACCAGCCGCGCCGCTTCGTCGAACACCGGCGACACGCGACCCTGACAATTGGGAACCGCAATCAGCACACTTGCCGTAATGCGAGATTCGTGCCAGCAGTGGCCTGGCTGCGAAACAGGTCGGGATCTCCCTTGAAATCAAGGCCGCTCGCAATGGTTGCCCGGGGCTTGGGCTGTGGCGAGCGTTGCAAAATGCAACTGGTGGCCGCGGGTGACTATCGCAATCTGCGTCGCCGTGGAGTGGCTGGCCACAGGTCGAGCATAAAGTTCCTCAGCCGCGGGATTTCGCTACGCCGCGGAGTTGGAGCGGCGGGATGCCCCAGAACCCAACACTCCATCACTCCACCTCTCCATCATTCCGCTCTGTGCTCAGCCGCTCGGCGCCAGCTTCAGAGTCTTGAGTTTGCGGAAGAGTGTGCTGGGGTTGATGCCCAGTTCCTTGGCGGCCCTCCGGCGGTTGCCGCCGTTGCGGCGCAGGGCATCGGTGATGAGCAGCTTCTCCATGGATTCCAGCGTCACGGCCTTTCCCAGGCGCAGCGTTTCTCCGAGGCTATTGCCGCGCAGAGGCGGCGGAAGGCGCTTTAACTCGATCACTCCTCCTTTGCACAATACGAACGCATGTTCGACGACGTTCTCCAGTTCCCGCACGTTGCCGGGGAAGTCGTGCTCCATGAGCCGCGCCAGCACCTGGTCGGAAACGCCGGCAATGTCTTTGCCTTTGAGCCGATTGAAGCGGGCGATGAAATGGTCTATCAGCAAGGGGATGTCCTCGCGGCGGTCCCGCAAGCTGGGCAATTCAATGCGGATGACGTGAATGCGATAGAACAGGTCCTCGCGAAAGCGGCCTTGTTCCACCAGCTTGCCAAGGCTCTTGTTAGTGGCAGCGATGACCCGCACGTCGGCCTTGACCGGCTCGACCCCGCCCAGCGGTTCATAGACTCGCTCCTGCAAGACCCGGAGCAATCTGGCCTGCATCGCGGCGGAGATGTCGCCAATCTCGTCCAGGAAGATAGTGCCGCCGTTGGCCAGCGCGAACCGGCCCGGTTTGTCGCGTCGGGCGTCGGTGAAGGCTCCCGCCTTGTAGCCGAACAATTCCGATTCCAACAGGTTGTCCGGCAGCGCCCCGCAATTGATGGCCACGAACTTCTTCGACCGTCGGCGGGACAAGTTGTGCAAGGCACGGGCAAAGAGCTCCTTGCCTGTGCCGCTGGCCCCCTCAATGAGCACGGCGCTCTCGCTTTCGGCCACGTCGGGCAGGAGTTCGAAGACCTGCCGCATCGCCGCGCTGCGGCCAATGATGTCAGAAAACGAATTCTGCCGCTGCAACTCGCCGTGCAGCGCCTCGACGACCCGCAAATCGCGGAAGCTCTCGACGCCGCCGACAATCTTGCCCCGCGGGTCCTTCAGCGCCGCAGTCGAAATGCTGATGGGGATCTTCTGGCCTCGCGCGTCAATGATATAGACCACCTTGTTGACTACCGGGCGGTTGGTGGAGAGCGTTTGCTTCAACGCGCAGGCGTTCTCGCAGATGCTGGCCCGGAACACGTCACAGCAGCGGCGGCCCAGGGCCTCAGCGCGCTTGATCCCGGTGATTTGCTCGGCGGCGCGGTTAAAGAACGTCACGCGCCACTCGGCATCCACCGTGAATACGCCGTCTGGAATGTAGTCCAGCAGGTTGTTCAACATCTATCGGAGCCTAAGCGGCAAGCCAGGCCGATGCCAGTTCCAACCGCGCAGGCCGGAGCGCCAGCGTTTCAGCCCGGGACACACTCTATCAGCGCCTTCGCTAGCCGCTGGCATCTGTATTGCTCTATGGCGGATGGAACAGCCAACCACGCGTAGCCTGAACATGACAACGTCCGCCGCCGCCAGTCAGACCCTGCTCAACTCCGCCCAGGCCAAAGCGCATCCCTTTTGTCTGGTCTGCAGCCAATCGAATCCGCTGGGGTTGGGATTGGAATTCACCTTGCACGATGACGGGAGCGTCAGCGCCACATTCCTCGGTCACCCTGGCCTCGAGGGTTTCCCGGGCTTCATACACGGCGGGATGATCGCTTCGTTGTTGGACGGAGCCATGACCAACTGCCTGTTCGCGCGCGGTCACGTGGCTATGACGGGGGAGTTGAAGGTGCGATACCGCGAACCGGTGATCATTGGCGAGGAGATGCTGGTTCGCGCCTGGATCACGAGGTCCCAGTTGCCGCTCCACCTGCTCGAGGCGGAATTGAAGCAAGGGGGTTGCACCCGGACGACCGCTTCAGCCAAATTCGTCGAGCGCAATGAAAGACACAGTAACAGTCACGACCCTGGTCGAGAATAGCGTCCATGCCCGCGGCTTGCAGGCGGAAAACGGCCTGGCTTTCCATATTCAGGCGGGGCGGCGCAGCTTGTTGTTCGATACCGGCCAGACTGGCCTGCTGGTGGAGAACGCCCGGAAGCTCCACGTGCCCCTCGGGAAAATGGAAGCTATCGCGTTGAGCCACGGTCACAACGACCACGCCGGCGGGTTGAGCGCGGTTCGTGAAGCGGCATCCCAGGCGCGGCTGTTTCTTCATCCTGCCACCCTGTCTCCGAAGTTTACCGCGAAGCCGGACGGCACTGTCCACCCAATCGGGATGGACCAGGGGAACGCCGAGGCAATCCGAGAGGCAGCCGATGCCGTGGTTTGGACGACCAAGCTTACGGAGATCATGGAAGGCATCTTTGTGACCGGGGAGATTCCTCGTGAGAATGGCTTCGAAGACACCGGTGGACGGTTCTTCTTCGACGAAGCCTGCGCCCAACGCGATCCGCTGGTGGATGATCAAGCGCTCTTCTTCGACACGGCGGACGGCTTGGTGGTGCTATTTGGCTGCGGGCACGCGGGGGTGGTGAACACACTTGAATACGTGCGGCACTTCGCGGGCGGCAGGCCGATTCACACTGTTATGGGAGGGATGCATCTGCTGACGGCCAGCTCTGGCCGCATGGAAAAGACGATTGCCGCGTTTCGCCGTTTGGATATTCAGCGGCTGGCCCCGGCTCACTGCCCCGGCCTGCCGGCGCTGGCCCAGTTGTGGAACGCGTTTCCAGGGCGTAGCTCTTTATGTGCGGTGGGCACCAGGCAGTTTTTTCAAAGGTAGAGAATCCGAGCAGGAAGCCCCTCGGGCAGCGCAATGACGGCGGTTAATCTCTCTTCGGAGCCTGAATCGGCGCGCTGAGGATCTTCTCCGCCCGTTCGTAGGAGCCGAGGTTGAAGACGTGGCTGTAACCTGCCTGTTTCAGGATACGCCGACACATGCCGCTCCGTGCCCCGCTCAGGCAGTGCAGCAATAGCGGTTGCTCCTTATCGGGAGCGCGCCGGGCGATTTCCTTGCCCAGTTGGCCGAGAGGGATGTTGATCGCGCCCGGCAGATGCCGTTCCTGAAACTCCCCTTCGCTGCGCACATCAATGACGATCGCGCCTTTCTTCAACCAGTCGCACGCTGCTGCCGGGCCCACCAGCATCAAGCGTTTCAAAAGCAGGAAGGCGGCAACCGTCCCGCCAATAACGAGCCAAGTAACAAAGTCCATATAGGTCGCAATGGCTTCCGTCGCTCACGGCTTTGCGGAATGCGTCTCCTTCCACCGCTGACGGAGGGCGGCATGGAGGTCCTCGCGGAACCTGGCCGGCAGATCGTAGGGCTTGCCCTCCTTGTAGAGCGTGATGGTCTTGCGGATATTGTCCACGACCACCTGGCAGGGGTTGCACCCCGCCATGTGCTTCTCGAACTCCTCGCAAATGGCCGGATCCACCGTGCCGTCCACGTATTCGTTCAGCATCGCTAGCAATTCCGCGCACTTCATATCAAGCAATTCCGGTTCAACTGAGCCGCCAGCCGGCAAAAAGTTACAGGACGTCGTAACGTCTGTTCGGTTTAATTGCTCAGTGCTCGTGCGGAACCCGCCGCACCCGCCGCTCGGGATCGCCCAGGGCCTGGGTCAACTGCTCGCGGAGCTGCAAGCGCGCGCGGAGAAGGCGCACCTTGGTATTGGCCTCGCTGAGCCCGAGCGCTTCAGCCGTTTCTTTCACCGACAGCCCTTCCACGTCCCGCAGCAAGAACACCAGCCGGTGCTTTTCGTCCAGCTTGGCGAGCGCGTCATCCAGCAGACGTTGGATTTCGTTCCTTTGCACCAACTGCTCCGGCGACTGGCGCCAATCGGCAATGTATTCCGGGTGGGGGATCGTGCCGTAGCCGTCCGCTTCTTCGGTCGCTTGCTCCAGGGAAACGGTGTCCAGGCCCGATCGCTTGCGGATAACCTTGAGCGCCGCGTGAGTGGCGATGCGCAGCAACCACGTGGCGAAGCTGGCGTCGCCGCGAAAGCCGCCCAGGTTCTCCAGCGCGCTCAGAAAGGTCTGCTGCGTCACGTCCTCGGCGTCCTGTTCCTGACGCAACATCCGCAGCGCCAGGGAATAGACCCGCTGCTCGTAGCGGTTAGTTAACGCCTCAAAGGCGTCCAACTCACCCGCCTTGGCGCGAGTGACCAACTCGGCGTCGCTGACCGCTGGGGTTGTTTGGCTCGTCATGTTTGAGGTGCTTTGGTGAAACGCGCTAGGGGTAACAGACCGGTCGCGCGCGGGTCAATCCGGTTTCCCGTCATCGTTGTTGCCACCCTCCCGGCCCATTCCCGCGGATAGGGCGCCAGTCCCGCCGTAGCCTCGCCGTAGCACCTCTTATCTGGGATAAGAGGTGCTACGGCGAGGCTACGGCGAGGCTACGGCGAGACTCCGGCGAGACCCGCACGAGCTACGGGGGCGGTGAGCGAGGGCATCGCAGGCGGCCTGATGATAGTTATCTGGCAGCCGCATCTCGAAGGTCTCAGCACATCCCATTGGCACCCAGGTACTTCCGTGGCCGACGATGCTCTGCGCCTCGATTGCGACAGATCGTTGCTGGGGGTCCAAAACCGTATCCCGGGCTCAGATAGGGTCCGCTCGCCGTGGTGTATGGAGGTTCCGCGGCAGTTTTCAAGGTACTCATGCACCTCAGCCTCATCGTCCTCCCGTTCAAGAACTGATTTGCGCTCGCTATGTCAGGAGCCTTTTCAGCTCCGAGACTACAAGCGCAGCGGCTAGCGTGCGCCGCATCGTCAAGGGCGCGAGGCCACTTCACGCGGGCGGCGTGGGCGGGTTATGGCGCACTAGCAAGGGGATGTTCGCCTGCGGCTGGCCATCCAACCGGATGTCAATCGAATAAAGCCCTGGATTCTCGAACTTCAACTGCTGTATGTTCACAATGAAATTGCGCGTGCCGAAATGCATGTCCTCGGGCAGCGCCACTTCCACGGGGATGGGCGGAAACTTCGCAATCGAGCGGCCGTCCGCGTCCACAAAATTGAGGGCCAAAGCGTGCTTGCCCTCATCCCCGCTCGAAAAGGTCACCCGCAGCGCCACCGAACACTGGGGGTGCACCGCCGGGAGTTGCTGCGTGTAAATGGTGTCAAACGCCCCCAGCAAGTTCAGCTTGCCGTTGTCATCCGTCGCCGCGTCGCACAGAACCGCCACTTGAATGTTCATCCTGCTAATATGAAGGCACAAATCGCACCGATTGCACGCTCTTTATTTGGCCCCGGTCGCGCTGGCGATCATTCGGGCATGTTCCGGGTTTCAGGCTTGTCCTGTCGCGCCTCCAGGAACGCCTTGAGTTCCGCCGCCGCCTTGCCGCCAAACCCTGACACTTCGGCAATCTGCTCGACGCTGGCCAGCCGAATGCGCTGGACCGAGCCAAACCTCTTCAGCAATGCCGCCTTGCGCCGCTGGCCGATGTTGGGGAACTCATCGAGGATGCTCTCCGAAATCTTCCGCAACCGCAGTTGAGCGTTGTAAGTGTTCGCCAGCCGATGCGACTCGTCCCGCACCCGTTGCAACAGCTTCAAGGCCCCGCTTTCGTGCGACAGCCGGAGCGGCTCCTTATCGCCCGGCCGATAGATCTCCTCGAACTCCTTGGCCAGCCCAATCGTCGGGATATGGCCCAGCCCCAGCTTCTCCAACTCGGCGCACGCCGCGCCAAGCTGGCCCTTGCCGCCATCAATGAGGATGAGGTCGGGAAGAGAAGCGGGTGCAGGCGTGGAGCATGGCGCGTGGGGCGTGGAACGTGGAACGTGAAACGTGAAACGTGAACCAGTTTCCGTGGTGGGTGAGGCGGTCGCGGCTTCGGAGGGCGCCGGGACATGATCTGCCGCTGGCCTCTCGCCTTCGGCAACCGCGTCCGGGACTTTAGGGTTTAGACTCTGGATTTTAGACTCATTCAGCACCCTCGTGTATCTCCTTCTCACCACCTCCGCAACGGAGGCGAAATCGTCCTGTCCCTCGACAGTCTTAATCTTGAACCGCCGGTAATTGGCCCGGTCCGGCCGGCCATCGCGGAAGCTCACCAGCGAGGCCACCTTGAAGGTGCCGCTAATGTTCGAGATATCGAAGCCCTCGATACGCCGCGGCGGCGCGCCCAAGCCGAGTGCTTTCCCCAACTCCGCGAGGTCTTTGTCCGGATTAAGGGCCAGCGGTAGGCTGTACGGCACGCGCTCGAACCGGCTCACTTTTTTGGTCGTATGCCGCAAGTCCGCCATTAGATCACGCAACTCCGCCGCGCGCTCGAATTCCTGCGCCGCCGCGGCCTTCTTCATTTCCTCTCCGAGATGTTCCTGCATCTCCTCGCACTGGCCTTCGAGGAAAGCGCACGCCGCCTTCACCTGCTCGAGGTACTCCTCGCGTCCCACGTTGCCGATGCACGGCGCGGTGCAGTACTTCAGATGCGCGTACAGGCAATGCTTGTAATCGCGCTCGGTCGGCGTGAGCGGGCGGCACCCGCGCAGATGATACTGGCGGCGTACCAGGGCCAAGGTGCCGCGCAGCGCGCCCGAGTTCGGGAACGGCCCGAAATACCGCGCGCCGTCCTCCCGCCTGAGGCGCGTCAGCGTGAACCGCGGGATCGGATCGTTCAGGTTAACCTTCAACAGCAGGAACCGCTTGTCGTCGCGGAAGCTGACGTTATAGCGCGGGTGAAACTCCTTGATCAGCTTGCCTTCCAGCAACAGGGCCTCCGGCTCGCTCCGCACCACGTGGAAATCGAAATCGTGGATGGCCTCGATCAGCGCCTTGAACTTCAGGTCCCAGCCCAGCCGCCGCGAAGGCTGGAAATACTGGCTGACTCGTTTGCGCAGATCCCTCGCCTTGCCCACATAGATCACCGTCCCGAAGCGGTCCCGCATCAGGTAAATGCCCGGCTTATGGGGCAGTGTGCCCAGCTTCTTGCGAATGTGCTCGGCCACAGACATGACTGTTAGAGCACGATCTGCTTCTTCTTAAGAT
>Ga0187877_1002622_pt1 | contig 15726 bp, 8 predicted proteins | sample June2016WEW_17_1_3_FD_132430 | JGI IMG/M metagenome (GOLD analysis project Ga0187877, IMG submission 132430) | Peatland microbial communities from SPRUCE experiment site at the Marcell Experimental Forest, Minnesota, USA - June2016WEW_17_100 | ecosystem: Environmental > Terrestrial > Soil >... | reverse complement strand
TTTTAACAAGTAGCCGCTCGCGCCGGCTTTCAAGGCTTGGAAGATCAACTCAATATCTTTATAGACCGTCAAAATAATGACCTGTAGTTCAGGCAATTGCGCCTTCAATCGGGCGGTGCAGGCAATGCCGGATTCGCCGGGCAGGTGAATATCCATGAGCACGACCTCCGGCCGCAGCCGGGGAATCTCAGCCATGGCCTCCTTGGCGGTGGCGTAAGCCCCGCCGCAACGAAGCTTGGGCGTGGCATCAATCAACTCGCGCAACGTATTGCGCACGGTTTCGTTGTCTTCGACGATGGCTACGGTGATCATTGGGTTCCTAGTTTGAAGGCAAAGGGAGGATGAACGCAATTACAGTTCCGGCGTTGGGGCGGGAGGTAATTTGACATTGCCCGCCGATGCTGGCCAATCGGCCGTTGAAATTCGACAGCCCATTGCCATTGGCTGGCTTCGCGGGATTGAAACCTTGTCCGTTGTCCGCGATGGTAATTTTGAGTTGCCGCCCGGTTATCGTCATCTCAATCATCACCTCGCTGGCGCGCGCATGACGAACCACGTTATGCAATGCTTCTTTCACCGCCAAAAAGAGGTTGTGCCGAACTTGAGCCGTCAGTTGCAAAGGAGGAACGTCTGCCGGAATCTTCAATCGGCAGGCAATGCCGGACGGAGACAGGTATTCCTCGGCATAACTGCCGAGATAGCTGATCAGGAATGGAAGAACGTCCTTGCTTGGATTTGTGAGCCAGACGATGACATCCAGGGCATTGACCACGGCCCGGGCCTTGTTGCCGATGGCTTGGAAACGCTTGCTGGCTTTTTCGAACGCCTGCGGCCAACCCGCGCCGGCGTCGGCCAGCAGGCTGATTTCCGTCAGACTGGAGCCAAGGTCGTCGTGCAAATCGCGCGCGATTCGCGACCGCTCTTCTTCGACGGCGTGCTGATATTCAATCCGTTCGCGCGCCAGAACCTCTTCCTTGAGTTGCGCCGTTTGCTGTTCCACCTGCCGGTGCAGCAGGCTGATCCACACCAGCGCCACGGCCAGAATGCCCACCAGAATGGCCACCATGGTTAATATGCGCTCGAGCGTCCACCAGGAAGGCCGCGCCAGGACTTGGATGTCGGCGGGAGAATTGAGCAACAATTCAAATGAATCAATGGCCCGCCCCACGGCCCGGTCTCCTCCTCGTCCCACATAGACTCCTGTCATCTCCAGTTGGCTGCCAATGGGCACCGGCTGCATGACCCCCAGCTTTCGGTCGAGCCGCGCCACGATCACGTGCGACCCGATTTGCAATCCCAAAACCTCGTCTCTTTTTTCATTGCTCAAACTCGCCAACCGCACCTTCACCTTTACCAACGTCGAGTCATAATTTTCATTTAAGAGCGCATTCTCCATCAACTGCCTGGCTGCGGGCAAATGAGCGTGTCCCGTCCGGCGCACCATGGCTTCGCGCAAAACGGGAACTGGACCGCCTAATACCAGAAAGCCCGCGACTTCCACCTGATCTCCAACCCGCAACGGGACAGTCGTTCGGGTGATAAATTGGAGTCCGCTGGTTCCATCCATCAGGTAGTATTCTTCGTCACGCTCGTGGATAATTTGGCCCTCGACTTTTACCGGTTCGAAGGCACTGGCTTTGGCGTCGAACAACAGAAGTTCCGAGGCGCGCTTCAGCGGAGCAGCGAAGGGATCGGCCGGCGCCGCCTGATCCACGCTGAGGGAAGCGTTGTGGATTTGAACTTCACCGGGCTTGAGCGCATGGGTGGTTTCATCTTTCACGGCCCACAAACACCCCCGTATGCGAATAAGCGCGTTCTGGTAGCGCTTCAATGCTTCAGACTGCATTTCCGGCAAGTCAATTTGAATTTTTCCGTTGTGGGTTAACAACATGACACTGGTCCTTTCGACCGCCGTAACCACCCCTTGGATCTCCACAGATTGTGTATCCAAGGTTCCATTCATCAACTGATCCCACGTGGGGTGGACCGAATAGGGCAAAGCTCCCAATCCCAAGTGAACGACCCGTTGGGCCAGAACCATCGGCGAAAATTGCGCAGTGGTCACTCCTTCAATCTCCCAATACTCGCCGACGTGTTGCGCGCCGGAATCTTCCCGATTGGCCACGTCAACAAAGACGCCCATGGTGAAATCCTGAAGAACGACGCCGCTTCCTCCGCTCCAAGTAACTACTCCCCGAATGTGGACCGGATATCCACGCAGCGCCTCTGCCCGTTTCAATCGTTTGACCTGCTCCGCCGTGGTCAGAACTGGAAGGGGTTCGGTCGCTTTCTGCGCACGCTCGACCTCCCGATAGAAACCGTTCCGCAAAATGACATTTGTCCCCGATCTACTCCATCTCCCCAACGCTTCGACATAATCGCCGATGGTCTTGGGCATCGGTTGGGTGATTTGAAGCACAATTTCCCCCGTGTCATCCTGAATGACCATTGATCGGCTCGGCCCCTGGGAGCATACCTGTCCGGTTACATGAACTATCGGCCCCCCCACGCCTGGGAAATTCGTGGACAGCAAATCCCTGACGGCAAGAACCGGGTGGGAAATCCAAAACTCCGGCGCCACTTCCAGCAACTCAACCAATTCCAAGTTCGGTGTCCACATGGTTCCGAATATCCTTCGCCCCTCCAGCGTGTAGGTGCTCCAGCAAATCCCGGTTATCCGAACCCGGCTGCCGGGCAGCAGAACGGAAGAACCGTCGGAACCGTCGGCAATTTCCACTTGCATGTTTCCGGTTTCGGAGCTTAACTCCACTTTCAGTCCTTTGGATTGTTCCTTACTGACAAAAGTTACCTCCCCTTCCGTTTTCGCCCATTGTGATTGTTCCTGCTCGGACAAAATTTGGCCGGGAACGATCTGACGTGGCGTTGGCGCGCCAGCGACGCCGATCACCTTCAGGCGAGGCCGCTCAACGAACAACTGGCGGCGGCCATGCGGCACAAGGAAGAACCTGTAAATTCCATCCTGTCGAATTTCCAAATCGCCCTTAAATTCCAGCCCTACGGCCTGATCGCGGGTTCTGACCCCGATGTCAAAATTGGCCGCGATTCCCGTTTTAATGGCGGTCAACTGTTGAAAATCAGGCAATTGGGACCATTGGCCTTCATAAGCCCAATAATTCAATCCTTGAACCCAGTTGGTGGCGCCGCTTGCGGGACTCACCACCTTGTGAAACAATTCCGAATCGGGAATGCTCTGCCGGGGCAGATTCGGGCCGTCATAGAAAACATCCAGTCCGTCCAGATGGTTTCCGTCAAACCAAGAGACGGAAATTTGATACTTTCCCGATTTCAAAAAAAGCGCCTCGGATTGCTCGCTCATTCCGTGAGTGCAATCATCAACCAGCGTCAAGCTGCCAATTGTCAAACTGGCGCCGCCTTGACTCCCGGAATAATTTCCTTCCAACGCGATTTTTTCGCCTGGTTGGATTGGTCGGCTTTGGGGAGGCATTTCAATGAGCGCCATCCCGGAATCATCCTGCAAAACAATCATTCCCTGCGCCAAGTCAGACCAACAAACCATTCCCTCCAATCGAACGGGCCAGTTGGTCTGTTGGGTCTGACTGACCAATTGCTGAAATTGCAACACGTTGGTTATAACCGGCAAGAGCCGTTCAGACGGAAGGCCTCCGGCCGCAAGCGCAACCGACTGACCCACCAACATCAAGCCACAACCCACAGACAACCGTCTCAGCCACGACCCGCCAAAGGGAATCTGCCACATGAAGCAATTGTAACAATTTGGTCCGAAAATTCCAAAAAAAATGCACAGTCCTATATTTAATGTGAACGCTCATTATTTCGAAATAATTGGAATAAGGCTGGATCCCATGGCAGTTAAAATCCGGCAACGGCCTTATGGAATCCGCTTCGGAAATAATTTGCCGCAAGTCTGGTTATCGTGGCGCAGAAGTAATGGGCGCCAAAAAGAAGCAATCCTCATTGTCCGGTGACTGATGGTTCCCACTTGAGCCGCCGCCCCCCAAGCCGGGTTGAACGAATCCTTGCGGAGTGTAGGTGCGGGTATCCTGCCATCTGTGAATGATCGAATGGCCGTCGACAAAGGCCATGCCGCCCGCCCCCCCATGCAAGCCGGAAGGATAGTCAATCAGATAGGTGTTGCCGGTGGTCGCAACCGCCGATACCGCAAAGGACGCATCGTTGATGGAATACGGATTCTCGTCCAATATGACCCAAGTATCGGACGGAGACGGCCACAAGAACGACGACATTTTGCCATAAGTCCGCCACGCCGTCTGATTGGCATTATAGGTTTTCCCCGGCAGCCATCCGCCTTGGACCGGCGACCCAAGCGGAGGCGCGTGATATTGATAATAGGTATACCATATTGTGCCAATGGCCGAATTCATCGAATAGCTCCGCACATGCACGTCATGGGTGTTCGGGTCTATATAATTGTCGGCGGGACAATGCCAGACGGCCACGCTGGGAAGATACGGGGAAATCAGACTGTTGGGATCGGTCAACTCGCTGGCCACAATCGCATCAATGGGTTGCTCCATGGTGCCCACAACCCAGTTCTTCATCTGGAGTTGGTTGGCGGCCCCGAAATAAGTGGTGGTGTAAGGATAATCGTTGGGCGGCAGAAGATCATTATTATCGTCGCCATACAAGCGCCAAGCGAGCGTTATCTGCCGGCTGTTGCTCATGCATACAGCGGCCTGTGCTCTCTGTTTGGCTCGGGCCAACGCTGGCAGGAGCAAGGCCGCCAGAATGGCGATGATGGCTATCACCACCAGCAACTCGATCAAGGTGAAGCCGCAGTTTCGCGAGCCAGCCTTTTGAAGTTCTGCCTGTGTTTCCATGCTAACATTTAAGATTATTCCGATTTAAACGTAATGCAACCAGATGAAAATTCCACCTGTCATATACAACCCACCGGGTGCCACCAAACTGGCACCCGCTTGTCTTTTATCTCTGCAAACGACCGCCGTCTTTAATTAACCGTGATGGACGAACTGGTGCCGGACACGATATTGGGGTTCGTCGTATCGTGGGCCGTGAAGGTGAAGCTTCCCGCACTGATAAACAGTGCGGTTCCTTGCGCGGTCCCGTTTGCCAGCGCTGCGTCATTCGGCGTTACGACGCTGCTGTCCGAGGCGGTGAAATGGATGTTGTCGCCCGAAACGTTGATGATGTGCCAAGTGGAATCAACCGCATTGACCGTCACGGTCGCCGTATCGAGGCTGTTCACTGGAGTGGGTGTTCCTATCTTGCCGGTGAGGGTGTTCGGCGCGTTGGTCTCGCCCGGCAGCAAGACTTGTAGTTGCGTGGCGGTCCGCTTGATGAGGCTGATGAACGCGTACCCGCCGGCCGCCGGGTAGTTGGTTGATAACCCTGGCAAGAGCACTTCCTTCCTCGCCGTCGTAGTTACAATTTGGGACAACCCGGCAGACATCCATCCATTGGTATTGGATAGATCGGTGCTAATTTCCACGTCAAATCCCGCATCGGGCAAGGTCCAACTCACCCAATATTTGTCGGTCGGATGAACGAGCAAAGTGTCGCTCGCCGCATAGCTCACACTGCCCCAATTGGTTGTGTCCATTGTCGTCTGACTGCTCCAAACGTCGTCAAGTGAAGGAGAGGCGGTAACTCCATTGATCTTAAATTCCGAATAGGTGGACGCTTGGCCGAGGTTCGCATCGCCATTTTGTTGATTGCCCATGAAAACGGTCAATGGATTGGCAAAGTACTGCGCGCTCGTTTCGTCCAAAAAATTGGCGGTGGTGCTCAGGCCGCCAACCCCGCTGAGTGGAACATAGCCTATCGTGACGTTCGTGTCATTCAGGAAGGTAAGGCTCCAAGTCCCCAAGGGGCTGGGGGCGGTAAGTGATCCCAAGGTATTAGCGGTGAACTGTGAATTGCCATCGGCTTGATTGGTCTTGAACTGGAACGAGCCGGTGGCAGTCCCATTGGCATTACCATAGATGGAAAGTTGCGCGACGTTTGCGGCGTCATAGTCAACTCCGGGGTCGCCAAAATTGCCGTTTTGCACCAGAAAGATCGCCGATTGAATGGGATGACTAGGATCGGGGTAGCTGATAATGGTCTGAGAGTAGGTCACGGGAGTGCTGCCGGAACCAATCCAGGAAAAATTGCGGGTTGTATTAACCGTGTCAAATGCCATAACCAACCCGCGTGTGTAAGTCCCGCCGCTGCCACCGCACACGATCATCAGCCCCGGAGGTATGGTGTTGCGCGAAATGGATAACAACGGAGGCGGAGGAAGGTTTGTCAGTCCGCCAAAAATAACATTGTCCAGCCAGAAAGTCGTGTTAGTGAGGTTCCCCCCGGTGCGACTTTGCTGAATGCCAATACCGTATCCGTTCACGGCATCGAGCTTGGAAATGCTGGCTGCATTGATGGGCAGGCTTACGTGAATCCAGCCGTTGCCGTTTGCAACCGCCGAGTTATACACCCCAAGGGCGGTTGACGGCCAGCCGTCAGTTTGCGGAATGATGGCAAATATCACGTCACCATAACTACCGGCGCCATCTGTTCCGCAGTTGGTGGCAAACTTGATATCGAAGGTCACGTTCGTGTAGTCGTTGAGGTTTTCCACGTTGCCGTTACTAAACCAGTGCGTTACCATGAACTGATCGCCGGAGTGGTTCGGCCAGGTAATTTGCCATAACGCTGACCCGGATCCCGGATTGTTGGGACCCATGGTGGTGCTGGCATTTTGGGTGTCATCCCAAGTGATGGCGGGAACAGCCGCACCCCAGCCATTGTTGGCGAAACCGCCCGTGGTGTCAACGTCAAACTGGTCAACGACATAATTTGCATATGGCTGCGCCTGACTGACGGCAATCGAGCCAGCGAGCATGAATCCCATCGTGAGTGAATTCATCCATTGAGACTTTTTGTTCAACTTCATAAGTTTTGGGGGTTAGTAATTGTTTAACTAAATTGAGGGGTATCGTTGCACAATAACTATCAGAGCGCCATCCCCCAAATGGCGTATTTTTTGTGATTTCATGGCACCAGCTATTGCACGTTGGGCTATTCAAAGAAGCTGGAAAACCTGAAATACGCGGTTGCGCTGTTCATCTGGCATTTCAACTTCTGGAATGTGGCAACCAATAGCATGACTTGCGCCACCTATTTGAAGAACGACACCGGAGTAGCTTCACGTTACCTCACGGCCCACAATAAGGGCGGGACAGCTTTCACTTATCATTCCGAACGCTTCAATGCCCGGGCCACCCACATCCGACACTGTCCCCGTGAACCTCGGGAAAGCGGACGGGCGGTTTGCACCGCTGCCCATTTTACCAAGCCGGACAGGGCAACTTGGATGTTTGGATGACGGCATTAAATGCCGGTTTGGGCTGGCAGTTGCGGTCAAATAACAGCGGATACGCGGTGCGGCCTTTCACCGGCCAGTTGTTGAGCCAGGAATCGCCGTCGGTCACACCCCAAAAGGTCACGCGGCTGACCACGTCGTGGTGTTTGACAAACACCGCAAACAAATCGGCGTACCGTTGAGCAAGCTGCTGCTGCACGGCCGCCGGCAGACCGTTGGTGTAGGGATTCAACTCAGCCCGCAACGCGAAATTCATCGAGACTTCCGCCGCCTGAGATTGGGTCGCCGCCGGCAGCAGGTTCAAATCCAGCTCGGTGATCATCACCTTGACGCCGAGCGGGGAGAAGGCGGCGATGGTTTCGTCCACCTGCACCGGACTTGGCCAGTCCATTTTGTAATGGCCTTGCAAACCGACGCCGGCGATGTGAACTCCCTGGGCTTGAAGTTTTTTGATCAATACAATTGCGCCGTTTCGCTTGGGCGCGTTTTCCAGCGAATAGTCGTTGTAATATAATTCGGCTTGTGGATCGGCCTCGTGCGCGAATTGATACGCTTTGAGCAGATAATCCTCACCGATGATTTTCTTCCATGGTGAGTCACGGAGCGTGCCGTCCTCATTCAATGCCTCGTTCACCACGTCCCAGCCGCCGATTTTTCCCTTATAGCGCCCGACCACAGTGGAAATGTGATTGCTCATCCGGGCCAGCAACGTGTCGCGGTCAACCGGGTTGCCCTTCTCGTCCTGAAAGACCCATTTCGGCGTCTGGCTGTGCCAGACTAGATTGTGGCCGATGACGAACATTCCGTTTTTTTGGCCGAACTCGACGTATTGACCCGCCGGCCCAAAATTGTACTGATCCGGCTTGGGATGGACGGCTTCCCATTTCAAAGCATTTTCCGGACTGATGGTGTCGAACTGAGCCTTGATGAGGGCGGCGGCGTTGGTGTTCTGGCCGGTGAACTCCGCTTCGTTAAGCGCCGCGCCGATGAGAAAGTCATTTTTAAAGGCCGCTTTGAGGGTGGTTTGCGCGAAACCACTGGTGGCCAGAAAAATTCCCATGATTCCGACGGAAGCCATGATTTTCATAGATGTTTTCAAGCGGCGGCGAATTTTTTACGACGTTCCGCCAATTCGTCGGCGATCTGGATCGTCAGACGTTTGTTGAGTTGATAAATCATCAACAGGACAGTGCAAACGGCGAAGAGGATGGCGAGGTAAAGACTGGAGCTTCTGCGGATGCATTCCAGCGTCTGATCTGTTTGGGGCTGGTTGGCCTGATAGCCGGCCCAAGACATCAACCAGAGAAACATCGCGCCGCCAAGACTCAGGCCCGCTTTAAGTGCAAAACCAATGGTCGCGAAAATGATGCCGGTGGCGCGGCGGCCGTTTTTCCATTCCGAATAATCCGCCACGTCCGCAAACATCGCCCAAAGCAACGGGATGGTTGGCGCATAAACGAAAGACGTAAGCACGGTCATAAAGAGCATGCCGGTGATGTTCGTGGGTTTGAGCGCGTAGAACCCGACGTAAGCCAGTGTGGAGAGCGCGAAGCCGCCCACCATGACAGACTTTTTGCCAAATCTCCGAGCGAGGAATGGCGAACAGACAATGACAATGATCGTGACGATCTTTGAGACCATTTGCACGATACTATAGCCGACAAAGGACACGTTGGAATCGGCGAGGTGGGTCCGGTCGCCATGTACGATGTAGCCCATCCATTCGAGCAGGCCGCCGGGTGCGGGTGCGCCTGGTGCCAATGCCGGCGCCGTCAGATGAAGCTTTTGCAGCCAGTCGAAGAACGCGGCCTTGTCGGCGTAATAATTGTAATAACTGTATTGCGCACTACCCATGAGCGCGATGAGGCTGAAAAGCAGGAGCGTCGTGCAAAACATGATCTTCCACGGGCCATTCCTGAGCAAATCGGCAAAGTCTTGTTTCGGGGGAGTTTTCTGTTCGGGTTTGGGATGAATGCGCTCCTTGGAAACGGCAAAAGTGATGAGGAACAGGACGAGGCACAGGGCAGCCCAAAGGCCCATGGTCATTTGCCAGCCGAGTTGTCGGTCGTGAGTGGGGCCGCCGAATCTGAAAACCAACGGTAGCGTCACGCCGACGACCACGAATTGCGCGACCATGACCGCGATGAAGCGGTAGGAATTGAGCTTCGCGCGCTCAACCACATCGCCGGTCATGACGGCGCCAAGTGCCGAGTAAGGCATATTGTTGGCGGAATAGAGCGTCATCAGCAGGATGTTGGTTACAAACGCGTAAGCGATTTTCACTGGCTCCGCGAAATGAGGTGTCGTGTAGGCCAAAACCATGACGACAGCCCACGGGACCGAAGTCCAAAGCACCCAAGGACGGAACCTGCCCCAACGAGTGTTGGTGCGATCGGCCAGTACACCCATGAGCGGATCGAAGAAGGCGTCCCACAACCGAGCTACCAGGATGATGGTCCCAGCGGTGGCCCCGCTGATGCCGAACACGTCCGTGTAAAAGCTCGCCTGAAAGCAGACCATCGTCATGAAGACGAAGTTCGCCGCGGCATCGCCACCACTGTAGCCGGCTTTCTCAAAAAACGAGAGTTTTTGGTGAAAGTGTTGTTCTTTTTGCTCTGCCATAGTCTGGTCGTGGGTTGGGGTTTACTACGTCACCGTGAGAATCACCTTCTGCAGGTCGCTGTCGCGCGCGGAATTGCCGACCATGATTTCAAATTCGCCCGGCTCCACGACGTATTTCATCTGGAGGTCGTAAAATGCCAGCGACTCCGGCGTGATGTCAAGCGCGACGGTCTGGGTCTCGCCCGGTCGCAACGAAACCTTTTGGAAGCCCTTCAATTCCTTGACCGGCCGGGTCACCGAACTGACGCAATCGCGGACATACATTTGCACGACCTCGGCGCCGGCGCGCTTGCCGGTGTTCCTGACGTCCACCAAAAGGCGGGTGGACTCATTCCTGCGGATTTTATCCTTTACCAGACGCGGATTTTTAAACGTGAAGGTTGTGTAGCTCAAACCAAAACCGAAGGGATAGAGCGGGGAAGCGTCGTCGAACAAATAACCGCGGCGTGCGGAGGGTTTGTAATTGTAAAAAGCGGGCAAATGACCTGCCGATCGGGGAATAGTCGTGGGCAGCTTGCCGCTGGGATTGAAATCGCCGAACAACACGTCCGCCACCGCGTGGCCGGTTTCCTGACCAAGATACCAGCATTCGAAAATGACCGGCACGTTCTCATTCAGATATTGAATGGACAACGGGCTGCCGTTGAACAGGAACACGATGACCGGTTTGCCGGTCGAAAGCATGGCCGTGACCAATTCCTGCTGGCGACCGATCAGTTCCAGCCGGGTGCGGTCGCCCAGGTGTTTGAGCGACCACGCTTCCCGCGAAGTCTGTTCATTGCCGCCAATGGCCACCACGATAACATCTGCCTGCTGGGCCACATGGACGGCCTCCTGGATGAGCTTGCGGTCTTCCTCCGGCTGGCTGGGCGTCACCAAGTCCTGGTTCCAAGACCCGCCCACGGTGATTTTGCAGCCTTCGCAATAAGGCACCTGCACCCGGTCACCCACCTTCGAGCGGATGCCTTCCAGCAACGAGGTGTAAAACTTGGGGCGACAGCTGTTGCCGCCGAGCATTTCGCGGTCGGCATTTGGTCCGATGACGGCGATGGATTTGATTTTGCTCGGATTGAGCGGCACCAGGTTGTTCGTGTTTTTGAGCAGCGTGATCGTCTCCCGCGCCGCCTGCAGCGCCAGCTTGCGGTTCTTTTCGCTGCCGACAATCCGCTCCGCCTCGTTGGGATTCACGTAGGGGTCATCGAATAACCCCATTTTGAACTTCCAGAACAACATCGGCGTCACGAGCTCATCGAGTTGGGACTCCTTCAACACTCCCTGGCGGACCAGTTCAACCAGGTGCAGGTAGCAGTCCGGTTCGGGAAACTCAATGTTCACGCCCGCCCGCACCGCCAGCGCACAGGATTCAGTCTTGTCCTTGGCCACGAAATGGCCGTGCGTGTCCGGCCGACAACCGAGTTCCCAGATGGCGTAGTAATCCGAAACCACAAAGCCCGGGAAACCCCATTCCTTGCGGAGCACGTCGCGCAGCAGCCATTCGCTGGCATGCGATGGGACACCGTCAATTTCGTTGTAGGACGCCATCACGCTGATGGCACCGGCCTTTTGGATGGCCTCTTTGAACGGATACAAGAACGTTTCGCGCAGCAGGCGCAGGGAGACGTTGACCGGGGCGCAATTCTGGCCGGATTCGGGCTGGCCGTACGCGGCAAAATGTTTCAGGGTGGCAATGATGCGTTTTTTATCTTTGAAGGATGCGTCGCCCTGGAATCCCCGCACTGCGGCCATGCCGAGTTGCGTCACCAGAAACGGATCCTCGCCGAAGGTTTCCTCGACCCGGCCCCAGCGTGGATCGCGCGCCACATCCACCACCGGCGTGAGTGCCTGGTGGGTGCCGCGGACGCGCGCCTCCTCGGCGGCCATCTTGTAAAGCGCCTCCACCAGTTCCAAATTGAACGTGGCGGCCAGACCGATGGGCTGGGGAAAGCTGGTGCTGCCGATGGCCGCCTGCCCGTGCAGACATTCCTCGTGAAACATCACCGGGATGCCCAGCCGGCTGTTTTCGAGGAAGAATTTCTGGATGGCGTTGGTCAACTCCGCCATGCAACGCGCGTCCTTGCCCCGGCCCGCGTCACTGGGCCGGCCAACCTGGCCGAGTCCATGCCCCTTTTTGAAGGCGACCCTGGCCTTCTTAAGGTCAAAATTGCCGTCGCCATCAACGAGCGTTTCGGATTTTTGCTGCCAGACGCACATCATCTGTGCGGCTTTCTCCTCGAGCGTCATACGCGACAGCAGATCCTTCACGCGTTTGGCGACAGGCAGGGCCGGGTTTTTGTAGGGCAGGATCGGGGGAACGACTCGCTTGACGGCAGGAGTTGGCATCTTCATGCGTTCCTGTTCTTCCAAAAGGCTCGGGCCGACACAGCGTCGCTCATGACCAGACGGTTAGTGCCCGCTGCAGCCCGTGCTGTCAATTGCGAAATGGTGGCGAATAATCTATCCACTGCCGCACACCGGACGTGCGAGAACCTACAAAACCGCACGAAGTCTCCGCGTTGAAGCGGCCTGAACCCGCAGCCATGAAGCCAATTACGAGGCTCGGTTTCATCCGAAGTCACCTCGCAAGCCATTTCTCTTCTTTTCCACAGTGCGACACGCTCCATAATGGCGCCCGCAAAAGAGCAATTTCGTATCAATATTTGCCTTGTCCTCGTCCGCCGCTTTCCGTAGAAAGGGCATACGCAAAGCACCGTCGGCGGCAACGGCAGGGCGATGTTGTGCGATACTCGAACCAGCCGTCTGCCGACCGACGCGGAGGGGGTCATGAGCGAGCCATGATGAATACACCCGACCAAACCGTTCCGGCAGACAGGGCCGAAGGCGCAGGCCAGACTGCTTTGAAAGACGTTTTCAAGGACGACTTTTATATTGGCGCCGCCCTCAGCGTGGACCAGATTTCCGGCAAGGAGCCTGACGCCATGGCCCTGGTGGAAAAACATTTCAACTCTATCACGCCGGAAAACATCCTGAAGTGGGAGGAAGTTCATCCGGAACCGGGCCGATACAATTTCGAAGCGCCGGACCGTTATGTGACCTTTGGCGAAAAGCACAAAATGCATATCATTGGCCACACGCTGGTCTGGTTTTATCAGACGCCGGACTGGGTGTTTCAGGACGCATCGGGCAAACCCCTGAGTCGTGAGGCGTTGCTGGAACGGATGAAGGACCACATCTTCACGGTGATGGGCCGTTACCGGGGACGAATCCACGGTTGGGACGTCGTCAACGAAGCCATCATGGCGGATGGTTCTCTCAGGAAAAACAAATGGTTGGAGATCATCGGCGAAGACTATTTGGTCAAGGCCTTTGAATTTGCGCGCCAGGCCGATCCTCACGCCCAGCTATATTACAATGAGTACGATTATGAGTTCCGCCCCAAGTGCGAAGGGGTCATCCGGCTCGTCAAGAACCTGCAAGCAAAAGGTGTCCGCGTGGATGGCGTTGGCATACAGGGTCACTGGTTTCTGAACTTTCCGCGGATAGATGAGATTGAAGTCTACGTCCTGACCCTCGCCCAGTTGAACGTAAAACTGATGATCACTGAGTTGGACATAGGAGTGCTTCCTTTTTATCCTGTCGATACCCCAAAAGTGGACCTCTCTTCCTTCGATGCAGAAACGCAGAAGAAATACAATCCGTATCCGAACGGCCTGCCGGACGCTGTCCAGAAAGACCAGGCAAAGCGGTACGCCGATTTGTTTTCACTCTTCCGGAAGCACCGGGACAAGTTCAGCCGGGTCACGTTTTGGGGCGTGCATGACGGCCAATCCTGGCGCAGCTACCTGCCGATCACCGGCAGGACCGACTATCCCCTGCTGTTCGACCGTCGCTGCCAACCAAAGCCCGCCGTTAATGCCATCATAAAAGTGGCGCAGGGGAAAAGCTGAAAATCCAACAACCTCACGCAAAGATCATTGATAAGAAATTGCCTTCTGCGCGCCGGCATGTGCTAACTTATCATGGAGCGCGGATTGTCCCCAATCCGCAGCGGATGTATTATCGGGAATGCTGCGAGTTGGGACAACTCGCGCTCCGGACAGCAGTGCAAACTTCAAGTTATGACACTACCAAAACACGCCGCATTGTTTGACTTTGGACTTTAGACTTTGCCCCACCGCTTAGAGCCACTCCTTAATTTTCTCCTGGTATTTGTTGTAAATGAAGCCGAGGACGAGCAACACGATGCCGAGCGCCATGAAACTCAGAATGCGATAGAGGGTTTCCAGTTTCCAAACATCGAAAATGACGACGCGTCCCAGCGCGAAAGCGAGCACCCCGAGGCCAAGCCAGCGATACACCCGTTCGCGCAAGGCCATGCCGGCCGCGAAGAATATGAGCGCCAGCGCCGACCAGCTCGCGGTCAGGTAAAATCCGCTGGCGTTCAGGCAAACCCAGCGTGTGAGAAACAGCCAGAGGCTGAGTCCGCCAACAATGATCACGGCGCCGTGTATGCGGGAATCCAGGTCGTAGCGTTCGGGCAAACGTTTCGCCATTTGTCGTTGTCCGAGCAGAATTACAATCACGACGAGATTCGGCCAGTACACTGTCGGGGCCTCAAGCAGCGGCAGCCAGAACAAAGCCAGCGCCGTCAGCGTATATGCCGCGCTGCAAAGCAGTATTTCCCGGTTTCGATACAACCCGGCCCAAAGGAACATCCACAAGCCGAGCAAGGCCAGAAGCCAAATCCGTTCCCGCGCAGGAATGTATTCGCAAACCCACCAAATCGACATCACCAGCGCCACCCAGCGATAGAGCAATGCGATTTGAAGCAACGGTGTGCGGATCTGTTCGCTGGCATCGGGCTTGCGCTTGAACCATCTCACGGCGCCAAAGGAGAGCAGGACGAACGCGGCAATCGGAGCGAGCGGGAAATGCCACTCCGGCTTGGTCTGCGAAAGCTGCCACACAAATTGCACACCGCTGACGAGCAAAAAGATTTGCCCAAAAGCGGCCAGGAACCACATGCGCGTGAACACGCCGTAAGCCGTGATGCCCACGGCGAGCAGACTGGTCAACATCAGCCAGGCGGGTGCACCCACCAGCGGATTAAGCCAGAAATACAGCACTCCCACGAGTGCCAGCGCGTAAAAGCCCTGCCAGAACAATGGCCCCCGCGAATCGGTCACCAGGACTTTTTGCCGCTGCCACCAGTGGCTCAACCCAACCGTGACGGCGATCATCAAGGCGGGATTCCACCACGGAGGCGAAGCCGAAGGCAGGATGGAGTGCCACAGCCACGCGAATTGGCCAAGCAAAAGATAGCCCTGGCCAAACAAGACCAGCTCGCGCAGGCGCAGCACGTAAATCGAGAAGGTCAGCGCAAGCGCTTCAACCGCCAATGCCAGCGGGAAGTTTGCCGGGGTTGTATTATACCACGTCGTCGCCAGCCAACTGGCGAGGGCGAGAATGGTGAAGTACGCCGGAACCGGTCGAATCGGATATTCATCATCCTCCGCCGCGCTCCGGCGGTGAGACCAAAAGGCGTTGAAGGTCATCAAGGCTCCGAGCGCTGCGCCAAGATAAAGCCCGTGCAGGTTGTTCCGCTCCAGGCTGGCAATCCCCCAGCCGACTGCCAGCGCACCCGAAAGGTACGCGCCAATTTGCAGGACGAGACTTTGTCTTAGCCGGAACGATGTAGTTGCAAGAGAGCCACCGATTGGGGATTGATTGGTGGATAATGAAAACAACACAATCGTCGGGCACACGCCCGGATCACCAAACGGTGGCTGGGACATTTCAAT
>Ga0187877_1002603_pt1 | contig 15812 bp, 10 predicted proteins | sample June2016WEW_17_1_3_FD_132430 | JGI IMG/M metagenome (GOLD analysis project Ga0187877, IMG submission 132430) | Peatland microbial communities from SPRUCE experiment site at the Marcell Experimental Forest, Minnesota, USA - June2016WEW_17_100 | ecosystem: Environmental > Terrestrial > Soil >... | reverse complement strand
TCAATGACCTGCAGAGAGGGCAGGCGCGAGAACATTCCGCTCGAACTCTTGGACTTCAGCGCGCGTTCTTGCAGAAGGTAAAGAATGCTGGCGCCAAAGCTGAGGAAGAGCGCCGCGTATCCGGTGAAGATCATCAGGATGTGTACTGCCAGCCAGCCTTTTTTCACGACATCCGAGGCGAAGACCAGCGGTTGCTGACCGGTGGCGGCCACGAAGGTCAGCAGAAAAACCAGGGGAAAAATCACGATGCCCGGCGTGGTCGTCCTGTACACCAGATAGGAAATCATGAAAACGACCATGATCAGGAAGGCCAGCAGCGACTCTGAGTTGTGAACCGAGGCAGAAGCAAGCTGGCCGGTTTCGACCACGGCTTCAGTCAGCGAAACGAAATGAAACACCATGCCGAGGTAGGAGGCATGGAGCGCGACTTTACCGAGGACTTCGGAGGTGCGAGTGAGCGCGACCAGCGCATAGAGCAATCCCGCAGCGTAGCAAACGAGCGCGACACGCAGCCAAATCAGGGTCATCGTTTTTTGGGTGCTTCCGCAGGCCGGTGTATACCTTACCACCCCACCTGGTAATTATAGTTTGCCGGGCGGAAGGGTGCGGAGGAAACGGACGCCATCACAAGTGTGTGTGACGTGGGTCACATGCGGGCAAATGGGACGGCGTGCGAAATCGTGATGTTTACACAGTTTGCCCGGACGAGCGGTCTGTACTAGACGTCTCTGTCTCAATTCCTCACGGTTAAAACGGCGCAGCCTGCGCCGCACACTACTTCATACGCAGTCGCCCACGGCATGTGGGATTTTGTATCGATATGGGCTGAGCGATGCAAACCCAAAATGATCGCATCGGCCTTGAGACTATTGGCTGCGTGCAAGATTTGTTCACTCGGCAAACCGAACTCGATTAAAAATTCAGGTTTGACTGCCAGCTTCGCGCTCTGCGACGTCAATTCCTCAAGCCGCTGTAAGCTGGCCATCCGAGCCTTCTCTCGCGTTCGCATGACATCGCCGGCAGTGGGCAAACTCGAACCCTCCGCCATGGTGACCACGGGGAGAACATGGAGCAAAACAAGTTTTGTTCCGAAGTGATTGGCGGACGAGACGGCATATGGCAGGGCGCGTAAGGAGGGTCCACCGAAGTCGGTAGCGAACAGAAACGGCCGAATCGCTCGCGTGCTCCCGACAGGGGAGTCCTGCATGGAACCCGGACCAACCGTCAGTACCAGGCACTCGGCGTGGCGAAAGACCTGTTCCGCCACTGACCCGAGAAACAGTTTCCCCAAACCTCGTCGAGCGTGGGTGCCGATGACCACCAGCTCCACTTGTTCTCGCCTGACTATTTTTTCCACCTCTTCCCATACATTGCCGTGGCAAACGATGATCTCATGGCGCAGACCGGCCAGCGCCCCACTTCGAATAAGATCGTCCTCCAATTGACGGGCGTCCCTGCGAACTGCATCGATGGCGGCAATCACTGCGTCTGGACCCACGAGAGTGAATCCCAGCGAGGAGACCACGTGCACCAGGTAGAATTTCGCCCCATAGTGGCGAGCAATGGCGAGAGCATGACGGAGGGCTTTCTCGGATGCTTCCGAGAAATCGGTTGCGATCAGGACCGACTTCAGGTGAATGTCTCCAGTCGCTGCGACGAGTGACATGCGAACTCCCTTTCCCGATGCCGCGCCGGGATAACCCACCCATTCTACCTCTTAGGTAATGACGATCAGGGAGGACCGGCAGTACGGCGCTGTCGAATCTATTCCACGCCTAACGACGCCAGCGATTCTTCCAGCGACTGCAGATCCACCTGTAGTTGCCTGCCTTGCGCCTGCATTTCTTCCAGTTCGTCGAACGCGCGGAACAGACGCAACTTGACGGCGGCGTACTGCTCGGAATCAGCGAGGGGGCGTCCGTGGGATTCGGCCCAGGCGGCAACCACCCGGTGCGGGAGGGAAATACTGACCGCGTAAGTCAGCTTGCGGTCGGAGGTGACGTCGAAAATGTATTCATTGGCGTCGGATGTCGGGGCAAGACGTTTTCCGACGAAATAGTACTGGTAAACGTAGCCTTGGGATCCGGTGTAGGTCTTGAGGCGACGGATGGTCATGAGGGCGGTCGTTAGTCGATGGTCGTCGGTCGTTGGTCGTCGGTCGCTAGCTTGATGCAAGAACTGAAAGCCTCCCCAAGCGACTAACGACGAACGACCAACGACTGCTGCTAGATTTTTGCCTCGCGCAGACGTTTCACCGCGGTCTCCGAGGTGACCGGAGAATAATAAATCTCCTTGAAAGTGTATGACCTCGCCTTGGCCTCAAGAATGGGCAGAATTTCGATGTGCCAGTGGTAATCGTCATCGAGTGTTTTCCAATATCCGAGGGTTTCCGAAGGATATTGGCTGTTGGGTGAGGTGTGGAGCACGAGGTGGAAGGCCTCCGTGACGGTGCGAATACGTTGCAGGGTGCGCCGCAGGAGCGCGGCGAGATCGTTCAAGCTGCCCACGCGCGATGAACCGGTGCGCTCAAAGGAAGATTCATGGCTGCGGGGCATAATCCAGGTTTCGTACGGGACGCGCGGAGCATAGGGGCAGAAGGCCAAGTAGTCTCCGCAAATTTCGACGATGCGCAGGTTCTGACGCTCCTCCTGCGCCAGAATGTCGCAGAACACGCAGCGCTCTTTGCTCTCGAAATAGTCGCGTCCGGCGCGGAGTTCGTAGAGGACGCGGCGCGGCACGAAAGGCGTTGCGGTCAGCTGGGAAGTGGGGTGGTCGAACTCCTGGCCGGCTTGTTCCCCGTGATTCTTGAAGATGCTGATGTACTTGAACCGGCTGTCACGCTTCAAATCCTGAATTCGCAGCGCGATCAGACGCAGGAACTGTTCGACTTCGATGGCGCTCGCATCCCAGAGATGGCCGTCGTGGCGGGGATTTTCGAGCAGAACTTCGTGAGCGCCGACCGATCCCATGCGGTCGTAGAGGCCGTCGGCGCGGCGCGCTGGCTCGCCTTCGATATGGTAGAGCGCATGCGGATGGACGACGGAACGCGCCGACCATGCGCTGCCATCCACCCCGGGCAGGTTGGCGATGACTTGGGCTGGCTCGGCGGACGCACCGCAAAACCGGCAGGCTTCGGAACGTGGAGTGGGCTCGATGACATCGTCACCGGTGATTACCCAGGAACGGGTGATCGGATCCTTACGGAGTTCCATGGCGTAAGAAGAGCAAAATCGACGCAGGGAGTCAAATGGAGAATTTTGTAATCTGGCAATTTTGTAATTTTGTAATCTGAAAACCTTCCGGCAGGCTAGAGTAGTGAGGACTGGCAAAATTGCAAATTACAAAATTAGCGATTACAAAATTACCAATTGCCTATGTCTGAGCCCTCGACGCCGCTGATGCGGCAGTATGCCGCCATCAAGAAAGAGCATCCCAACGCTCTGCTGTTTTTCCGGCTGGGGGATTTCTACGAGCTTTTCTTCGACGACGCGGTGCTGGCTGCGCGCGAGTTGCAGATCACGCTGACCTCGCGCAATAAAGAAAAGGGCGTGGCCATCCCCATGTGTGGCGTGCCTTACCACGCCGCCGAGGGCTACATCGCAAAACTGATCCGGCGCGGGTTCAAGGTCGCGATCTGCGAACAGGTGCAGGTGCAGGCGCAGACGAAAGACGCGCGCCTGGCGAAGACGCTGGTGCGGCGGGAGGTGACGCGCGTCGTCACGCCGGGCACGGCGGCGGATTCGTCGCTGAACGCGGAGGAGAACAACTTTCTGGCGGCGGTGGCGACGGTCGGGGATCGCGTGGGTTTTGCGGCGCTGGATCTTTCGACGGGCGAGTTTCGAGCGACCGAGTTCGTGGGCGAGTCGGCCGGACGCCGCATTCAAGAAGAACTTGAACAATTGCGGCCAAAAGAAATGCTATATGGATCTTCGGCTCCGCTATTCGAAAAGAAAGGTAGTGGAGAGACGGGCGCCCTCGCCCGTCCCCGCACAGACACAGGTCTCTCCTCAGGCACCGCTCCCGTGGCCCGGGTTTCCAGCGCCGGCTGGACGGAAACTCCTTTGGACGACTGGATCTTTGCTCCCGACCATGCCATTCCGCTCCTGGAGAATCACTTCGGCGTGCTCTCGCTGGAGGGCTTCGGGTTGGCGGGGAAACGGGCAGCGGCTTCGGCGGCCGGGGCGATCCTCTATTACATCCGGTCAACACAGCGCGGCACACTCGATCATGTGGACCGCATCGGCTTTTACGAGCGGCAGAACTGCCTCCTGCTTGATGCGGTGACGGTGCGAAACCTGGAGTTGATCGAACCACTATTTGCTGGAACGTTCGCGGGAACGGATGCCGGAATGACTTTGTTCCGCTGCCTGGATGCAACCGTGACGCCGATGGGCAAGCGCTTGCTGCGTACCTGGATGCTGCGTCAGTCTTTGGATCGGGCCGAGATCGACGGCAGGTTCGATTCCGTTGAGGTGCAGGTCAAAGACACGGTGCGGCGCGAAGAATTGCGGCGGTCGCTCGATGGAATTCTCGACCTCGAACGTCTGCTGAGCCGGGTCACGCTGGAAACGGCGAATCCACGAGACGTGCTGGCTCTGGCAGCGTCGCTCGCACGAATTCCCAAAGTGCGGATGGTGTTGGCGGAATTGTCTGAGTCACGACTTTCGGCGTTGCGACTGGCGACGCTGCACGGAGTGATCGACGAACTGGGCGATCTGCGGGAGAAGATTGATCGCACGCTGGTTCCAGAGCCGCCGCTCACGCTGAGCGATGGCGGTGTAATTGCGGCGGGCGTCGACAAAGATCTGGACGAACTCCGCGACCTGAGCCGCAACTCGAAGCAGTACCTGGCGCGAGTGGAGCAGCGCGAACGGGAACGGACGGGGATTGGGTCGCTTAAGGTAAAGTTCAATTCGATTTTTGGCTACTACATCGAGATTTCAAAGGCGAACCTGCACCTCTCGCCCGCCGACTACGAACGCAAGCAGACGCTGGTGAATGCCGAGCGCTTCACCACTCCGGAGCTGAAAGAGTATGAATCAAAGATTCTCGATGCCCAGGAGAAGATTGTCGAAATCGAGCGGCGGCTGTTTGCCGACGTGCGTTCTGCCATCGCTGCCGAGGCCAAGCGCATCCGGCAAACCGCGCTGGCACTGGCGGAAGTGGACGTCCTGGGCTGCCTAGCGCACCTTGCGGCGCTGCGGAATTACTGCCGCCCGCACTTCGATGAAGTTGAAAAGGCCGAGGACGCGGGCGATCTGGAAATTGTCGAAGGACGTCATCCGGTGATCGAACTGCAGGAACTGGCCGCAGGGAGCGAGCGCTTCGTTCCGAACGATCTGTTTCTGGATTCGTCGTCGGACCTGCACAAAGCGACGCACAATATCGTGGTGCTGACCGGGCCGAACATGGGCGGCAAGAGCACCTATCTGCGGCAGGCGGCGCTGATCGTGATCATGGCGCAGATGGGTTCGTTTGTTCCGGCGCGTGCGGTGCGCCTCGGCATTGTGGACCGCGTGTTCACCCGCATTGGCGCAAGCGACAACCTGGCTCGGGGGCGGTCTACGTTCATGGTCGAGATGACGGAGACCGCCGCGATTCTGCACACGGCGACGGCGCGCTCCTTGATTTTGTTGGACGAAGTCGGGCGCGGCACTTCCACCTATGACGGACTGGCAATCGCCTGGGCCGCCATCGAGTATCTGCACGCGCACGTGCGGGCCAAGACTTTGTTCGCCACGCACTATTTCGAATTAACCGAACTGGCTGAGCAATTGACTGGCGTGAAAAACTATCACGTCTCCGTCAAAGAGACTGGCGGAAGCGTTGTTTTTCTGCGCCGCGTCGAACCGGGCGCGGCCGACCGCAGCTACGGAATCGAAGTCGCAAAGCTGGCGGGATTGCCGAACGAAGTCGTGGTGCGCGCGCGCGAGGTGCTGGCGGAACATGAATCGTCCGAGCACCGGCTTTCGGGGCATCTGACGCCAGGAGCGGAGCCGGAGCGTCCGACGCAGTTGACCATCTTCACCCCGCTGTCGCAACCGGTACTGGAAAAACTGCGCGAAGTGGATTTAAACCGCCTGACGCCGCTGGAAGCGCTAAACTTGCTGGCGGAGTTGAAGAAAGAAATCTAACCGCCGAGGTGCGGAGTTCGCGGAGAAGATCAGACAGACCAGGATCCTGACCCGTGTTCGAGATGTTTCACAAATCACTTTTGGGTAGGGCACGGCTTCAGCCGTGCCGTTTAGCTCAGTAACAATGCGGGCTTTAGCCCCTGAGGGACGTGCCTTCCGGGCTGAAAATGAGAGTGAGTGACTTGACACTGCACATCGGCCAGTCGCTTATCATCGGCTTCGATGGGACCGAGATGTCCTCGCGGCTCGCTTCCCTGCTCACGAAGATTCAGCCAGCAGGCGTGATTTTCTTTGCCCGCAATATCACCTCAGCCGAGCAGACGCATACTCTTCTGCGCGAATGCCACAAGCGCGTTGCCACGCCGCTTTTCACTTGCGTGGACCTGGAAGGCGGCACGGTGGACCGTTTCCGCAACGTGATCGGCTCGGCGCCTTCTCCGGCAGAAGTCTTTGCCACGGGCAACCGTGCCCTCTTTCGCAAGCATGGACGCTTGATCGGCGAAAACTGCCGCGCGCTTGGCTTCAACGTGGATTTCGCTCCGGTGCTCGACTTGGCCTACGAGGCTTCGCGTTCCGTGATGAGTTCGCGGACGGTTTCGGACGATCCCAAGCAGGTGGTTGCCTACGCGCGCGAGTTTCTGCGCGGGTTGGGCGATGCCGGCGTGCTCGGCTGCGGCAAACACTTTCCTGGACTGGGCGAGAGCAAGCTCGACAGCCATCGCGAGCTACCCGTGATTAAGAAGCCGCTCAAGAGGATGTGGGTCGAAGATCTCTATCCGTATCGAATACTGCATCGTCAATTGCCATTTGTCATGATTTCTCATGCAGCGTTTCCGGCGGTGACGAAGGGGCGGACCAATGAACGATCAAACGAGCGGACTCCGGCATCGCTTTCGAAGAAGTGGATCACCGACATTCTGCGCAAGAAGATTGGCTACCGGGGCCTGATCTGTTCCGACGATCTGGAGATGGGCGGCGTGCTGGCGGCGGCCCCTATCGAACAGGCGATGATCGGGCACATCCGCGCCGGGGGCGATCTCGGCCTGATCTGCCATCAGGAAGACTTCATTCTTCGCGCACATGAAGCAGTCGCCCGGGAGGCGGAGCGCGACGGCCGATTTGCCCGTCGCGTGCGGGAATCGGCGCGGCGCGTGCTGGCGTTTAAAAAGAAGTCGTTTAAAAAGAAACCGGGGGCAAGTCGCCACACCCCCGCTCCTACTTCCGCACGAGTTGGGAAGCTGACGCGACAGCTCTGGGAATTCGGGGAAGAGGTCCGGCTGGCAGCGTTCGATCGTGAGGAACGCGCATGATTGTTGCCGGCGTGATGAGCGGCACCTCGGCGGACGGAATCAATGTAGCGCTGGTGCGGTTTGCCTCCGACGGGGCTGGACGGGCCAGAGGCCCGTCCCCACACAAAACCGAGCACTCAGACTTCAAACTTCTTGCGCACGAGGAGTATCCGTTCCCTGCCCCGATTCGACGCGCAATCTTGGCAATGATGAACGCGGAATTGGCCCACGTTGCGGATCTGGCCCGGCTGAACTTTCTTCTGGGCGAACTGTACGCGGAGGCGGTGGCGAGGACGGCGCGCAAGCATCGCGCGAAACTTGACTTGGTGGGCTGTCATGGACAGACGCTCTATCACCAGGGAGAGGCAGAGCGCTTTCTCGGGCGAAAGTTGGCAGTCACGTGGCAAACGGGCGAAGGCGCGGTGATCGCCGCGCGGCTCGGTGTGCCGGTGGTCTCTGATTTTCGTCCCGCAGATATTGCGGCCGGGGGAAAAGGCGCGCCGCTGGTGCCGTTCCTCGACTATCTTGTCTATCGCAATCAAGCGGTGGGACGCATTGCGCAGAACATCGGTGGAATTGCGAATCTGACGGCGATTCCCGCGGGCGCGTCGCTGCGCCAAGTGGTTGCTTTTGACACCGGCCCCGGCAACATGGTGATTGACGCTGTAATGGAAGAGCTGTTCGGGAAGCGTCTCGACCGCGACGGCAGAGTCGCGGCCGCGGGACGCGCACTGGATGGCGTGATTGTTCAGTTGATGCGGGCGCACTTTTTTCGGCAGAAGCCTCCGCGGACAGCGGGCCGTGAGGAATTTGGCCGGGAATACGTGGGCCAATTTCTTCAGATCTGCCGCGGCGCCAGTAAGGCTGACGTGGTGGCGACGGCAACGGCGTTGACGGCGCGATCGATTGCGGACGCGGTCCAGCGATTCGTGTTGCCGCGATTTGGGGTTCGACGCCGTGATCACGAAATGATTGTCTCGGGTGGAGGCGCGAAGAATCCGACGCTGATGACCATGTTGCGCCATGAAATCGCACCTCTGGGGATCGGACTGCATTTTTCGGATGAGTTCGGCGTTCCGGCGGAAGCGAAGGAGGCAATCGCTTTTGCCCTGCTCGCGCATGAGACGTGGCATCGGCGGCCATCCAATGTGCCGTCGGCTACGGGAGCAAAGCGGGCGGCGATCCTGGGAAAGATTTCGCATGTGTAAGACGGCAGCGCGGGTGCGAGCAAGAAGCTGGTCCTTCGCTTCGCTCAGGATGACAGTTTTTTTTAGAACAACAAGTTTTTTCAGGACGGCAAATTGTTTATTATTCCTCAGCGGATGCGTGTTGCCGCTCCTTTCCTGCTCACAAGCTCCCGATCCCAACACGCTGGTGATGATTATTGAGAGCAGCCCCACGGATCTTGATCCTCGGGTGGGCCTCGATGCGCAATCGGAGCGCATTGGCGAACTCATCTTCGACGCGCTGCTCACGCGCGACGAGCACTTAAATGTCCAGCCCGGGCTGGCGGAGCGTTGGGAGATTCCCGATCCGCTGACCTACGTCTTCCATCTGCATCGCGGCGTAACTTTTCACGATGGGCGTCCGCTGACTTCCCGCGACGTTAAGTGGACGTTCGACTCCCTGCTCCAGGGCAAGATTCGCAGTACAAAGTCGGCGGCGTACCGTTTCGTGGATCACATCGAGGCGCCCGACGAGTTCATCGTGGTATTTCATCTCAAAGAGCCCAACGCGACCTTGCTGTGGAATCTCTCGGAGGGCGCGAGTGGAATTGTGCCCTACGGGGCGCTCGATGAGATCACGCGCAAGCCGATTGGCTCCGGACCATTCAAGTTTGTCAGCGCCGAGCAAGATAAAGAAGTCCTAGTCGAGCGCAACGACAACTACTGGGGAGCGAAGGCGCGCTTGGCCAGGGTGCGCTTCACGGTCGTGCCAGACACGACGACGCGGGCGCTTGAACTGCGCAAGGGCAGCGCCGATGTTGCGATCAATGCGCTTACTTCCGACACCATCGTGGCGCTGGAGCGCGAGCCGAACTTGCAGGTCGAGCGCGCGCCGGGCACGGTGCTTTCCTATCTCGCGTTTAACCTGCGCGATCCGACCCTAAAGGATGTGCGGGTTCGCCAGGCGATCGCGTATGCCATCGACCGCAGTCCTCTTCTCGAATACATCTGGCGCGGCTTCGCGCAACCGGCTCTGAGTGTGCTCCCACCGCAAAGCTGGGCGTATGACCAGGGCGTGGCCGCCTACCCACATGATCCAGAGAAAGCTCGCCAGATGCTGGATGCGGCCGGCTACCGAGCTCGCGATGGCGTTCGCTTCCACCTGACGATGAAGACGTCTACGGAGGAGTCCACGCGGCTGCTGGCGGCGGTGTTGCAACAGCAATTGCGAGAAGTAGGCATTGCGCTCGACATTCGCACCTTCGAGTTCGCTACTTTCTTTGCCGACGTCACCAGCGGCGCTTTCCAGCTCTATTCGTTGCGCTGGATCGGCGGGAATGAAGACCCGGATATTTTTGAGTATGCTTTTCACTCCAATCGATTCCCACCCAATGGCGCAAACCGAGGTTTCTATTCAAGCCCGCGGGTCGATCGTTTGATTGACGAGGCGCGCCGCGAGACCGATCAAAATGCCCGCAAGCGGCTCTACGCTGAAGTTCAGGAAGTGCTGGCGCAAGATGTCCCATACATAAACCTGTGGTACTTCGATAACGTGCTCGTGCACACCCGGCGGATGCGGAACGTAAGCCTGAATCCGTCGGGGAATTACGACTTTCTGAAGACGGCGGAAATCAGTAGTCAGTAGCCCCGCAGCCAGTGGGCAGTTTTCAGCGTGGTAACATCGAACGTTGGGCGCACGATTGAACGGGAGCAGCGTTGTTCCTGAGACCTGACACCTAAGACCTGAGACCTTCATTTTGAAAATTCTTTTTATCGGTGACATTTTTGGGCGCCCTGGGCGCACGATCGTAAAAGATCGCCTGCCTGGACTGCGAAAGCAGTATGCCGTGGATCTGGTCATCGCCAACTGCGAAAATGCCGCGGCTGGCTTCGGAATCACGCCGCCGCTGGCCGAAGAGCTTTTCGATCTGGGCATCGACGTGATGACCACCGGAAATCACGTCTGGGATAAACGCGAGATCATCGAATACTTCCAGATGGCGGACGGCAACCCTCACAGTCCGGCGCGCCGGTTGTTGCGGCCGGCAAATTTTCCGCAAGGCTTACCCGGCTGGGGAGTGTACGAAGGCCAGAAAAACAGCGTCGGTTATGCCGTCGTGAATCTACAGGGACGCGTGTTCATGGGATCGAGCGATGATCCCTTTCGCTACGCTGACCGGCTTCTGGAGAAGATCCAGTCGGAGATCGTGGTTGTGGATTTCCATGCCGAGGCCACTTCCGAAAAAGTCGCCTTCGGATGGTACCTCGACGGGCGAGTCACCGCCGTCGTGGGCACGCACACGCACATTCCTACCGCCGATGAAACCGTCCTGCCGAAGGGCACTGCCTACATCACGGACGTCGGCATGACCGGGCCGTATGACAGCGTCATTGGGGTAAAGAAAGAATTAGTGATCGAGAAGTTTCTCAGCGGGATGCCGGCGCGCTTCGAAGCAGCCAACGGTGACGTCCGCCTGTGCGCCGTGCTGGTCGAGTGCGATGACCAGACCGGACGCGCCACACGGATGGAGCGGCTGATGCTGCGGTGAACCCGTTACGACCGTAGTTCCCAACCCTGGATTTCTCTTGCAAGACATCAGCGCCGGGCATTCTATAGTAAGTAATATGCGATGGCTGCCAGCAGGAATTTCGTTGTTGCTTGCCGGAGTGTGTTTGGCCACAGACAGTCCTCCGGCGGTGCCATCGCTCTGCTCGAACTCCGCGGGTGCGCCCGCCTGCCGCGGTCCGGCGAAAGACCTGAAGGCCGCTCGCAAAGCTTTCGCGCGCGGCCTCAAGCTCGAGAAATCGCAGCATCTGGAAGAGGCTTTTTACGAATTTGAGGAAGCTTCTCGCCTGGTTCCGCAAAACGTGGAGTACGTGACCGCGCGGGAGATCACGCGGCAACATCTGGCCGGGATGCATCTGGAACGCGGAAACCGCGACCTGCTCGATGGCCGGCAAGTGGAGGCGCTGGCGGAGTTTCGAACCGCGCTGACCCTCGATCCGCAGAACGAATTCGCTCAGCAGCGCATAAGCGACGCCCTGGGGCCCGTGCCGGTGCACACTGCAAGCCCGCCGCAAGTGGTCGCCAGCGCCGATGCGCTCACCGCAAAACCGATCGACGGACGCCATGACATCCACTACCGCGGCGATTCACGTGGTCTCGTCACCACGGTCGCCGCGAACTACGGGCTGACCGTAGTCTTCGACGATACCTTCCCCAGCCGCCGAGTGCGATTCGATATTGAGAATGCCGATTTCGGAACCGCCATGCAGGCGGCCTCCGCGGTCACGAAGAGCTTTAGCGTGGCACTGGAAGACACGGTTCTTTTTGCTTGCGCTGACACCCCCGACAACCACCGCCTTTACGACCGCATGGGCATGCGCTCCTTCTACATCCAAGGCAGCAATTCTGCCCAGGATTTGAACGAGCTGATGACCTCGCTACGGACGCTATTTGAATTCAAGTTCGCGAGCCTCAACGCCGCGTCGAGCACGATTACGTTGCGCGGACCGCAGGCGGCACTGGAAGCCGCAACCCAGTTTCTCGGACAGCTGAATAGTCCCCGGCCGGAAGTGATGTTCGATCTGAAAGTCTTCCAGGTAAGCCACACCTACATGCGTAATATCGGGTTGCACGTCCCGGACAATTTCAATCTTTTCAATATTCCGGCGGCCGCACTGGCGGCTCTCGGCGGCGGACAGAACATCCAGACCCTGATCAACCAACTGATTGCCTCGGGCGGCATCAACCAGGCCGGCAATCAGACCATTTCCGCTCTTCTCGCACAATTGCAAGGCCAGCAGAATTCGATCTTTAGCCAGCCGCTCGCGACCTTCGGCGGTGGGCTCACGCTGATGGGCCTCAGTTTCGATCAGTTGTCCGCCGCGCTTACCATGAATGAGAGTTCTGTCCGGCAGCTCGAGCATGTCCAGTTGCGAGCCTCACAGGAGAAGGACGCCACTTTTAAGCTGGGATCGCGCTATCCCATCCTCAACGCCAGCTTTGCGCCGATTTATAACAGTTCCGCCATCTCCCAAGTCCTCGGGAACCAGTCATACGCCGCGGCTTTCCCTTCCGTCAATTATGAGGACATCGGACTCACGCTCAAGGCGAAACCGCTGGTTCACAACAACTCAGACGTAGCCCTCGAGCTGGAGATTCAATTCCGCACCTTGGGAACCACCAACACAAATGGCATTCCTGACATCTTGAATCGTGAGTACAAGGGGGGAATCCTGCTCAAGGAAGGCGAACCGGCCGTGGTAGCGGGAATGATCACTGCATCCGATCAGAGGAGCCTGAGCGGTCTGCCTGCGCTCTCCACGATCCCGGGCCTCGGCGTCCTCACATCACAGACTTCCAAACAGGAAGAGGACGACGAGCTACTGATCCTGATTACGCCGTACGTCGTCCGCAGCCCGGAGCGCACCGAAGCTCCGGAAATCTGGATGGGGAAATAAGAAATCGGGTGATCGGCCCGATCTACATCTGGCTTGCCTGGAAGTCCACAATCTTCTTCAACAGATCGACGGGCGCTCCGCCGGGTACGTTGCGTCCATTGATGAACAGAGTCGGCGTGGCATTCACGCCCACCGACTTTCCAAGCGCAACGGAGGCCTCGATTCTGGCTTTCGTATCCGATTTGACTGCGCAGGCGGCGATCTCGTCGGCATTCGCGCCCGATGCGGTCGCGATGGCTTTCAGCTTTTCATCAGCATTGGCCGCGGTGATATTGGCCTGCTCGTCAAACGTCTTCTGGATAAATTTCCAGACTGCGTTGTCCGCAGGCTGCCCTAGCGAAGCGCGCCCCACGCAATCAACATAGCCGGCCGCCTTCTCCGCCCAGTTGTGCGCGGGCAGCGGAAAATTCTGGAAAATAAAGTGGGCCTCGGGTTCCAGCGCAAGAAGCTGATCAATCACGGGCGCCGCCTTCGCACAGTGCGGGCACTGCATATCGCTGAACTCGACAATCGTCACCGGGGCTTTCGCCGGTCCCTTGGCGGGGCCGTTCACGCCTTTTTCCAGCTTGGCGCGAGCATCTTCAAATGGCTTCACACCGAAGGGAAGGATTTCGCCCGAGATTGCGTGCTTGCCGTCAGCGCTGACGAGCAACCGACTCTGATTCGCGCCCTGCGCGTTGGTAAGAATAACTGAGACTTCAGCCAGTCCCGGCACCTCGGAGGGACGAATCTCCGCCACCTTCCACGTGATGGCGGCATCGTAGCCGAACATCTGGAACAGGAAAGAATTGACCGTGTCTTCACTGGGCAGAACCGTCGAGACTGCGGCGGCGGCCGAAGTCGCCGCTGGTTTAGCTGCCGGTTTTGCAGGGTGACCGGGTTGGGTTTGAGCGATGGCGATGCCGGAGAACAGAAGAGCAGCGAGCCAGGTGCGATGCGTGCGTGTCATATTTTGGAATTCGATTGGAGTTTGATTGTTACAAAAACCGGCGAAGTTGTCATTTCCGAAGCTTTGCTAGTGGACAGCCGGGCGTCCCCGCCCGGCTGGGCGGGCGAGACGCCCGTCCCTCCACCGTCGTATAACTCATCACGCAGACATGGTGCTAGAACTCCGCCTTGGCCGCGATTGGGAATCTCCGGCCATAGCCGAACGCTTTGGCGGAAATCTTGATTCCGGGCGCTGCTTGTTGCCGCTTATACTCGCTGCGCTCCACCATTCGAATCACCCGCCGCACCAGATCTAAATCGAAATTGTGAACGCGAGCAATCTGTTCGGCCGAGCACGACTCCTCTATAAAGTCTTCGAGAATCACATCGAGCACCTCGTAGGGCGGAAGTGAGTCCGAATCCTTCTGATCAGGGCGCAACTCCGCGGACGGTGGTTTCTCGATCGTCGCTTCCGGAATTACTTTGCGCCGCGAGTTCACGTAAGCGCTCAGCCGGTAAACCAGCGCCTTCGGCACATCCGAGATCACCGCCAGCCCACCCACCATATCGCCGTAAAGAGTGCAATAGCCGACCGCCAATTCGCTCTTGTTGCCGGTCGAAAGCACCAGCGCGCCGAACTTGTTCGACATGGCCATCAGCAGCAATCCGCGGGCGCGGGACTGAATGTTTTCTTCGGTGACGTCTTCTGGCAAACCGGCAAACACGGGGGCAAGCGTCTGGCGCGCGCCCTCGTAGATGTCGTTAATTGAGAGCAGTTCGAAGCGAATTTTCAGGTTCCTGGCCAGTTCCCGCGCGTCGTCAATCGACCCTCGCGACGAGTACGGCCCGGGCATGCCGACGCCGATGACGTTCTCAGGGCCGAGCGCATCGGCCGCGATCGACGCGGTGAGCGCGGAATCGATGCCTCCGCTGAGTCCGATGATCGCTCGCTGGAAGCCGCATTTGTGGACGTAGTCTCGCGTGCCCAGAACCAGCGCTTCATACGCGCTAGCTTCTTCACCCGCGACCTGCGGGTGCATATCTCCGATGAGTTGCTGGGAGTCGAAATAGATCAGGTCTTCCTCGAATGACTTCGCTTGCGCGATCACGTGTCCGTCGGGCGCAATCACCAGGCTCGATCCATCGAAGACCAGGCTGTCGTTTCCCCCGACCTGGTTCACCATCGCGACCGGGACTTTCTGATTTTTCGCGATGGCTGCCAGCATATCCCGGCGCAGTTCGCGCTTGCCCAGCCAAAACGGAGACGCGGATATATTGAGCACGAAGTTCCCGCCGGCTCGGACCAGTTCTTCGACCGGGTCGATGCCATACAGCCGCCGGTTCCAGAAGCGCTTGTCGTTCCAGGCGTCCTCACAGATGGTCAACGCCATCTGCTTGCCGCAAAAGCTGAACAGTTGCTGGCTCTTGGCGGGAGCGAAGTTGCGCATCTCGTCGAAGACGTCATAGGTGGGCAGCAGCATCTTCGACTGGATGAATTCGATTCGCCCATCGCGCAGCAGGGCGGCGGAATTCATCACTTTTTTGCCAGAGTCCGCCTCCGCCGGGGTTACCATCCCGCAGATCACGGCAATGCCCTGAGTTTCTGCCGCGATCCTCTCGGCGGTAGCGCGATTGCGCGCCACAAACGAGGGCCTTTCGACCAGATCGAGCGGCGGGTAGCCGCAGACGGCGAGTTCCGGAAACAGAATCAGGCCAGCGCCGGCACTCCGCGCCTGAAGCGCAAACTCGATGATCCTGGCGGCGTTCCCAGAAAAGTCTCCCACGGTGGGGTTGATCTGGCCCAGGGCAATCTTCACGCTCATAGTGTAGAG
>Ga0187877_1002595_pt1 | contig 15842 bp, 14 predicted proteins | sample June2016WEW_17_1_3_FD_132430 | JGI IMG/M metagenome (GOLD analysis project Ga0187877, IMG submission 132430) | Peatland microbial communities from SPRUCE experiment site at the Marcell Experimental Forest, Minnesota, USA - June2016WEW_17_100 | ecosystem: Environmental > Terrestrial > Soil >... | reverse complement strand
GGCTTCGTTGACGAGAACGAACTGCCCGCCCGATAGCTCATCCACGAGGCACGTACGGTCCAGTCCCTTGTTGCGGACCGCAAAACGAGCTACTGGAGGCATAGTCTTATGGGTGTCGAATCTGAAATTCATGGATTATTTCGGAAAAATTCTGGTAGGCTAAAATGGATTTCTAATCCGTGGGTCGGGGGTCCGAGTCCCTCCACGCCTGCCATGTTTTCAAGCACTAAGCGGCAGTCCTTGATTTGGCGTCACAATTAGTGTCACGTGTTTATGCGGAGGCTTTCAGTCATCGTTCTCTGGCCGGCCGGAGGGCCAAACCTGGTCCTTGACGGGAGCTATGGTCTCTTGAATCTCCTGCATGAGTTCGCGGTCAATTCGGAAGTTGAGGGCATTGAGATTCCTTTTCACCTGAGCGGTGCTGGACATCCCAACAAGGGTTGTTGAAACGTAGGGATGGTCGAGACAAAACCGAAGGGCGATTTCCACAACATTGACTGCGCGCTTTCGGCAGAGACGCGCAACCTTCTGGCCGGCCTCTTTTATCTCGGCGGGTGCTGGATGCCAGGAAGGCGGGCCCGCCTCGGTCAGTATCCCCATGTGGAGTGGAGCAGCATTGATAAGACCGATCCCGCGCTGGCGGACAAACGGAGTCAGAATCTCATCCATGTCCGTAACCATCAGGTTATAGCGGCAGTAGGTCAGAATGGCCTGAATAGCTACACGATTGGCAACATCTCGCAAGATCTTGAGAGGGAGCCCTGTGATCCCTACGTAGCGGGCCTTCCCGCTTTCCTGAATCTCTCTCATCGCGGGTATTGTTTCGTTGATGATCTGCTCCCGATCACCAAACTCGATGTCGTGAGCCTGGAGCAGGTCTACGTGATCCGTTCGAAGCCTCTTCAGTGACTCATCAATGCTTGCCTTGACTCGCTGGGCGGAGAAGTCAAACTTGCGGTGGTCATAACGCCCGCACTTCGTGGCCAGAAAGACCTTGTCTCGCTTACCCGCAAGAGCCTTACCCAGACGATCTTCAGCCACTGTGCGACCATAGTAAGGAGAGACGTCGAAGATGTTGATCCCCTGGTCGATGGCGTAATGGACTGCGCGAGTTGCGTCGTCCGGCTCTACGGGCCCATGATCACCGCCCAGCGGACCCGCCCCGAAACCCATTACGGAGACCGCAACGCCGGTTTTACCAAGCTTGCGATACTGCATCACGTAAACTCTTTTCTCCGGAGTAATTGTCGGACGGGTGGTTGGCACGCCCGTGCTCTATGGTGACCTTGATCGACCGCGAAAACGGAATGCGTCCCTCAAGGTCCCACCGATACGAACAATACCGGCCCCCAATCGTCTTCCCTTTCACCAGAGAGAGTCTACTTGATTCTCGGATACGCGGGACCCCGGCTCGGGGCTACGCGTTCGCCGTAGGGCAAAAGCTTGGAAGCGGCGTGTGCCCCCTCTTGATACCAGAAAGCCACGCTCGTGGAGTCGTCGTGGCTGGGGATTTGCCCATTTTCCCAGCGCTGGTTCTGGATTTCCACTTTGAGAGATTCCTGGAAGCGCACGGGGTTGGCCAGGTACCACCGATACATGCGATTCTTACCTTGCTCCATCTGGAGGTAGCCGCTGTACGCATACGAATAAAGATGCACGAAGTCCCAACAGGACCCGTATTCATCCTCAGTTCCCGGGGTGTGCGTTAGTGCGGTCCCATCAACGTGGAAGATAGTATCGCCTTCGCCCCACCAGCCTTCGTATTTCGTATTCACCTGGAGGAAGTTGCCGATGTATTGGCCCTTGCCGCTGCTGACCTCCAGCAACTGGTGCATACCCTCCCGAGTTGGATTGGACCGATTCCAGGCGGCGTGGAGGCGGCTCTTTTCTGTGGCAAACGCCTTATCTTTGTCGTAGTCAATTCCGTAAGCGACGGAGCGCACGTACTCCTCGTCGCCATCGTTGGCCAGCACAAAACGGGCACGTGTGGAGAAAGGCATGGGCAGATAGCTCATGTAGCAGTAATGGTTTATCTGCATGGGAAGAGATTGGTAATCGATGGTCTCTCGTTCAAATGCCCCGAAGTAATTCCAAAGGGGCACTCGGATACTGGGTTCGGGTGCGTCATCCCAGAATAACTCGAGAACCAATCCAGGATACATGAACCCGGTTCCATCGGTCCGATGGCCGTTGCTATCATCGGTGTAATAGAAATACGTGATCTTGCCGGGACCCACGATGTCCGCCAACAGCTTCTCTTTGCCCGGCGGCAGGTCAATGGTGTGGTACTCGAGGTGATTCCCGAAGGAGCCGCCCGTTATACGGAACATGTCTTGAAGCTGGCCTTGTGCGGGAGCTGGAATGATCACCGCCAGCGCACATGCCACCACAAGCAACCAGCTCATGTGGAATTTCGGGAGTATTCGACGGCGGTCCGGCGGCAGGTATTCCGGTTGCCCGGCTCGACTTTTGCGGAATGATGAACTGCTCATGACATCCGCCTTCAAAAGAGCCCTCCTGCATTAAGTACAACAACCGACACGAGAACTACGGACATGGCCATGGCGAGCATCCTGCGCGTCTGCGGCAGAGTGCCCTTCCATTCGTGCGTGAGCACACCCACAGATGTAGACGCAAGAATGGTCATGGCCACTAGGAGCGTGTAACCTACCGAGGTTCCGTACTTGCCGATCATGGTTGCGCCGGCTCCGTAAGAGAAGATCGCTACCACCCACAGGATCGCCATCGCAAGCGCAAGGAAGGATTCTTTGGTGTGGCCGGGGCCCGTGAAAAAGCTCCAACTCCGGTTTCGGGACAACAGATAGCAGCAGTACAGAATGTTTGGGATAGCACCCGACCAGCACACCAAACCCCAAACCGCGTACGTCGAGGCTAGCGGACTGGCGCCCAAATCCAAGCTCTTGCGGGCGACATCACCTCCGAAGGCGAAACCCAGGTTGACGAATGAACCAAAAATACCCGCGAAGATGCAAAGCGCCAACCCTTTGGCAAAGCTCGTCCTGGGCGCCGCGGAAGCGGCCTGGGGAGTAGCCTGTTCCTTCTCGCGCCTCCGGCCTGCCCTGGCGTAAAGCCACAACCCTACCAGGAGAATGGGAATGCTCACGAAAAGCAACAGGCCGCGCGGACGGAACAGGTCCTCGCGAGCGAAAGCAAGCAGCGGAATCAAGGAGCCCGTAAGCGTGTTCAGGCCCGCCATTACGGAGAACGCAAAAGCCACACCCATGGCTTTGAAGCTGAGGCCCATAGCCACCTGCGAACATCCCCAAAGAAACCCGAAGACCACAGGAAGCAGCACGGCGTGCGCGGGCACCTCCCGATAAACCTGCGACAGGTGCGGAACAAATATATACGCGAGCAAAGCGGGAAAGACGACCCAAGCAAGAACCGAGAATGCAAGCCAGTTGTTTTCCCAGGGCCACTCGCGCGAATACTTCATCGGCAAAGGAAAAGACCCGTTGACTGCGCCGCTTATGAATACAATCGCCATTCCAAGCCAAAAGCTTTCAGCCATACGCTCCTCCTAGGAAGTAAATGTGCGCCCTAAGCCACAACCGGTAAAAGGTGCCGTCCCGACGGTGTGGACTGAGGCCACAGTCTTCACAAGCCCCGCAAGCCCAGGCGCGGAGATTGTGGATTGCACCGCGCCGAAACCTATATGCCCACCGAACGAACTTGTCAAGCGTATTTTTTCTCCCGTAGCGTGTAAGTGTCGCCCGCTGCGCGCGACGGGCATCGCCGCCATTTCGCGAGGCACAATCGGCGCTACCACAGACGACCGGGTGTTGATGTACAGGCGGCTTCATCCGTTTGCCGCAACAGGCAGGGCTTGACGGGCTGCACTCGTCCGGTAAGACTTCTGTGGCCCTTTGAGCGCTGAGTAGGAGTTCCCTCGTGAACCCCAATGGTCTGAATCCGAGAGTGCGTTCGGCGCATACAGTGGCGCTTGGGCTGTCGGTGTGCACGCTACTGGTTGGCTGTTTGTTAGCCTACGCGCAAGGCGGTAACAACACCCTGACCTTCGACAATCAGTCCGGGGATGATGCAGTCGTTAAAGTCGTCGGCCCCATCGAGCCCCCCAAGGCCTCTGGAAGTGTAATCCCGCCAAACGGTCCCGTGCAAGTAATCCAACTCGCTCTGGGGGACCGCTTGACCATCCATGTAGCATCAGGCACGTTCCTTATTCTGGTGAGGTACGGCAGCGATCCGGCTGCTTACACTTATAGCTGTGGCGGCCCCGTAAACCAACAAGAGAGTGAGGGCCACCACTCGGCAGTCACGATCACTTTGCGCAAGGTCCAGCGCTCCAGCAGTTTTGCCGAAGCGGAGCAGGCGTTCAATCATGCTAGTTCGGTCGCGTCCGCTTCCGAAAACGGCACGGCAAACCCAGGGCAGCCTCGTGCGTTGGAGGCCGACGTTCTATTTTGGAAGTCCATCAAGGACAGCAATGATCCGAAACTCTTCGAGGACTATCTTCTGAAGTTTCCCAATGGAACTTAGTGGTGGACCCTGCCAGCTACATACTGAAATACGATGACAGTCTCAGCTTGCAGGTGGCGGTCGCTGGGGGCGACCAACTAGCCCAGGAGCAAGCTTACCTGGAGCCTGTCAAACAGTATCAGGCGGTCCTTGAACTCAACAAGAACAGCTCGCTCGCTCACTTCCGAATAGGTGAAATCATGCTCAAGTTACAGAACTATACAGCGTCGATGGAGGAGTTTCGCCGCGCCCTGGATGGCGATTTGGATCCCAAGTGGATCGAGGTCTGGTCGCACCTGGATCTAGGTAAGATCTTCGATGTCACCGGGCAGCGTGACCGCGCCCTGAACGAATACCAACGCGCGCTCCGAACGAACAACAATTACCAAGGAGCACTTGACGAGGCAAACGCATACATACTTACTCCTTTTAGCCATTCCGAGTGAAAACGACCGGGGTCGACAGATTACGAAGCCGAAATTGCCGTTTCAATCTGCCATGGAACATTCTGAAGTCGCGATTCGGATACTCGTGACCTTACTGCTAGCCCGCCCCGACACGCTAGGAGTTTGCGAAGATATATAGCTAAGCACTGAGATCGACCCTCATTTCAAGACTCGTAGGGAACGTTAGTTGGGGGAGTGACGGCTTCCCGTGCGTTTGCTGCATCGACAATGTGGCGGTGTTTCTCCGGGACCGTGCTAGTCTGCCTTTCACGCGTGCCGGGAAAAGGTGTCGGCCCACAGCGCCGTTGTTGCCGGAGAGAACGTACTTGAGTGAGGGTTTGAAGGAAGACGTTACTTCGGAATGAAAGCCCAACGGAGGGCAGAACGTAGGACATGTTGTCAACCACGGTGCCAACGAAAATGGCAACGAAAGTGGTTGCCTTCGCAGCTTACTTACGCTAGCCTTCTTTTGAATCAGTGGGGGAAGTTCCAATGGCTCCCACCCGGCTTCAGCTTTTCCTGTTCGCATTCAGTGGTGTACTGCTCAGCTTGAACTGATTGGTCGTTCGTGCTCGGGCGAACGGCGTCTGAATCTCGTACGATGAGCTTGGGAGGGAGGTGCTCCCGGCGGCCAATCTCGCCGACGGGAGGGGAGCTGTAGCGGCACTCTGTGAGCGCCGCAGCTCCTTACCCGTGATGGGTGGTGACTTCGTGAGCCGCAATGCGATCAACAAGAATCCACAGTCAGGAGCAAAATTATGAAAGCTGTTGTGAAGCCAACTCGGGCTCCGGGCCTGGAACTTCAAGACATTCCAGTCCCCGAACCGAAACCGAATGAATTGCTGGTTAAGGTGCGGGCCACTTCCCTCTGTGGCTCGGACCTGAACTGTTATGTTTGGAACGAGTATGCCGCGCAACTTCACCGCAAGATTCCCTTTGTTCTTGGTCACGAGTATTCGGGGGAAGTCGTCGCGGTGGGGGCAGAGGTGAGGAAATTCCGTCTGGGTGACCGGGTAGCGGGCGAGACTCACGTCCCGTGCGGACATTGCCTCTACTGTCGGGAGGGCACACCCAATATCTGCCAAAACATGGCTCTGTTCGGGCACACGGTGGATGGATCGTTCGCGGAGTTCTGTACGGTTCCGGAAACCGCGGCTCGCAAAGTACCCGACGCGCTGAGTTGGGAAAAGGCCGCTCTGCTCGAGTCCATGGGGGTTGGCGTGCGAGCCGTCGCCGACGCCCGGGTCGAGGGCAAGACGGTCCTGGTGCTTGGCTGCGGGGCTATCGGCCTGTTCGCGATGCTCGGCGCCTATGCCCTCGGTGCGACCGCTGTGTCTGGGGTGGAGTTGATAGCTGAGCGTGCCCAGCGCGCGCTCAACCTGGGAATGCGCCGGGTCTTCCATCCCGAGGGCGATGACTTCGTACCCCAGATACTCGCCCAGACCGGAGGCTACGGCGTGGATGTCATCATCGAGTGCGCCGGCAGCGAGCCCCTCTTGACGCGGAGCTTTGCCTGCCTGCGGAAGAGGGGGCAAGTGCAACTGCTCGGACTGCTGAAGCACCCAGTGACGCTGAACTTCATCCCCAACGTAATTTTCAAGGAGGCCACCCTGCGGGGATTCCACGGGCGCGCCATGTTCGAGACGTGGGACCTGTGCGAGTCGCTGCTGGTCAGCGGGCGCGCCGAAATTCTCCCGCTGATCACACACCGATTAAAACTGGAAGAATACGAAACGGCGTTCCAACTGTTGCTCTCCGGGGACGCCTGCAAAATTATAATGACGCCGTGACAGTTTGAGGAGGAAGAAGCAATGACGAGTGCGGTTTTGGTGGGCGACAATCGGGAAGTTGGACGCGGGCTTGGGACCACCCGCACGGTAAATGAGAGTGCCATGCTGGTTGGCCTCGGCCTGGGAACAAAAGCCGGCGTTGGGCACTTGGGCGAGCTGGTGGCTGTCAACCGGCGTGCTTACATCAACCACACCACTCCTTTTTCCGCCGCGGAGCGCCCCGATCTGGGGGAAGCGGTCAAGCTGGGGCAGGCGCCCTGCCCGGAATTGGTTGCTGGTGCGTTCCTCAGTACCTACGTTTTCTATGTGCCCGTAGGCTCGCAGCCCGACGAAGGGCTGGTTGTGCAGGATGCGGCGGTGAGCACGGTCTACAGCGAATTCCTGGCGAAGCGGCAAGGTGCACAGTACGCAGTGGTCACGGTGGGGGAATTCGAAGATGCTCACTGGCACGCCTTCCACCGGCCGCCCATCTATCACGAGTCCGGATCAAATCGTGACGGGACCTTGAAGCCAGAGTACCTTGCGGAAGGCCGCTGGACGAATGTCTTCGGAATTGCGGTGGGATTTTTGCAAAGGAGGCACGTACGTCCGGGCGAGCACAAAATCTTGTTTACCGGGCAGGATCACACACACTTTCTCCGCCTTCAAGACTCCCCTTCCCTGGAGCGCTTTCCTGGCCAAGGGACTATTGATTCGGCCGCATCCTGGATATTTCTGGAAGAGATTTTTCAGGCGCTGCAAGCGCACCCTGATCCGCCTAATCCAGTGCATCTGTATGCGCAGAGCCGCTTGCGCCGGGCAGTCCTGATCAGCTTTAACCTCACCGAGATCTTCGAGAATGGGATTTCCGCTTCGAGTTAGGGAGGTTGTTTCATGACACCAGATAAGAAGGTATTGGGGAGAAGGAATCTTCTCGCGTCAGCCGCTATAACTGCCGGTCTACTGCGACCAGGGAGGGTGGGCTCAGCCTCGGCGGCCGAAGCGCCGGCGGAGGGACCGACATTAGTCTCGGACTTCGGTTCTTTGGCGGTGTTAAGAGATTACGAGGCGCGCCGGGCCTCAAGCTACGACCGCAGCGGTGCGAATGCGGATTACGTCGTCCCGTCTACGCCCGACGCCCCGGTGAGAATCGCCGAACTTTCTGGCCCCGGCCAGATCACCCATATTTGGATTGCCGTCAACTGCGACGACCCGTTGCATTTGAAAACTGTCGTCCTGCGCATGTATTGGGATGGCGAAACGGAACCGAGCGTTGAGACCCCGCTGGGCGACTTCTTCGGGCTGGGCTTAGCCGAATTTTTCACTTACCAGTCGGCGCTTACTAACGTCGCCCCATGGAGAGGGCTGAACTGCTATTTTCCCATGCCCTTTGCCAAGTCAGCCTTGCTTACCCTCACCAACGAGAGTCCGGCGAGCGTGAAGGTTGACAACTATTACTTCAACATCGATTACGTGGCATTCAAACGGCCGCTGGAAGGAGTTGGATACTTCCATGCCCAGTATCGTCAGCAGGCCCCGTGCCATGGCTGGACCGACAACTGGAAGTCCAACATGGAGCCGGCCGTCAACGGCAAGACGAATCTCGAGGGAAAGGACAACTACGTGATCATGGAAGCCGCGGGCCGCGGTCACTACGTCGGCGTGACTCAGGCCGTGCTGCAAAACCAGGATGAGTGGTTCGGCGAAGGCGACGAGATGATCTTCATCGACGGAAGTCCTCTGCCGGTCATCAACGGTACCGGAACCGAAGACTATTACAATGGGTCCTGGGACTACAAGGGACCCAACGCCAATGTCCAGCCGTACAGCTACCCGCAGATTGGGGCGCCGTTCATGGCCAATGCGGAAAAGGTGGGAGGCCGCTACTGCATGTATCGGTGGCACCTAGAGGGCCCGCTCGCCTTCACTCGTTCGATTCGGGTAACAATTGAGCACGGTCACGCCAACCACCGCTCGGACAACTTCTATACCGTGGGATACTGGTACCAAACCGAGCCACACGCCAAATTCCCGTTTCTAGCCAAGGCTGAGGACAGAATCCCGCGTCTGTTCGCGGTGGGCGGACCGGGGGCGGCACCGCCGGCAAGATAAAGCGGATTCTAGCGAGTAAACATGGACTTCTGATCCACCCAAAGAAATGAAAGTCACGGCCGGCGGCGTAGCGCGGGCAGGATGCCCGCGCTACAGCAAGGGGAGAGCGGAAAGGGGCGCAATGAAACGACGCGACTTCTTGAAAGTAACAGCCTTGGGAGCTCCTCTGCGTGGCCTCCTGCCTGCTCCCGCGCTCGTTCATCTCTCAGGACAGTCAACCGGGTTGAGGCCGCTCCCCAATCGCGCGAACAACACTTTGGCTACTCTTAAATTCAAGAACTCCGGAATCGTACGCCGGGAGATGCGGTTTGAGTATTTGGAACAACCGGTTGCGTACGCGGAGGATGTGGAGCACTGGAATATACAAGCCAAGGCAAAGTACCTCTATCAGATTGAGGGTAGCAGGAAGACGGACCCGCCGACGGGCATGCGGTCGGCCGTACCGCTAGGTGGCCTCGGCTCCGGCACCGTGGAACTGCGAGCTGATGGCAGCTTTCGGGACTGGAATATCTTCAACAATTCCCCTGCGGGTGGACCTAAAATTCAAATTGATGATGCTTTTTTTGGCCTGTGGACGCGCCAGAAGGGCCGAGATCCTAAGTCTTGGGCGTTGCGCACACACCCACCTTTGGATTTGCCGCCAATTGCTCAGATCGAGTACTCGGGTGCCTTCCCTGTTTCCCGCCTGCGGTTCGCGGATCCGGGCCTCCCGACCGCGGTCGACCTTTATGGCTACAGCGAATTCCATCCCTCTGACCCGAAGGCCTCAGCGACGCCGGCGGCGATCTTTACCTTCAACCTGCACAACCCGTCGCGCGAGACGATCGAGGTCGCCGCAGTATTCATCCTGCGTAACTACACGAAAGGCCGAGCAAAAGTAAGCAATCAGCTTACCTTTCTGCGGGAGGGAGCGGAACCTACCAGCGGAAGCGTCGTGATTAAGCTAGCCGGCAAGGCTAGTGAGATTACCAGTGCAACCGGTTCTGACCTGGCGTCTCTTTGGACGCAATTCTCCAGTGCTGGCCATCTCCGGAATGCTCTAACCCAGGAAGAGGTGCCTGAGTACGGAGGCCTTGCCGCTAGGACTCGTCTCGGCCCTGGCGAATCGCGAGCGCTTAGCTTTGTTCTAGCTTGGCACTTACCTTTCCGTCCTTTCAAAAGTGAGGTGCCCGGCAACTACTACACCAACCTGTACCAGGACGCGAGCGAAGTGGCCGAAAGAGCGCTTGGTCGTCTGGAATCAACTTGGGAGGCCATACGGGGCTGGCAAAGCACCGTATTCGACAACTCGCTGCCGGAATGGCTGCAGGACGCGCTCATTAACAGCTTGGGTACCATGTACAAGACGGGGATGTGGTTGCGTGACGGCCGGTGGCGGCAATGGGAGTCATTTTCCTGCGCGGGCCTCGATCCCCTCCACATCGACACTTACCGAATCCTACCCTCTGCTTTCTTCTTTCCCTCTCTGCAAAAGCAACTCCTCTCGGCCAATGCGCACTTTCAACGCGCGGACGGCTTTCTTTACGAGCAGATGACAACGGGTTGCTTCACTGCCGAGTCAGAACTCGACCAACCAGGCGGTCGTGAGATGGGAGACGGTGCCACAGACTTCATACTCCAGGCTTGGCTGATCTACTCATGGACAGGCGATAAAGAATATCTTGGCTCGATTTGGACGAACGTGAAAAAGGCTGCGGACTGGCAGATAAATCGTAGCCAGAAGTATGGGCTGCCCCAGCGGCTCACCAATACATACGACTGGTGGGAGTTCGAGAAGAAAGATCTGGTTTCCTACAACGCCTTCCTCCATCTGGCGGCGATGTTGGCTTCCGAGAAGCTGGCAGGGGTACAAGGCGAGGCGGAACTCGCCGAGCGGTGTCGCAAGGCCTTTGAGGCCGGACAACAGAGCTTGTATCAGCACTTCTGGACGGGCGACTACTTCCGTTCTTGGTGGCTCGCCCAAAAGCCCTCCCCCGACGCGCTGCATGCGGATACGCTATATGGCCAACTCTGGGCCTTCATTCTCGATCTCGGTTTGACGGCCGACGCGAAGAGGCTCGCGGCGCATCTCTACAGTGAGAGTAACGTAAACTCCAGTCCCTTTGGGCTAAAGGTGATGCGGCGAGAGGATCCGGAGCATCCGGAAGCAGAGAACACTGTTCCGGCAGGCGAGGGTTCTCAATTAGCCGAGCGTGACAACATTATTTGGCAAGCCGGCTCGCTGGACTGGTGTTCCTTAAATCTCTACTTAAATACGAGCGCCGGTCAGAGCCTGGAGGAAGCAGAAAAGATCATACGAAACTGGCGCGATCGACTTCGCGACCAGTGGAATTATACCGATACGGGGGCTGGCTGGGACGGTTATCCGTGGTGCAATTCACATTACACGAGGCAATTGATCTTCTGGGCCATTCCATTGGCGCTCTCGGGGCAGCACTACTTTGCCCCGGAAGGCCGCCTTTCTTTTGATCCCAAAATCGCCGCCCCGACAAAGCTGCCCTTCTTCACGCCGCCTGCCAGTGGAGTTCTGCAGCTTCTCGGAGATGGGCGGTATCAGCTTACCGTTATCTCCGGCGAGCTGGAACTCCGCCTCCTACGGGTTGGAAATGCAGAACTCAGAAAACCCGTTTCGCTAAGGGCGGGACAGTCCGTAAGCCTGGGTTCGGAATAGCTTGGGGCACACGAGTAAGAAATCGCCCGCTCGCTCGAGGGTTTGAACCTTCAGGAACCTTCCAGCACGTAAAGGAGCGATTCAACATGCATGAATGGCTGGGATTTTTGCTCGTCGTGTTGGGGGGCTGTGGTCAGGGCGTGTACTTCGCGCCCATGAAATATGTAGCCCCGTGGAAATGGGAGAATATTTGGGCCCTCTACGCGTTCTTCGCGCTTATCGTCATACCAGTGGGGTTGGCGACGGCTACTGTGCCTCATTTGGGACAGGCTCTAGCGGTTGCTCCGAACGGGGCCATGTTGCGTGTTTTCCTATTCGGGGCAGGCTGGGGAGTTGGTTCCGTACTCTCTGGGCTTGGCGTAGCGCGCGTGGGCATGGCCATGGGTGTAGCCGTGCTCATCAGCGTTGCAACCGCTCTTGGAACGTTCATTCCGCTGGTTGCCGGCGGCCCAGCGCAAGTGTTCCAGGCAAAGGGCGTGATGGTGATTCTGTCGGTGGTTACGCTATTAGCCGGGGTAGTTCTGATCGCGCTGGCGGGCAAGAAGCGTGCCGCCTCCCAAATCGCGGAGACCGAGTCGAGGAAAGTGTGTAGTTTCCGCTCTGGGCTGACTATCTGTATCTTCAGTGGCATTTTTTCATCAATGTTCAACTTAGCCTTCGCATTCAGTGGCCCCGTCTCCAAGGCAGCGACGCAGACCGGCGCCGACAAGGCGAGCGCCTTAAACATGGTTTGGATGGTTACCCTGATCGGCGGCTTCATTCCCACTGGACTTTACACGGGTTACCTGTTGACACGAAACAGGACTTGGAACAATTACGGTCTGCCTCGTACTTCTCTGTACTGGGTTTACGGTATACTCATGGCCGTCACGTGGACAGGCGGTGTCATCCTTTATGGACGAGGAGCATCCGCTATGGGATCTCTCGGCGCGGCAATCGGCTTCCCTCTTGCGATGGCGGCACTGATTATTGGCTCAAGCGTGGTGGGATTCGTCACAGGGGAATGGAAGAGCTCGAGTTCTCAAGCCAAGCGGCTCATGGCGGGAGGCTTGGGTTTGCTAATGATGGCCGCTGCGCTTATAGGAATTGCAAATAGGCTATGAGAACCTTGCTCGACAGGGTTGTTAAATAATCGGATTCTTGAGCTGAGGTAAAAGGAAGAGTTGCTGGCCCTGATCGCCGAGCATGAGAAGTAACTCGGGGCAAAGAACAGCAGAAATGTGGAGTCTAAGGTTAAGGGGCTACGCAACCGGGTGCGTTGCCTACAAGTTCGCCGTCACTCGTCCACCATGTGAGGAACCGGCACGAGGGCGTTGATAAAGGCATGGCTGCCTGAGGTCACTAATCGCATTGCTGGTGACAAGGGGATTCATCAACAGGGAAGCTAACATCCACAGTTGCGCTGCTGTTTCCCGATGCTGACAGTCCGAAAATTAGGATGCGAAGATCGGCAGCTTCGGAAACGGCAAATAGGCCTTTCCGCCCGGAGCTAAGAACCACGCCTCTCCCCGCCTTTTTGCCCCAGTTGTCCTGAACCCCTCCTATTTTCGTATTCGCGAAAAAGGACTTGACTTGGCGTTTTATGTGTGTATTATTACACTCATATAGAGATCGCACCCAAAGGTTCCCAAGCCGCCCGACTCCGCCAGCGCAAGTTCGAACTCCTGCGCCGCTTTCCCATCCCGGCCGACCTGCTGCCCGGTTCGCTCGCCCTCACTCACCGCCGTTGTGGTCAGCCGACCTGCCACTGTGCCAGGGACAAGAAGGGACACCCGATTTGGTCTCTCACCTTCATGGACAGGGGCAAGAAGCGCGTCGAGCGCATCTCGAAGGCATGGGTCGAGGAAGTTCAGCGCCGGGTCGATGCCGGCCGGGAGTTTGAAAGAACGTTAGCGAAAATCCGCCGGGCTTTCCAGGCGACTATGACTTCCGCTCTTATGAATCGGGTTTCTTCCCGCGCTTTATCGAGCCTCTGGCATGGGCAGCTCGGGATACTGCATGGGGATTAAAAACACCTCAAGGAATTACTGTGGCAAGGGACGAAGCTTGCGTCCTGCGGCAAGGGCTGGGTTTTCAGTTATTTGGGTCTGGCGCACTTGTAGCGATTCACCAAGTCTTCTTTTGCATCCACTGCCTTGATGTAATCCCGGGACCCCTCGGGTAACATTTTAGATTGCACGTTACGGATCAGGTGTGTTGGAGCTAAACACGCGTATACTATTAACCGCAAGAAGGCCAGAATGGAAAGTCCGGCTGACAATCCCACGGTGGAGAGTGGATTTTGCGGAAGGACTATGCCCTGACTGACCAGTTCTTCGCCGAGATGGCCGGGACCTATGTCCTGGTTTTCTTCGGAGTGGGCGCAGTCCATACTGCCGTTTTGACCGGAGCTCAATCGGGACTCTGGCAAGTGGCTATTGTATGGGGCATTGCGATCGCTCTGGCCATTTACGCCATCGGGGCAATCAGCAGGGCGCATATGAACCCCGCGATAACCGTGGTTTTTGCCACCTTCGGAAGATTTCCAATCCGCAAAGTCCCTTGGTATTTTCTGGCGCAGCTCATGGGCGCCTTCCTTGCTGCCGCTACCCTCTATGCTCTGTTCCATGGCATTATTGCTCAATATGAACTCGGCAAAGGAATCGTGCGAGGCATGCCGGGCAGCGAGCTTTCCGGTATGATTTATGGGGAATATTTCCCCAATCCCAGTTTGGCGCTGGCAAAGTCCTTACCGCTCCCCGTCAGCATGGCGCAAGCAATCTTTGCCGAAGGCATCGGAACTGCCTTTCTCGCTTTTTTTGTTTTCGCTGTGACGGATGAACAGAATCCAGGAAGACCCAGTGGAACCTTGTTGGGTGTCTTCATCGGCTTGGCTGTCTCGATCATCATTTCGATCATCGCTCCTTTGACCCAGGCTGGACTTAATCCTGCCCGGGATTTCGGACCTAGGCTGTTTGCATTTCTCTCGGGATGGGGCCGCATCGCCATTCCCGGGCCCCGCGGCGGTTTCTTCAGTGTATACATTGTGGCTCCCATCGTGGGCGCCGTGCCGGGTGCGGGTGTCTATCAATTCATCTTTCAACGGATGCACTTGTTCGAACGTGACACGGCACGGATTCCTGAGAAAGGATTGCCAACGATGAAAAAGAGAAAATTGATTCTGGTGGGGGGCTTTCTCGGCACGGGGAAAACCACCCTCCTCTGGCAGGCGGCGCAACAACTCACCCGGCAAGGCCATCGGGTCGCCTTGATCACCAATGACCAGGCTCCCGGCTTGGTGGACACCGGTATTTTGAAGCAGGCAGGATGGACAGTGGGCGAGATCGCGGGAGGCTGTTTTTGCTGTAAATTCGATGACTTGGTCGAGACCGCCAACGGCCTGATCAAAGCGGCAAACCCTGACATCATCATTGGTGAACCTGTCGGCAGTTGCACGGACCTCTCGGCAACGGTGCTACAACCCTTCAAGGACACGCTCGCCGATCAGTTCGATTTGGCGCCCTTCACGGTGCTCATCGACCCCAACCGCCTGCGTGATGCCATGGACCAACACCCCCTCAACCCGCTTCATTCCAGCGCACGATATATCCTGCGCAAGCAACTGGAGGAAGCGGACATCATCGTGCTGAACAAGGCGGATCAAATTCCCGCGTCAGATTTCCAAAAGCTACAGGATGAATTGCGAAATCAGTTTCCCAACACCCCGCTACTTTCCATGTCAGCTTTGCATGGACAAGGTATCCCGAAGTGGCTGGAATCGGCGCAGCAGCGAACTCCCGTGGGTCAGAAGATAGCGGATGTTGATTATGACACGTATGCCGAAGGGGAAGCGGTATTGGGTTGGCTGAATGCAACCGCGTCGCTTTCCCCCAAGGAGGCCATCGATTGGGGGGCATGGGGTCTGAGATTCCTGGAGGGTTTACAACGGAGCTTCTCAAGCAAGTCTGCCGAAATAGCCCACATGAAAATGCTGATGGTTTCTGCGAGCAACCAATCGTTGAGCGCCAACCTGACCAGTTCGCGAGGCAAAGCAACCTTGCGCGGTCAGATTTACGGGGATTCTCCGATGACTCTGGTTTTCAACGCCCGTGTACAGATGCCACCGGAAGAACTGCATGCCCTGATCGAGGAACACCTCAAGGCTGTATGTGGGGAGACAATTCAGCTCCAAATCACCGCAATTCAGAGTCTCAGTCCTGGAAGGCCCCAGCCGGTTCACCGGTACGCGACAGTCATCTAGCCCGACTTTAGCAGTTGAGGGGGGTATTCAGAGCGTAAGCGGTTTATTTTCAGTAAAGCGATCTCCACGGTCTACACTACATTTTTAGCTGAACCATGGAAATTGGT
>Ga0187877_1002594_pt1 | contig 15844 bp, 9 predicted proteins | sample June2016WEW_17_1_3_FD_132430 | JGI IMG/M metagenome (GOLD analysis project Ga0187877, IMG submission 132430) | Peatland microbial communities from SPRUCE experiment site at the Marcell Experimental Forest, Minnesota, USA - June2016WEW_17_100 | ecosystem: Environmental > Terrestrial > Soil >... | reverse complement strand
TACCATCCGGGCTTCGGGTCCCAACCCAAATTGTACCCCCAACGGGCGGCCTGCATTCGACTGGCCATCTGCTGGGCCATCTGCTGCATCCCCTGCTGGGACTGAGCCAACCGGCGAATGACTTCCTGTTCTGGAGGTATGGCCCCGGGGGCATCCTCCCCTTTGAGCTTTCCGGAGGCTTCTCCCATAGAGCCTGTCGCCCCCTTGAGGTTCTGCAAGATCTCCCGATCCATTTCGGGAAATAATTGGGACAACATCTCCAGTTTCTCCTGCAGACCCTCGGTTCGATCCTTCACGTTTTCCTGGCGCGAGGAGAGGTCTGGAAATTTCCCCTTCTGGTCTGGGGTCATGAGTTCCTTGGAATCAGGAAGCAAGCCTTCCAGCATTTTATTCAACTCTTCGAGAAGTTCCTGGTCCCCGGGCCTTTCCGAAAGTTCGTTCTCCAATTCTTTGGCTAGCTGGGAAGATTCCTCCAGTTTTTCTTTCTGGAGAAGCCTGGCTAACTCTTCTAACGATTCCTTCTGCTCTGGCGAAAGGGAGTTGCGGAGGCGTTCCAAGATCTTATCAATCTGCGGAAGAGAACGCTTCACCCTCTTTCCGGTCTCCTCCTCCGTCCTTCGTTTCAACTCTTGATCGATCTTTTCTGTCTCGCTCAGAATCGCCTGCTGCTCGGCCAATATCTTGTCCAGCTCGCTGGTTTGCCGCGCCATCTCTCCCTGGAGCCGGTTCATGGATTGCATATTCGCCTGGGCTCCGGCCCGTCCCAGAGAGGCCATCATCTCTGAAAGGGCCTGAAGAAGTCTCTGCGCTGCTTCCAGGGCTGCGGAAAGGTCTCCGGCCCTCAGCTTTTCTCGGATCTCCTTCAATTCCGAGAATAGATCCTGGAAATTCAGCCCCTGCAGGTCCGGACTGTTGACAAACTCATCGGGCAATCTGCTGGCCAGCTTGCTCAGGGCCTCCATGACCGAGTGGATCAACTCTTCGAGCTTATCTAATTCTTTCATTAACGCGTCCAAATCCTTCTCGGTTAGATGCGCCTTTAAGTCGCTCAGGGAATCGAGGAGACGTCGCTGACGGTTTTTAATCTCCCGGGCCAGAGCTTCCACTTCATTCATCCGAGCCCTCTTCGCAATATCCTCGGCTAAAAGGGCCAGCCTTTCCAATTCCTGAGTCACGGTTTCTGCCGGCTCTTCAGACATCTTCTCCTTCAGGGATGCCAGGTTGCGCCTCAGCGCTTCCAGGCCAAAGCGGTCCATTCTGTTCCCCATCCGGTCCAGATTCCTATCCACCCTCTTTAAAATTTCCTCCATTCCTTTCTTCAGGGCTTCTTGATCTTTGGTAGCCTCCAGATTATCCCCGAGGAGGTCTAAGAGGGCTTCGGAGATCTGTTGGGCCTCCTCTCCCTCCCTGGCAGCTTGCCCCCTCTCATCCCTGACCAAAAAATAAAAAGGACGGGAATAGTTGACCTTGGGGCCCGAGACCGAATCATTGTCCTCAACTTCCAGGCGGTACTCCACCCGGTCCCCCGCGGTCAGCGTTAAAGTGGCAAGATCCCATCGGAACGTCTCGGGGCCCACAGAGCGGGAGCTGCCGGAGCTCTTCAGGTTGATCAGCCGTTCCCTTCCTCCAATCTGGTAGCTCAGCCGGACAGCGGTTATACCAAAATCATCCGTAGCCCGGTAAACAATCGGGATAATTTCCTGGCCGGATATTTCCAGGTCCTGAGCTGGGTTGATGATTTCCCCTTCAGGATATTTATCCATTATCAACCGGATCTGGTATCGGACCGGATTGGGGTTTTCAAAACCCAGCTCATCTTTAACCCGAATGGAATAGGTGCCAGGATAGAAAATCAGCAAGCTTCCTCTCAGCCGGTCTCCATCGACTTCGAGAGGAAGTTGGTTTCCCTGATTCAGGGTGATCCGCCCCTCTTTCACCCCCTTGGTAGCCTGCGCCTCCAGGTTAACCACCGTTCCCTTTAGGGCCTCGACGTGGCCCTCCTCCCTCACTTCCTTGGGGAGGCCAGTATAATCGGGGGGAATCAGTGTGACTTTTACTTTTCCTATATCCGGTGGGTCCACTACGCGGAGATCATAAACAGGAGAGGCACCCCGACTATGGGAAACCTGATATTGGAAGGAGAATTGAGCCGACTCCATCCGGTAGGAAAACTGGCTTTCCCCTTCAGGTTCCATGTTCAGGTGCATCGCTTCGCGACCCTCGGGCCGGACCGCGAGACTGAGCCGATCGGGTCGATGACCCTCGACTTTCGCCCGGATCACCAATGGCTTGCCCTTGAGTATGACCGCCCCCGGAGGGTCCACGGAGATGATTGTCTCTCTCGCGGGTAGGGCTGCCAGGGGATGAGTAAAAAAGGCGAGCGAGCGGTTCAGAAATTGGGGGTCTAAGAAAAGAACTCCGGAGAAAGCGAAAAGCAGGGGCACCAAAATCCTAAGGTGTCGGAGAGCACTGTTGAAACGTACCACTTCCCTGGGCTTTATTCCACAAACTTCATCTGCTGTTTTATGAATCTGGGCAGTGATGAATCCCTCTGAAATTTGGCCCAACCCTTCTTTTTCCATTTGATGGAAAAGGAGGAGAGAATTGGTCACATCGTCCCTCAACAGGGGAAACTGATCCTCCAATCTCCTGGCCACGCGGTCTATGGATGGACGAGAGGTAACTCGCCATGCCCCCAGGGAAAGGAGAGCAGATAGAAAGATTAGGGCTATAAGGCAATAGAAAAAGGAGAAGTAGGGGAAGGTTTCGCCTAGTTCCAGTACAAAGATACTACCGAGGACAATTAAGATGAAGCCGGCTACCAGTTGAAGGACGGATTCAAGGGTTGCGAGAACTTGAAGGCGAAGAGATACTTTCCTCAAAAATCTGGCCAGGCGGTCGTAATCAAAATGCGGACTCTTGGGGAGCAGCACCACATGCCTCCCGTCTACGTTGGGTCAAATTATATCACATTCTTACCGACAAGGACCCAACCTAGCCCTTGTTTTCCCCACCCCCGAACGATCTTTTAGAATAATCTCCACTATTTTCTCCCTAATATCCTCTTCATCGCCTATGACTTGAATCAGGATGGTCTTCAGGGGAAAGGATAGGCATGAAGGATACTCCCAGTTTTGGCCTGATTCTTTCCTGATGAGGGAGACTGCGGATCCGATCATTGGCCCGGGTACACATGAATTACTGATTTTCTTTTACGGGAACCTCTCTCTCAACCGGGCCGCAGGCCCTGCCCTTCAAATGGAAGAAAAAATGGAGACCTTTTTTGATTCGTTCGGAGAAGATTTTGCTGGAGAGATAGGTCCCGGCTACTTTCTTATTGATTTCTCCCAGGGTCGGATAGGGATGTACTGCGGCGGCCAAAGTCATCGGCTTGACCCCTCCACTCAAGGCCGCAACCCACTCACACACCAGGTCCCCGGCTCGGGGGCCTAAGATCTGAACACCGATGGGCTTTCCTTTCTTATCCAGGATCATTTTGATTTTTCCAATCTGTTCCCCCTCGGCGAGGCTTCGGTCATTGTCTTTAAACTCCTCTATCCAGACGTCATATTCGATCCCCGCGGCCTTGGCTCTTTTTTCGTTCATTCCGATGCTGGCCAGCTCTGGGTCGGTAAAGGTACACCAGGGGAGAAAGGTATAATTCACCTTTCGGGGGAGATGGAAAATGGCATTGCTGACTACGATGGACCCTTCGTATCCGGCAGCATGGGTAAACTGGTAGGTCCCGGTTACATCCCCGGCTCCATAGATATGCTTGTGAACCGTTCTCAATCGCTGGTCCAGTTTCAGGCCCTTATCATCATAGGGAATGCCAATCCCTTCCAGGTTCAACCCTTTCAAGTTAGCTTCTCTTCCCATGGCTACCAGGAGGACCTCCGCATGGAGAGGAATGGTTGGTCCTTCTCCTGTTTTTATGAGAATCTCTCTCCGGCCCCCTAAATCCTTCACGCCTACCACCGAGGTATTGAGGTAGAACGTCACTCCTTCACTCTTTAAAACCTGCATGACCTGATCGGCCATATCTTTGTCTTCATTGCTCAGAATTTGCCCGCTGCGCTGGATTACCATGACCTGAGTCCCCAGGCGGCAGAAAGCCTGGGCCATCTCCGTGGCAATTGGACCGGCCCCAAGAATAACCATGGATTCCGGTAATCTTTCGAAAGAATACATTTCTCTGTTGGTGATATATGGCGTCTGATCCAAACCGGGTACCGGCGGAATGGAGGGAGAAGAGCCTGTGGCGATGACCCAGTTCTTGGCGGAAAAAGTCTTCCCATCCAGCCGGATGGCATGGTCATCCACAAAAGCCGGCGTCCCGAATTGCACCTTGGCCCCCAGTTTACAGAATCTCTCCTCGGAGTCATGCTTTTGAATCATTTGGATGACCCACTGGATTCTTCGGGCCACTTCGCGAAAGTCAACCGGTTTGACTTCCACCGGGGGAAGCCCGAACTTCCGGGCATTTTTCATCAGATGATAGACATGGGCGGTTTGGATCAGGGTTTTGCTGGGAACGCAACCGAAATGCAAGCAGTCTCCACCAAGCTCCTTTTCTTTCTCCACGAGCAGGGTTTTCGCTCCCAGCTGAGCGGCTCCCGCAGCTACCGTCAAACCTCCCGACCCCCCTCCTAAGATACCGATGTCAAAATCATAATCTGGCATGACCCCCTCCTAAAAAATTAACCGTAGAGAACGCAGAGACCACAGTGCGGCGGAGCCGCAACCAAATAAGCTACCATGGGGTAGCGCCCTCCAGAAATCCCCCCTTCCCCCCCCCTTTACCAAAGGGGGGTTGGGGGGGATTTCTGGAGGTGGGTTTCCAAAATGGATCTTCTTTACAAAATTTAAAGAGTCTGGACGTTAGTAGTACAGAGAGTCAAAATAATAATGCACTTTGCAGTTTAAATCCCCTATCGTCTTTCAATCCGCATTCCGCAATCAGCAATCCGAAATCTGTTTATCCTTCTTTCTTTATCTTTTTAATAATCTTGGGAATGAAGAGAGAAAAAATAAATAGCCCCACCGAGAAAAAAACTTTGAAAGAAATCAGCTGTCTCCAATCTCCTGCGATCCAAACTTCTTTGATCGTGCCGATGAAAAAAGTAAAAATAAAGGTCCCGACCAGGATGCCCAATCCGGTACCCACGAAATAATCCCAGAACCTTACTTTCGTCAGCCCCATGCCGAAATTCATCAGGGTAAAGGGGAAATAAACCAGCCGTAAATAAAGGACCGTGGCGAATCCGTTCCGTTCGATGGCCTCATCATACTTCTTCAGTTTTTCGCCGATCAGGGAAGCGGCAAAATCCCTTCCCAGCGTCCGCCCGATCCAAAAAGCCATGGTGGCCCCGGCCATGGCCCCTACCCATACACACCCAAATCCCCAGTAGGGACCAAACAGGGCGGCTCCCAGGGCTGTAAGTACGGTACCTGGAACGAACAAACATATGCCTGCGGCATAAACCAGCATAAAGACGAGGGGCGCCCAGAAACCCGCCCGATCCAGAAACTGGCTTAAAGCTTTCTGGGTGAAAAATTCTTTGGCTGGAGTGAAGCGGATGATACAGATCGCCACAACGATGAAAGCAACAAAAACAAGAGCCTTGATCATGGCTCCTTTCCGCCTCTTCGCTGGCTGGGGAATCGTTCCTTCCATGGGATGCTCCCTTAAGGCAATCGTCCGCCCGGCAGACCCAGAGATTTCTCAATGTATTTTCTCATCAACGAGGAGAAAGGGGAATAGGGCTTTTCCCCTATTTCCGGGTAAAAGATACGGTATTTTAAGGTGGGCCATATGGGTCCTGCCAATTTCCCCTTGACGGTCCGCTCCCCCCTCTGGTAGCTTTCATTATCGTAACCGCATCCTTTCTTCCGATCGGTCAATATTAATTTAAAAGGATAAAGCAACTATGACGGGAAGAGAAATTGGGCAGATGGCCTTTGAATTGAAGAAGCCGCCCAGAGTGCCCGTGACGCTGATCGGAGGAGGAGCGTGGGCCGTTCATCGAATGGGAAAGACTTTCGGGGCGATTAAAAACGACCCGCGCCAGATCGCCGATGCCTTTATCCAGTTCTACGACCAATTTGGAAATGATCTGCTCTGGACCGGTTCCAACTTCTTGAACTATCCCGTTCATTTTTTAGGGTGCCCCATAAAGGATGATTCCTCCGACAGTCCGGGATTAGAGGGCACGGTTATAAAAAATCTGGATGAGGTCGGCAAGCTGTCCATTGAAAAAGTGGTCCAGAACCCAACTATGCAGGCGATCCTTCGCTCCCATCACCTGGTGGCAGACGCCATTGGTAAAAGAACTCTGATCATCCCTACTCAATGGGCCCCCTTTACCACCACCGCTCGTATTCTGGGTGTGGAGCCGCTCATGATGGCCACGATCGAGGACCCCGAAAGGCTCTTTCAACTCATCCAATTTTCCGCAGATCTCATCTGGGCCTTGCTGGAACCTGTCCTCGAGCATGAAGATATCCCGGGAGCTAATTTTTCCGATCCAGTGGCCTCGGGGGATTTGATCTCTCCTTCCATGTTCCAGAGGTTCGCCGCCCCCGCTCTCAAGGTTCTGGTACAAAGGGTTAAAGCCAAAGGCAAGTTGAGCATGGTTCATATCTGCGGAAACTCGACGAATATTCTCAAAGACGTTCTGGAGATCAGGCCGCACTGCTTCAGCCTGGAAAATAAGGTGAATCTAAAAACCGCCAGAGAAATCCTCGGGGGGAAGGTCTGCGTTGCCGGGAACGTCTCTCCCACTGGAGCTTTCTTATCCGGAAAGCCCGGGGAGGTCCTGAGAGAAGCCGAGGATTGCCTCGGTACTTGGGGCAGCGAAGGGGGATATATCCTCACCGTGGGATGTGACTTTTCCAAAAACGTGCCGCTGGAGAATATGATGGCCTTGATGTCTCTTAAGGATAGAGCCCGGGCCTGACCTTTCCCGGAAAACAAAAGACATTAGACAATAGACTTCGGACCTTAGACTGAAAGGACGAAAACGGGAGGGGTTAAAAATTGCGGATCATCTCCAAATTAGTTGAAGGGCAAAGAGCCGGTAAAAGTAAAGTGTGCAGTTATTTCAGGGGTCCGGAAGGAAAGTCATCTTGCTTGCAATCATGAGGCACGTATCTCTCCTTCGCTGGAGCGGGAGTGTTCTCTTATCCTCCGAACTTTTCCTTTCACGCCCCCGCTGCGCTTTGCGGAAGGCAAGCCGGGGGGTTATGGAAGGCAATATCCCGCCGATGCTTGCGGCGCAATCTGCCTTTCTTTCCGGACCCTTGCCAGGCTTTCATAAAATATTTCCATCAACTAATTTGGAGATGATCCAAATTCGCTATATAGAAAAGTCTGGCGTCTGAAGTCTGAACTCCATCGTCTGAATTGCAGATAATTTAAGTGGAATCCATTAAGAAAAAGACCGAATTTGGCGCCTTTGTCACCGGCCTGCTTCCTCTCTTTGTTCTGGCCCACTTCGGACACCACCTGCTCACCGCCCTGCCAATTCCTCTTTCCCCGATGATTCGCAGCGACTTTTCCCTGGACTACACCTATGCCGGGTTGGTCATCTCAGCCTTTAACCTCTCTTACGGGATCGGCCAGTTGCCCGGGGGGTGGCTGGCCGATCGTTTCGGACCCCGCATTATGATGACCGTGGGAATCTGCGGGATCGCCCTGGCAGGATTTTTTGTCGGCCTTTCCCAAACTTTCTGGATGATGATGATCTTTCTGGCCTTGATGGGGGTCATGGGAGGTGGATACCATCCCGCGGCCCCGGCCTTAATTTCCGCCTCAGTGGAGCGAAGGCATCAGGGGCGGGCGCTGGGTCTTCATATCATTGGCGGGAGCGCCAGCTTTTTTCTCGCCCCTATGATTGCCGCAGTTATCGCCTCCTACTGGGGCTGGCGCGGCTCGTTTATCACCCTCTCCGTTTTCACCATGGCCTTCGGAATTTTCTTTTATGCGGTCCTGCGAAGACGGGCAGCCGCAGAAGGGACAAAGCAGGAGTCAGTCACTCGTCCGCAAGAAAGCCCGGTGGATTCGTTTCGGTGGCGTCATCTGGTCATATTCATCTCCATGAGCTCTTTGGCGGGAGCCATCATTTTTTCCACCATGTCCTTCCTCCCCCTTTACCTGGTGGACCGGATCGGCTTCAGTAAAGAGACGGCGGGCGCCTTTTTTGCTTTACTCTATTCCGGCGGACTCTGGGGAGGTCCCATAGGAGGATACCTGTCCGATCGCTTCGGCCCAATCCCTGTTGTTCTGGCCGTTTTATTCCTGGCCGGTCCAGTTGTTTGTCTTCTTCAATTTGTCTCTTCCTGGGTGGGGGCAGGAATTTTGCTTCTGATGATCGGGATGATCATCTATGTCCGCATGCCCGTTTCGGAAGCCTATATTGTGGCCAAGACCCCAGCCCATAACCGTTCGGCCATCCTGGGCATCTATTACTTCAGCCACATGGAGGGCGGAGGTGTGCTCACGCCGGTCATGGGTTACATGATCGACCGTCTGGGTTTCCACCTGAGTTTCACGATTGCCGGATTTCTACTGGTCGCGGTGACCCTGATCGGTTCTCTTCTCTTACGAACCAGGGAATAGGATTCTGTGGCACTAGTGGAGCGATTCCAAATAACAGTAACGACTCATAAACGGCAGGCACAGGCTTTAGCCTGCGAATTGGAATTGATCTACAAGTATCGCCTCTCAAAAATAAATTGGCAAATTCGCAAGGAGCCGAGAGGCGGAACGATGCACGACAGCCAAAAGCCGGCTGGAAAACGAGAATTTTTTACCCGAACTTCGGAGGATCGAGCGCCTATTTTGGCAAGTGCAGCGGTCTGGCCCTCGGCTCCCTGGGAGTAGGCCGGATTTAATCTACTTATTTCCGGGACCCGATAATAGGCCTGATTACCTCAGGGAATAATTCTGAGAGCCCTTAACATAGGGATGGGTGAATTTTCTTGCAACCATAGATATTGTGGTATATGATTTTGAAGTATACCACATCTAGTATACCTCACTTAAAAGAATAAATTCATTATTGCCCCGGAAATTTTATACCTGTGTAAGGAGACCCTGAGAAGATGGAAGCGCCCTGCGCCTCACAAATCATGCCCCCCCTCTCGAAAAATGCCCTTACCGTTCTTGAAAAGCGTTACCTGCGCCGGGACAAAGAGGGCAGGATCCTGGAAACTCCTGTCGAAATGTTCCGGCGGGTCGCGGCTGCCATTGCTGGTGCCGATAAAAAATTCAATGGCCATGGCGGATCTTCAAATTTGGCTGACCAATTCTTTCACCTCATGAGGGCTCTCGAATTCCTGCCCAATTCACCGACGCTCATGAATGCGGGACGGGAATTGGGGCAGCTCTCTGCCTGCTTTGTTCTGCCCGTCGGGGATTCCATGGAAGAAATATTCGACGCGGTTAAATATACCGCGCTGATTCATAAATCCGGAGGCGGCACCGGCTTTTCCTTTTCCCGGGTCCGCCCCGCCCACGATGAAGTCAGGACGACGAGTGGAGTCTCCAGCGGCCCCATTTCATTCATGAAGGTCTTTGACATGGCCACTGAAACGATCAAGCAGGGGGGTACGCGGCGGGGCGCCAACATGGGCATCCTGCGGGTCGACCACCCGGATATCCTGGATTTCATCGGGTGTAAGTCAGACCCGAACCAATTGAACAACTTCAACATCTCTGTGGGAATCACCGAGGCCTTCATGAAGGCCGTGGAGAAGGATGAGCTCTACCCATTGATCAACCCCCGGAACGGGCAGGTCACCGGGACCCTTTCCGCCAGGACGGTTTTCGATCTAATCGTCAAGCAGGCCTGGCAAAACGGAGAACCCGGCATTGTCTTTCTCGACCGGCTCAACCGGGATAACCCCACGCCCCACATCGGCGTCATCGAATCGACCAATCCCTGCGGCGAGCAACCCCTGCTGCCTTACGAATCGTGCAATCTGGGCTCGATCAACCTCGGTTTGGTGGTCCAGGAGGGGGCCATTCATTGGGAGAGATTGGGAGAAGTTGTCCGTCTGGCCGTCCACTTCCTGGACAATGTGATCGAGCTGAACAAATATCCATTGCCCCAGATTGCCGAGATGACCTACGGCAATCGCAAGATCGGCCTCGGGGTTATGGGATGGGCGGACATGCTCATCTCCCTGGGAATCCCGTACAATTCCGGGGAAGCCATCGCCCTGGCCGAAAGAGTCATGAAATTTATCCAGGACGAAGGGCATGCCGCATCCCGGCAGCTTGCCGAGGAGAGAGGACCCTTTCTAAATTTTCAGGGTTCTCTCTATGATCAGAGGGGGGAACCCCCTATTCGCAACGCCACGGTAACGACCATTGCTCCAACCGGAACGATCTCCATCATCGCCAATGCCTCCTCGGGGATCGAACCCATCTTTGCGGTCTCTTATGTTCGTCAGGTCCTGGATCATCAGACTTTGGTCGAAGTCAATCCCCGGTTTGAAAAAATGGCCAGGGAGAGGGGCTTTTTCTCCCAGGAGCTCATGCGGAAGATTGCGGAACGGGGGACCATCCAGGATATGAAGGAAATCCCTGCCGGCATTCGCAGTTTGTTTGTTACCGCCCACGATATCGCCCCGGAAGATCACATCCGGATGCAGGCAGTGTTCCAGAAATATACCGACAACGCCGTGAGCAAGACCGTGAATTTCTCCCGCCGGGCAACGGTCGATGACGTCTGGAAAGTCTATGACCTCGCCTACCAAATGGACTGCAAGGGGGTTACCATATACCGTGACGGGTCGAGGGACCAGCAGGTCCTTTCCACCGGGAAGAAACAGGAAAAAGTGCCGGACTTTCCCGTCCAGGAGAAAAAGTCGGTTCGAGAACGCCCCATGGCCCTCAAAGGGTGGACCTATCGGATGCAGACCGGTTGCGGGCCGCTGTATGTAACCATCAATAAGAACGAATCAGGGCTCTTTGAACTGTTTACCACAATGGGCAAAGCCGGCGGCTGTGCCGCATCCCAGAGCGAGGCCATTGGAAGGCTGGTCTCCCTTGCCTGGCGCAGCGGAATTGAGACAAAACAGGTAATCAAGCAGCTTTCGGATATCTCCTGCCATTCCCATTCCGGATTCGGTGAAAACCGAATCCGTTCCTGTGCCGATGCCGTGGCCAAAGCCATCCAGCTCCATCTTTCCTCAGATGACCGCGGAGAGCAGCAAGGAGAGGAGAAAGCCCCTATGATCAAAGGGGCCTGCCCGGAGTGCGGAGGAATTTTAGAACACGAGGGGGGATGTTGCGTTTGTCACGGGTGCGGATATAGTGAGTGTGCGTAAATTATGTTCCTCAGTCCATGGTCAATGGGGTTAGTCCCCGATTTTTGGCCATCATGGCAGAGATTTGATGAAGAATTAATCTTATCCATCTTCCTTTTATGAGCTTTTATGAGAGGGCTCTCGATGAAGACATGCGCTTTTTGTTATGAGTTATTGGAAGACAACGTTATGGAGTGCCCGAAATGCGGCCATTCCAGATTCATTCAAGTCCGTACCAAAGCTCCGGCGGAAATGGGACCAGAGCTAAAACTGCCGGAAAGGACTCTCAGTGATATGCATTTGCTCATCCTGGAGGGTTTGCAGTCTCAATCGGGGTTGGTCAATGCTTCCCAATTTATCATGTCGCTACCCCTGGAGAATGAATCTCAAGCCCAGGCCGCAGTAATCGCCATCCAGGACATGGTAGGCGCCGGCCTGATTGAAGTCAGCGGGCGCAGTAAAATTAAGATCACGCCAACGGGCAAGGAGACCTACGAAAGAGAGAAGAACCTTCCCGGTCCAGCGTAATGGGAGTTTTCGGACTCGGCTGATTCCGCGGATGGATTGCCGGGCAGGCTGTCGGGTCAGTTGAATCGAGATTTTATTCTTTCTGCTTCCTGAAGTGAGATTTGAAAAGGAGTAGGGGCAATTCATGAATTGCCCCTACAGGATTACTTCCTCGTTCTGCTATGAGCAGAAGCCATTGGTGCTAAAGAAAGGCCAGGCTTAAATCTCCGTTTGGATTAACGATCCCCTTCCTGGGTGATTCCTCCCAGAACCCAGTTTTTCTCCCCCACATTCCGGGTGAAGGTCCAGAATTCTACGAATTTGACCGGATCGGAAGAGCTTCCGGAGATAGCCTGGCCGCTTTTTTCATCCACCACGTAATCTAACAGGTTGGCGTAAAGCCTAACGGTGATGTACTCTTCGCCCCGGTCCTGCCCGGCTTCAACTATTTCCACTTCCCGAACGGCAATGTTTTCCAGCCGGTTAATCTGCTTCCTGGCAATGAGCTCGTCCAGGTCTTTTTTCAAGATGCCAAGCATCTCCGGAGTGAGGAGGTTGCGGACCCCATTCAAATCGCGCCGGGTCCAGCCACCCTGGATTTTGAAAAAGTTGTCTTCAGCCAGGTCTTTAAAGCCTTTCTCGTCAAAAGAAGAGTCCATGGCTTTGATATTGCGAAGCCCCTCTAAAACTCTCCCTCCGGTATAATCCTCAGCGGGAGGTAGAGTGAGGACTGGGCCCGGAGATGGGCTGGGAAAAGAATAAGACGAAGATCCGGCCCCGGCCGTGCTCATTTGCATGGCCGTCTGGCGCGAGCGAAAGCGCTTCACCACGAAGTAAATGATTCCCAGGATGATAAGAATGAGAAAAATATCTCCGAAACCGAACCCCCCCTCCCCCATCTCGGAACCCGCAAACCCCAGGCTACGGAAAAGCATCCCTCCCAAAAGGCCCCCTACCATGCCGCCCGCTAAACCGGACATGAAACTCCTTCCGGTCCCTGAAGGAGGCGCGGTGGGCTGGGGTTGGGGCTGTTGCCCGGGCTGCTGATAAGGTGTGGGACCGGGGCTGGGCTGGTAAGACCCGCCGGAGCTAAATCCGCGGCTTCCCGAAGACCTTCCGCCTCCCGCCCGGGCAAAGACTTCCGAGTCGAGTCCCAGCCAGATGAAGAAAAATAAGGTAAAGAGCAAACATAAGATAGCTCGATGATGACGTCCGACAATTCTCATAAAAACCTCCAATCAATTTTCCGGATTCAAAATGTTTTTATTATGATTCATAAATTCGAGAATTGCAACTTTGAAAACATTGAATTTTTCATTAGAGAATAGCTTTGTTCTGTTCAGCCATCGTTATTTTCCTTTGGTCATTCCGGCGAAAACGAGAATCCAGGGGATACAAAATCTTCAAACCATTTGGGAAAAGTTCTGGGAGTGAGATAAATACTTGATATTTTCGACCAAACCAATCAAAATTGGTCTGTTTGATCATCCTGCCGTTTCAGGAAAGGAGAGGGAAGTTGGCTCAAGATAGAAAAGTCTGGCGCAATGGGAAGCTGATTCCCTGGAAAGAAGCGACGGTTCATATTATGTCTCACAGCCTCGCTCGAGGATCAGCCATCTTTGAATTCCTCGCTATCTATTCGACCCCGGCAGGGCCCGCAGCCTTCCGTCTGCCGGAGCACTGTGACCGGCTGTTCAGAAGCGCTGAACTGCTGGGCATGGAACTCGTTCAATCCCAAGAGGAGATCATCGAGGGGGTCGTTGAAACCGTCAAGGCTAATCAGGTTGAAAAAGGCTTCGTCAAAATTGTGGGCTTCTACGGCGAGGAGACTTTTAACATAACCGTATCCGATCCAAGGCTTGATTTGTCCATCTTTGCCATCCCTGAGGAAGATTTTAAAAAGCATAGTCCCCCGGCCATCAGCATTTGCCTCAGCCGCTGGCGCAAGCTCCATCCGGAAACCGTTCCCGTTGAAGCCAAGGTCGCGGCCAACTATCTCAATGGCATGCTGGCCCGCCAGGACGCCCAGCGCCGCGGTTATGATTTGGCGGTCATGCTCGATACTATGGGTTTCCTGGCCGAAAGCAGCGTCGAATCGGTTTTCATCGTGAAAGACGGGGTTGTGATGACCCCTCCGCTGGGATTGGTACTGTCCAGCATCAGCCGCCGTTCCATTCTTGAAGCCGGCCCATTCAAGGGGATTAAGGTCGCGGAAAGGCCCATCCGTAAAGAAGAAATCCTGAAGGCGGATGAGATTTTTATTTCGAGTACCTCCCGCAGGGTTTGGCCCGTCCACCGTATTGAAGACCGGAGTATGGGGGAGGTCCCGGGTCCGGTGAGCAGCAAGCTTTCTGCCATCATGGATTCGATCCTGAGGGGCCGGGATGAACAATTTCGGCACTGGTTATATCCGATACAACAAAATTTGCCCTCGTCCACAGCCACCTCGCCCCGTCTCTCTCCCCCGAAGGCAGGTAAGGGGAAGAAAGGGCGCTGAACGGTGACCCATAGAGAGCGTATTCTCAAGGCCATCAAAGGGGAACTGCCCGACCGGCTTCCGTTTGCCCCCCGTCTGGACCTCTGGTACTCAGCCAACCAGCGGGCCGGAACTCTGCCGGAAAAGTATAAAAACATGACTGCAGACCAAATTGCCCGGGTTCAGGGCTGGGCTTTGCATAAGGTTAACCCCGAATATCAAATAGCCCGCAAGCCGGAAGACAACCTCCACTGGGCACTGGGAATCCTGTCCTACAAGGAAAGTGTTTACGGCTTCCGTTTTCCCCCGGATGTGGACATCGAAGTGAAACAGACGGAGGGTCGAACGAAAATCATCTACCATACGCCGGTCGGGTCCGTCAGCACCACAACGGTCTACAATGAAGAAATGAGGAAAGCCGGCGTTTCCAACTTCTGGATTGAAGAACATGTACTCAAGGAGGGCAAAGATTATCCGGTAGTCCGGTATATTTTCCAAAACCTGAAACTTTTTGCCGACGACCGGGATTTTCTTAAGTGGAGGGCGAAAATCGGCGACGATGGCGTGGCTTTCACTCTGGGCGGACGGGCCTCTTCTCCGATGCACCATATCCAAAAGTATTTCGTGGACGCCACGGATTTCTATTACCACTACCACGATTATGCCAAAGAAATGCAGGCTCTCGCTGAGAGCATGGAAAATTTTTTCGACCAGATCATCCGTCTCACTGCTGACTCGCCGGCCGAAGTGGTTTTCTGGGGGGGCAACTTCGATGATATGATTACCTACCCTTCCTTCTTCGAAAAGGAAATCGTCCCCTGGATCCGCAAAGCCTCCACGGTTCTGGGCGCCAAGGGAAAGTACGTCTCTTGCCATTGCGATGGGGAAAACCGGGGGCTCCTGGACCTCATCCGGGACTCTGGGATGCACGTGGCCGAAGCGGTGACCCCTGCTCCCATGACCAAAGTCCCCATCGAAGAATATTACCTGCGCTGGAGCGATAAACTCACCATCTTTGGCGGCATCCCTTCCGTCCTGCTTCTCCAGGAATCGACTACCGACGCAGAGTTCGAAGCCTATCTGGACAATCTCTTCCGGGCTGTGGCCCCCGGGGAAAAAATGATCCTGGGGATAGCTGATTCCACGCCGCCCAAGGCGGTCTTTGAAAGGCTGGTACGCATTGGGGAGAAAGTAGAACGAGAAGGACGATTGCCTTTGGTGGCCGGGGCTTTTCGCCCGGTAACGCAGGCTTCCCCGGCGGAAGATGCCAGGAGGGTTTCTCCGCCAATAGTCTGGGATAAGGAGTTTCGACAGGTTCAGAATGATGTTTTGAACGGAGACCAGGTGGCGATTCAGGAGCACATCCGTGTTTTGCTGGGACAGGGGGCAAAAGCCGAAGAGATTTTGCAGCGGGGAATGTTGACGGCGATGGAAGTGATCAGCGAGCGGTTCAAAGGCGGGGAGGTATTTATCCCCGAGGTTTTGCTTTCGGCCCGGGCGATGAACGAGGCAGTCTTAATCCTGGAGCCTCATCTGTCAAAGGCC
>Ga0187877_1002592_pt1 | contig 15862 bp, 14 predicted proteins | sample June2016WEW_17_1_3_FD_132430 | JGI IMG/M metagenome (GOLD analysis project Ga0187877, IMG submission 132430) | Peatland microbial communities from SPRUCE experiment site at the Marcell Experimental Forest, Minnesota, USA - June2016WEW_17_100 | ecosystem: Environmental > Terrestrial > Soil >... | reverse complement strand
TGGGTTTAAAAAATGGCGGGATGCGCTGCGCTTTCCCGCCCTACGAAAATGTAAAGTGCTGAGCAGCTCGCGGAGCTCAGGAATTTTCCAAAATGTAAAAAACTGATCACTGGTCACTGATCACTGATAACTGACATGGCCGAACTGACCCTCAAAAAGAAGTACAGCAAGCGGGAATTCCAGGCCCGGGCCGACGAGATCCTGGGGCGCCTCTTCCGGGAGGCCCGGGGCTTCGAGGATGATTCCGAGCTCGCCAAGAAGGAGCGGCGGGACCGGGGCCGCAGCGACCACCTGGAGTTCTTCCGCACCTACCTGCCCCACTATTTCTCCCAGGAGTTCGCCCCCTTCCACCGGGAGCTCATCGAGCTGCTGGACCGCCGCCCCGGGAAAAATGTAGGGGCGGGTTCTACCCGCCCCGGGCGGCTGGAAGCCGCCCCTACGGCCGCCCCAACGGCGCCACCGGAAGTGGTGATCCCGGTGGCCGTGGCCGCGCCCCGGGAGTTCGCCAAGACCACCATCACCTCCTTCGGCTACGTACTGCACCAGCTCTGCTACGGTCTGCGGCGCTTCATCATCATCGGCTCCGACACCGAGGACCTGGCCAGCGACCTCACCGGCTACATCTACCTGGAATTGCTCTACAACGACCGGATCAAGTGCGACTTCGGGGAGCTGGTGCGCCCGGACTGGGCGGTGAACGACTTCGTCACCCTCACCGATATCCGGGTGAAGGCCCGGGGCCGGGGGCAGCGCCTCCGCGGCCTGAAGCACAAGCAGTGGCGCCCGGACCTCATCGTCCTGGACGACCTGGAAAACGACCTCAACGTCCAGAACCCGGAGCAGGTGCGCAAGGTGCTGCGCTGGGTGCTGCGCACCGTCTACCCCTCCATCGAGGCCGACGGCTCACTCCTCTGGATCGGCACCATCCTGGCCAACCGCTCGGCCCTGCACACCGCCATCCACTCCGACGAGGAGCCCTGGCCGGAGTGGACCCGGCGGCTCTACCGGGCCATCACCGCCGAGGGCGAATCATTGTGGCCGGCCCGGCACCCGCTCTCCAAGCTGCACCAGCAGAAGCGCCTCATGGGGACGCTGGCCTTCAACGCCGAGAAGATGAACGACCCGATCAACGAGGAGGGCGTCTTCCGGGAGGCCTGGCTCCGCTTCTACGAGGCCGCCGACCTGGCCGGCAAGGAGATGGTGGTGGCCGGCTTCTTCGACCCCTCCATCGAGACCGGCGCCAGCGCCGATTACAAGGCGATCATCATTGTGGGCTATGAGCGCAAGGAGGCCATCTTCTACGTGCTGGATGCCTATATCCGCAAATCCAGCCTGGAGGCGGCCATCGCCGCGGCCTACGAGCGCCACCAGCGCTGGGGCTTCTGGCGCTTCGGGGTGGAGGACAACGCCTTCCAGCGCCTGGTGCTGAAGGACTTCGACCGGGCCGCCAAGGCCCGGGGCTATTACCTGCCGGTCCGGGGCATCACCCACAAGACCGCCAAGGAGACCCGGATCTCCCGGCTGTCGCCGCTGGTGGAGCGGGGCAAGATCCGCTTCTGCCGGGGCCAGGGCAACCAGGACCTGCTCATCGAGCAGATGCTCTATTTCCCCAGCAAGACGGTGCATGACGACGGCCCCGACGCCCTGGAGGGCGCCATTGAGCAGCTGGAGGGCGGCGCCAGCATGGGGCTCTTCGAGTTCCTGCGGGAAGAGGCCGAGAGCCTGGACGCCCCGCCGGAAAGGCAGGCTCTCCCGGCGCCGGCGGAGGAGGTAATCGAGAAGGCGGCGGCGCTGCTGAAAAAGACGCAGCCGGATACCTACAAGAGCCTGATGGACCCGTGGCATTAGTGATCAGTGGCCAGTGGTCAGTAAAGGCAAAGAAGGGAAAGCCCATGAATAAGAAGGATGGCGCAAAAACGGAGGACCTGGCGGAGCAGGTGAAGCGGATGCAGCTGGCCCATGCCCGGGAGGTCAAGGATCTGCGCAAGCAAGTGTTGCGGGAGCGCCTCCAGGGGATTGAGGCCCAGCTGGAGCTGGGGCAGCTGCTGAAGGAGAAGGCGCTGGCAGAGCTTGCAGCTCTGGAAGAGTAATCAGTAATCAGTGACCAGTGGTTTTGCCTTTACTGATTACTGATCACTGATCACTGATCACTGGTAAACAAGAATTATGGCTAAAGACTCCGACACCGGCCTCATCAAGCGGGCGCAAACCCTGCGCAGCCCGGTGGATCCCCGGTTCGCCGACCTGACCGCGGGGGGCTACCGGACCATCCCGGCGGCGCCCGAGGCCGAGATGTGGTTCGGCCCCCACGAGCCCATCTCCCCGATGGCGCCCCCGGAGGCCGCGGCCCGGGCCTGGGATTACCCGGTCGCCTACAACCTCACCATCCAGCCCCGGGCCGGGGAGCTGGTGCCCTTCGAGATGCTGCGGTTCTTCGCCGAAGCCGAGCCCATCACCCGTTCCTGCATCGAGACCCGCAAGGACCAGATGGTCAAGCTCAAGTGGTCCATCCGGGGCAAGGAAGGCTCCAATGTGCAAGTGGACGACAAGCGCATCGCCGAGATCGAGAACTTCCTGCGCTACCCCGACCGCAGCCATTCCTGGCAGGCGTGGCTCAGGATGCTCCTGGAGGACCTGTTCGTCATCGACGCCCCCTGCATCTACCCGCGCCAGGCCCTGAACGGCCAGCTCTACGCCCTGGAGCCTGTGGACGGCGCCACCATCAAGCTGGTGATCGACGCCAACGGCCGCACCCCGGTGCCCCCGGACTCGGCCTACCAGCAGGTCCTCCACGGCATCCCGGCCACCGACTACACCGCCGAGGAGCTGATCTACTTCCCCCGCAACCCCCGGACCCACAAGCTCTACGGCTACTCGCCGGTGGAGCAGATCCTGATGGTCCTCAACATCGCCCTGCGCCGCCAGCTCTTCCAGCTCCACTTCTACACCGAGGGCAACGTGCCGGAGGGCTTCGCCGAGGTGCCCGCGGACTGGTCGCCGGAGCAGATCGCCCAGTTCCAGGGCTGGTGGGACGCCATCCTCTCGGGGCAGCTGGCGGAGCGCCGGCGGATGCGCTTCATCCCCGCGGGCACCAAGCCGGTCTTCCCCAAGCTGGAGGGCCTCAAGGACGACTTCGACGAGTGGTATGTGAGGATCGTCTGCTACGCCTTCTCGCTGCCGCCCACCGCCTTCGTGCGCCAGATGAACCGGGCCGTGGCCCAGTCCACCCAGCAGGCCGCCCTGGAGGAGGGCCTGCAGCCCCTGATGAGCTGGACCAAGGATGAAATGGACTATATCATCTGGCGCTTCTGGGGCTACCACGACCTGGAGTTCCTCTGGATGGAGGAGGAGTCGGTGGCCCCGGACGTCCAGGCCAAAATCAACGCCTCGGACATGGACAGCGGCATCCGCACCCGCACCGAGATCCGCCAGAGCCTGGGGCTGGATCCCGACAAATTCCCGGATTTCATCATCACCGCCCAGGGGCCGGTGCTCCTGGCCGATATCGGCAAAGAACCGGAGCCGCAGCCGGAACCAGAAAAACCTGACACGGGGGGAGGGCCAGACACCCCCGGGCCGGCGGAGGTGAACTCCTCGCCAGGGTCGTCCGCCGAACCGCCGGCCCAAAAACTGGCCGTAGGGGCGGCTTTCAGCCGCCCGGGCCGGGAGACCCGGCCCCTACAAAAGGCTAAAAAAAAAATTGAGCGTATAGACCGGGAGCGGCCGGAGGTGGTAGCGGCCCGGGCCCAGGTCCAGGAGCTCTTTGAAAAGGCGTTTAAGAAGGATGCCAAGGCCGCAGCCAAGCAGCTGGCCAAGGGGTTGGGCCTGGGCAAGAATGTAGGGGCGGACCCACGTGTCCGCCCCCAGGGCGCACACACGGGTGCGCCCCTACAAAAGGCGGCGGACGATGAGGCGAAGATCGACAAGCTCCTGGCGCGCCTGGACCTGGCCGGGATCGCCGCCACCCGGGAGCAGGCCGCGGCCATCCTGGCCAAGGCGATGCAGAACGGCGGCTATGCGGCCTTCGTGCAGATCGACTTTGAGGACGCCGCCATCACCAGCCAGGTCAATGAGCTGGCGGTGGCCTGGGCCGCGGACCACGCCGCCGAGCTGGTCACCAAGATCGACGAGGCCACCCGGGAATTTCTCCGGGCCGACGTCACCCAGGCCATGCAGGAGGGCTGGAGCACCGGGAAGCTGGCGGACCAGCTGGCCGACAATTACGGTTTCAGCGGCAAGCGGGCCGGGCTGATCGCCCGCACCGAGGTGGCCAACGCCGACCAGGAAGGGAATTTCCAGGCCTACAAGGCCTCGGGGGTGGTGAAGGGCAAGATCTGGCTCCTGGGCAGCGAGCACAAGAAGGATGATGAGTGCGATGAAAATGCCGACGCCGGCGAAATACCGCTGGAAGAGGAATTCCCTTCCGGCCACCTGCGCCCCACGGCGCACCCGGAGTGCGATTGCGACATGATCCCGGTAACTGAGGAAGAGTAATCAATAATCAGTAAACAGTAATCAGTAAAGGCAACGGCAAAAACTTTGAAGCTAAGGCAACCAAACTGATCACTGATCACTGATCACTGATCACTGAAAAGGAGGATGACATGAAAAGACTTTTAAAAGCAATTTTATTCCTGTGCGCTCTAATGCTGCTCTTGAACGCGCCCGCCCTGGCCCAGAGCCAGACCATCATCATGAAGGCCCCGGCCGGCATCACCGCCTATACGGACAATACCGGCGCCCGGGTCTATCCTGATGCCCTGGGCCACGTCACCATCACTGCCGACCAGTTGGCGGCCTACGAAAAGGCCGGCTTCGAGCGCCTCCATTACGTGCTCATGCGCGGCGCCCTGTCCGGCGACCTGGTCTTCGTGGTCTCCCCCGCCACCCTGACCACCGCGGCGGCCTCTTTTGCCAACCGCACCGTGACCGTCACCCTCCAGAACGCCGCGGGTGAGACCCACATCTGGTACAACCGGGCGGTGGCCACCGGGGTTGCCATCGCTCACGTCAACAATTCAGGGAGCGGCACCTATACCATCGCCTCCACCACCCTGACCTTCGTCAACGGGGTGGCCACCGTGCTGATCACTGAAGGAGGGACCCCTGCGGCCACCGACACCGACACCCTGACCGTCGCCGCGGAGACCATCTGCGGCTTCACCGTGGCCTCCAAGACCTCGGCGGAGACGTTTGATTAAAGTGGCCAGTGGTCAGTGGCCAGTAAAGGCAAGGAGAGTGCAACTATGAAGCTATTCGCCCAGCTTACCAAGGTCGACGCGGCCGCGGGCATGATCTTCGGCCGCATGACCCAGGAAATGCCGGACTCGGCCGGGGAGATCCTCGACTACGAGACCTCCAAGCCCAACTTCCAGAAGTGGAGCGAGGAGTTCGCCCAGGCCACCGGCGGCCTCTCCAAAGGCAACGTCCGGGCCATGCACGGCCAGGTGGCCGTCGGCAAGCTCACCGAGATTGATTATCTCGATGAGGAGAAGGCCATCGACTTCGCCGCCAAGATTGTGGACCGGGCCGAACTGGAGAAGTGCATCGAGGGGGTCTATACCGGCATCTCCATCGGCGGCTCCTACGCCAAGCGCTGGCAGGACGGGGAGTTCACCCGTTTCACCGCCCTCCCCAAGGAGGTCTCCCTGGTGGACAACCCCTGCCTGAAGACGGCCCGCTACACCCTGGTGAAGGTGGACGGCAGCGTGGCGGAAATGAGCTTCAGCAAAGACGCCGACGGCTTTAAATCAGATGAGGAGCGCAAGGCGGCCTTCGCGGCTATGGGCGGGGGGGACAAGGGCAGTGATAAGGCCCAAGAGGCCAGCCAGAAGGCCAATGAAAAATCCGCCGAGGCCGCCAAGAACGATGGCTTCAATGCCCACGGCGAGGCCGCCAACGCCCACAACCAGGCGATGAAAATTCATCACAAGGAGGGCAATGAAAAGGCGGCGGCTTACCATAGAGATGCCCGCAATATGCACCAGGCCGAGGCAACCAAAGCGATTGCAGCCATCAAGCTTGAAATCGCCTCCTGTGAAGAGGACCTGGTGAAGTTGCATAAACGCGAGTTTTCCGACGAGGAGCGCCAGGACCTGGCCGACAAGGGCCACGCCCTCCCGGACGGTAGTTTCCCCATCGTCAACCGGGAGGACCTGGAGAACGCGGTGCACGCCTACGGCCGGGCCAAGGACAAGGCCAAGGCCAAGGCCCACATCATCTCCCGGGCCAAAGACCTCAAGGCCACCGACCTGCTGCCCGCGGACTGGGAGGGCAGCACCAAGGAGGAGAAGGCGGCGCTGGCCGGCATGCTCAGGAAGATCGACCTGGGGGCCGCTCTGGCAAAATATGTTGGGGAGGAGATTAATGATGCCCTGACAGCTCTTAATGCCGCCTCAAGCCTAATTTGCCTTTTTTCCAGAGAGAACCAGCAGGGTGAGCCCCCTGAACAATTGAAATCCCTGAAGGCCGCGGTGGATGCCCTCAAAGTCTTCATTATTTCAGAAATGGGGGAAGACAGTTTATCAGAAGGCGGCGGCGCGGGCGCTCCCATGTTCATGATGGCCAAGGCCGGGGCCCGCCATTCCGCCGGCGACCTGGAGCGCATCCAGGGAATCCATGACCATTCCGTCGCCCTGGGCGCCGACTGCAAGGGAGCGGAAAAAAGCGAGGTGATTGAGATGCAGAAGGTAGAGATTGAGAAACTGATCGAGGAGCGCCTGGGGAAGGTCGAAGAGGCGCACAAAGCCGACCTGGCGAAGCTGGAAGCGGCCAACACTGAGGTCCTGGGCAAGAAGGACGAGGAGATCGGCACCCTGAGAAAGGACCTGGAGTCCCTCCAGGCCAAGCTGGCCGAGATCCCCAAACCCGGAGGGCCGGCCCTGCGGGTGGTCTCCAAGGCCCAGGACCTGGGCCAGGACGACCCGGCCGCCAAGGTCGAGCCCATCAAGAAGGCCGACGGCACCGTTGACGCCCACGCCACCGCCCTGGCCCAGACCAAGGCGGCCATGGAAAAGCCCTTTATCATCGGAAGACCGTGAAAAGGCAAGTGATCAGTGATCAGTTGCCAGTAATCAGTAAAAGCAAAGGCAAAAGCAAAGGCAAAACTGATCACTGATTACTGATCACTGATTACTGGAATTGCGAAGCGGCAACTGAAAACACTTAGAAGGAGAGTGAACCTATGGATCCGATCATGCTGGCGCAAACAGTGGCCCTGATCAAGGGCGAACTGAACCGGCCCGATAGCGAGCTGCTCAATCTCTTCAAGGCCTTCACCCAGAGCAGCGTGGCCACCCAGGGGCTCCAGGCCTACAACCTGGAGGCCCCGGCCAAAAACCTCTTCCCCTACCTGGTGCCCCTGGTGGATTCCATCCCCCGGCGGGTGGGCGGCTACGGCTCCCAGGCCAACTGGAAGGCCATCACCGGGGTCAACATCGGCTCCCTCTCCCTGGGCGTGGCGGAAGGCAAGCGCGGCGGGGTGGTCTCCACCAACATGCAGGAATACTACGCCGCTTACCGCTTCCTCGGTTTCGACGACTACGTCACCGAGCAGGCGTGGCGCGCCGCCGTCAATTTCCAGGACCTGCGGGCCACTGCCCGGCTCAACCTGCTGAAAGCGGTGCGCATGTGGGAGGACGGCCTGCACCTGGGCGGCAACGGCACCGCGGTGGCCCTGGGCACCCCCACGGCGCCCACGGTGGTCGATGACGCCAGCGTCGGCAGCCTCGGGAATTCCACCCACTACGACGTGGCGGTGGTGGCCCTCACCCTGGAAGGCCTGATGAACATCGGCGGCATCTCCGCCCTGGGGGCCGCGGTTGCGGCCACCAAGATCCTGCAGACCATAGCCCGGGGCAACGCCGGCCCTTACGGCGGCACCACCACCTACTACGGGGGCACCTCCATTCCCTCCGCCATCACCGACCATCAAACCGGCGGCGGCGGCACCGCGGTGCACGCCTTCACCCCGGTGGTCCCCGGCGCGGTGGCCTACGCCTGGTTCATCGGCACCACCGGCAACGCCACCCTGGCGGCCATCACCACCATCAACAGCGTCATCCTGAGCGCGGTGGGCGCCTCCACCCAGACCCTGGCCAGCCTGGCGGCCACGGACTACAGCAAGAACGCCCTGGTCTACGACGGCCTGCTCTACCAGGCCTGGAAACCCGGCTCCGGGAGCTACATCTACAACATGCCCACCGGCACCCCGGGGGTGGGCACTCCGCTCACCGCGGACGGCAAGGGCGGCATCCAGGAGATCACCGCGGTCTTCCGCTACCTCTGGGATCATTACAAGATCGGCGTCGATCAGGTCTGGGTGAGCGCCCAGGAGGCCATGAACATCACCCAGAAGCTGCTCACCGGCACCGGGGCCACCGCCTCCCAGTCCTTCCACTTCATGGTCCCCGCGGACCAGAGCGGCCTGGTGGGCGGCATGGTGGTGGACTCCATCCTCAACCCCTTCGATCCGAGGGGGCCGCACCGGGTAAAGGTCAGGATCGAGCCCAACATGGCTCCGGGCACCATGCTCTTCGAGGCCCTGGAGATCCCTTACCCGCTCTCCAACGTGCCGGTGGTGCGGGAGCTGGAGTTGCGCTTCGATTACATTGCGGTGGACTGGCCCAAGGTGCAGTGGGCCGACGAGTTCGGCGTCTATTTCGACGGCGTGCTCAAACACTACTTCCCGCCGGCGATGGCCATCATCACCAACATCGCCAACGGGTAGAGGATAGTGATCAGTGGTCAGTGGCCAGTGATCAGGCAAAAGAAAGTGATCAGTGATCAGTGGCCAGTGATCAGTAAAGGCAAAGGCAAAACTGATTACTGATAACTGGGAACTGGGAACTGAATGTAGGGGCGGGCTCTACCCGCCCCGGGCGGCTGGAAGCCGCCCCTACGGAGGGGATATGAAGCTAAAAGCCCTGATAGACGATGGCGGCGTCAGCTTTGAAAACCAGCACTTCCCGGTAGTCGACGGGGTGGTGGACGTGCCCGACCACCTGGTGCCCGCCCTGCTGGACGCCGGCTACGCCATTCATAGCGAGGAAGAGCCGGCCGCGGCAGCCGAAGAAGAGCCGGCGCCTGCGGCGAAGCGCAAAGGCAAGTGATCAGTGATCAGGCAAAAGAAAGTGATCAGTGATCAGTGACCAGTGATCAGTAAAGGCAAAAAACCCGAGACCCGCAAACTGATTACTGATTACTGATTACTGATTACTGATAACTGATAACTGATAACTGGAAACTGGAAACTGGGAACTGACATGGACCTGACCACCCTGGCCGACCTCAAGGCGTGGCTGAACATCAGCAGCACCACCGACGATGACCTGCTGGCGCGGGTGATCACCTCGGTGAGCGGCTGGGTGGAGCGCTACCTCAACCGCTCCCTGGCGTCGGCCAGCTACGACGAATTCTACGACGGGCCCGGCGGCAAGGTCCTGATGCTGCGCAATTTCCCGGTGACCGCGGTTTCCCTGGTCTCCGTGGACGGCGTCGGGATCCCGCCGGCCCCGGACGTCATCTCGCCCGGCTGGCGCCTGGTGAGGGATTCCATCGTCCTCAGCGGCTTCGTCTTCAACCGCGGCCTGGGCAACGTCGAGGTTGCCTACACCGCGGGCTACGCCCCCAACTGCTGGCCGCTCCCCGGCCTGCCGCTTCCCCGATTCCTCTGGCGCCCCGACCTGACTGGCGATTACCGCAATGTGGGGAGCGCTGGGGCGGCTCTGAATCTAACACCTGCCCCCGGTGCGCCTCTCGGCTCTTTTAACCAGGGCTGGGTAATCAGCAATCCTACCGGGGATGAAAGTAGTGTTGTAAGGACGGCAAATAATATAGACTTGACTGATTTTGGGACTGTTTACTCATTTATAGGGAAAGCGAGATTTAATACTTATTTAATACTACTATATGGTTCCATTGTTATAGCTTTTCAAGGCCCTAATCAGCCGCTATTCTTCACTGTGTTTGGGCCTACCGTAGACAACCAGCAGTACAATGCCGACTTTCAGGGAACAATGCTATTACAGGAAGGAATAGATTACATAATTATCTGGACTTATAATAATGGCGCTATGCACTTATATATTAATGGTGTAGAGGATACAATAAACATAATCAATATTCAATATGGAGGTTGGCCTTTTAGTACTGTCACTAACCCTCCTTTCGGTCTTTGGAGCGGGGATTCTTCTGCTTATCCAGATGGGCCTGCCGGCGCTGGCTCAAAAATCTTGGTTGAGGCCATCCACAAAGGCATCGCCTATACCCCGGCGCAGGCGCAGGAGATTACGGCGGTGCTGGGGCTGCCGCCTTCCCTGGGCGGCGTCATCCCGGAGCTGGAGCAGGCGGCCATCGAGCTCTGCGCCCTGAGCTACCAGGGGCGCACCCGCATCGGCGAGTCCAGCAAGGCCCTCCCCGGCGGCATGGGCACGGTGGCCTACCTCAAGGATATCCCACCGGCCATCATGCAGATGCTGAACCGCTACAAGCGGGTGGTGCCCTTGTAGGGCGGGAAAGCGTAGGGCGGGAAAGTGTAGGGCGGGAAAGCGAAGCGCATCCCGCCTTTAGAAGTGATCAGTGATCAGTGGTCAGTGATCAGTAAAGGCAGAAATAGTTCCCAGTTATCAGTTGCCAGTTGCCAGTAAAAGCAAGGGCAAAAGATAAAACCTCTGGGAACTGGGAACTGGGAACTAACCATGATTCAAGCCTGGATCATCGGCCCGGAGGAAGTGATTGCCCGGCTGGAGCGCGTGCCGGAGCAGGTGCGGGGCGCCCTGCGCCGGGCCATCTCCATCCAGGCCTTCGACCTCATGGCCTACGTCAAGGCCAGCAAGCTCTCCGGCCAGGTGCTGCGCACCCGCAGCGACCACCTCCGGGGCGGCATCAACGTGAAGCTAAGCGGCGACGGCCTCTCCGCCAGGGTGGGCCCCAACGTCAAATACGCCCGGGTGCATGAATACGGGGGCGCCTTCACCATCCGGGAGCATATGCGCATGATGACCCAGGCCTTCGGGCGCCCGGTGAAGGAGCCCCGGAAGATCAGCGTCCGGGAGCACGTAGCCCGCTACCCGGAGCGCTCCTTTCTGCGCTCCAGCCTGCGGGAGAACGAGGGCCGGATCCGGGCGGCCATCGAGGCCGCGGTGACCGAAGGAGTTAAAGGATAGTGATCAGTGATCAGTAAACAGTAATCAGTAAAGGCGCCGTCACTGATCACTGATCACTGATTACTGATTACCGGGGGCTTAAAGCGTGACCAGCCGCGAGACCATCTATGCCGCCCTGTTCAGCCTGGTAAGCGCGGTCCCGGGCCTTACTTCGGCCTCGCGCCGGGTGCGCCACTGGAACGAGGTGCCCGCCGCGGAGCAGCCGGCCCTGATCATGGAGCAGGTGGGCGAGACCGCCCAGTACCAGAGCTGGACCATGCCGCCCCGCTGGGTGCTCCACGTGGACCTGGCCCTCTACGTCAACGTGGGCGGCGACCAGCAGGCCTCGCCCCAGGCCCTGCTCAACCCCTTCATCGACGCGGTGGCCGCGGCTCTGGCGCCGCCCCCGGGCCAGGAGATGCAGACCCTGGGCGGCCTGGTGAACGCCTGCCGCCTGGCCGGCAAGATCGAGATCGTGGGGGGCGGCGACTGGGGCCCCCAGGCGGTGGCCCTGATCCCGGTGGAGATTTTGGTTTTTTAATGTAGGGGCGGCAGCTAGAAAAAAGCCGCCCCGGGCGGGATAGAACCCGCCCCTACAAAGGAGGCTGACATGGCTGTTAAGGTCTTTTGGTTTGGCACCGGCAATATGTATTTCATCCCGCCCGCGGTCTCGCCCGCGGTGCCCACCCCGGTGAAATGCGGCGTCTTGCAGGAGGGCAGCGTGGAGTTCGCCTTCACCTCCAAGCAGGTCTTCGGGCAGAACCAGTTCGCCGAGGCCAATTTCCGGGCCCAGGGCAAGATCACCGGCAAGAGCAAGATGGCCTCGCTGAACATGGCCGTCATCGCCGGCTTTTTCGGGAGCTATACCCCGGCCACCGGCCAGATCCTGCCGGCGATAAACGAGGCGCATAGCGTCCCGGCCGTCTCCACCTACATAGTGACCATCACGCCGCCTGCCAGCGGCACCTTCAACAAAAACCTGGGGGTGGTCTACGCCGCCACCGGCATCCCGCTCACCCGGGTGGCCGCCGGCAGCGAGGCGCTGGGGGCCTACAGCGTCAACGAGACCACCGGGGTCTATACCTTCGCGGCCGCGGATGAAGGGGCAGCCGTCCTCATCGACTACCTCTACACCGTCTCCACGGTGGGGCAGACCCTGACCGTCACCAACCAGCTGGCGGGGCTGGCGCCCACCTTCATGTGCGTGCTGGACAACATCACCGGGACCGCCGGGGCGGTGCTGATCCTCAACAACTGCATGAGCGAGAAGCTGACCCTGGCCACCAAGGTGGGCGACGTGGCCATCCCGGAGTTCGACTTCATCGCCGCCGCGGACCAGGCCGAGAATATCGGCATCCTGTCGCTGCCGTATTAAGGGCAGTGATCAGTGGTCAGTGGCCAGGCAAAAGGATAGTGATCAGTGATCAGTGGCCAGTGATCAGTAAAGGCAAACTGGTTACTGATTACTGATAACTGATCACTTTAGGAGTTAACGATGGAGCCAAAACTGGACGGCGTCCCCTTGAGGCTCGGGGGGGCGGACTATGTGCTTCCCCCCCTCAACCTGGCGGCCCTGGAGAAATACTGGCCGGTGATCCAGGGCTGGGGTAAGGAAGGGCCGGTGGACCTGGTGCAGCGCCTGGGCGAGGCCGCGGAGCTGCTGCACGCCGCCCTGGTCCGCAACTACCCGGAGCTGACCCTGGCCGAGGTCAAGGAAGGGCTGGACCTGGCCAACTTCCCCGGCGCGGTGGGCCAACTCCTGGAGGTCTCGGGTCTGGCGAGGCAAGCCCCGGGGGAACCGGAGGCGGGGAGCGTCCCGACTGGGCCTACATCTACGGCCGAGTAATCAGCCTCACCGGCTGGACCTGGGACCACGTCGGGCAGGAAATGACGCTGCCCCGCCTCTACGTGCTGCAGCGCTACTGGCGCATCCACCCCCCGGTGGGCGACCTGGTGGCCGCCTACCTGGGCTATGAGGCGCCCGCGGACGTAGGGGCGGCTGTAGGGGCGGCTGTAGGGGCGGCTGTAGGGGCGGCTTCTAGCCGCCCGGAGGCGCCGGCGGGCGGCCGCTACGGCACCCTGGAGGAGCTCAAGTCCCTTTGGACGGCCTTTGGCGGCAAAGTAACATAAGTAACATAAGTAACATGGGAAAAGTAAATAGTAATCAGTGATCAGTGGCCAGTGATCAGTAAAGGCAAAAGCAAAGGAATGGCGGACCGCAAATCACTGATTACTGATTACTGATCACTGATCACTGGGGTTTAACATGGCTGGCGACGACCGCATCGACGTCCAGATAGGCGCCACCGCCGACGAGCTCCAGGCCGGCTTCGACCAGGCCAAGAGCACGGTGAGCGACGCCACCGCCCAGATGAAGGCCGACCTGGACAAGCTCGGCCAGGGATCCTCCGGCGCCACTTCCCAGATAGCCGACAGCTTCAAGGAGATGCACGGCCAGATCACCTCCCAGATTTCCCAAATTACCACCGCCATTTCCGGCCTGGGCGCCGCCTTCATGGGGCTGGGCGCCCTGCTGGCGGGCGGTGCCCTGTTCAAGGGCGCGGTGGACCAGTATGTCAACATGATCCTGGAGGCCAAGAAGCTCTCCAACCAGATGGGGATCAGCGTTCAGGATGCCGCGGCCATACAGCACGCTTATGAGCGAATGGGGGTAAGCAGCGATACCGTTTCGCAGGCCCTCCGCATGCTCGAAAGGAATATCAAGACCAACGGCGACGCGGTGGTGGACATGGGGCGCCAGGTGGGCGTCAACATCGACCTGAACGCCGGCCTGGAGGCCATCTATTTCAAGGTCACCGAGGCCCTGGGAAAATACGAGGTCGGCCACCAGCGCAACCAGGCGGCCCTGGCGGCCTTCGGCGCCCGGGTGCAGAACATAAATGAGCTGCTCCTTGTAAATCGGCAAAACGTGGCGGATTGCGTCGAGCATCTCCGAAAACTCGGGATAGAAATGGGGGAAAATGATGTTAAAAAAGCCCGGGATTTTAAGGCAGGCATGGCCGATCTAAACCTGGAATGGGACGTTTTAAAATATAAAGTTGGAGAGGGCGTTATCCCAATTTTAATGAAATTGGCAAGTCTTTTAGAGTGGGTAACTACGAAAATAAGAGAAATGAATGTAGCCTGGTCAGGGTCAGAAGGTAGTCTAGCCTATCTGGCCAAATATGGGCCCGATCTGGGAGGGCGCGGCACAAAGGGAATGGGCTATGGCGGCGAAGAAGGGGCCGGGACACGGCCCCCGACAGGCGCTAAATTCACGCCATTAGATAAGACCAAAGGCGGCGCCGGTGGTGGGGCCCCGGGCCTGCTGGCGCAGTGGAAGGAGGAGCTGGAGCAGCTCAAGACCGAGCAGAACGCCTTCCTGGATTTCTCCAAGGAAAAAGAAAAGGAGTTCTGGGAGGCGAAGCTGGCCCTGTGCGCCGAAGGCTCCAAGGAATACCTGGCGGTGAGCCGGGAGCTATATGCGGTCAACAAGGCCCTCGCCCAGGAGGGCGCCAAGGACCACATCGCCGAGCTCGACCGCCAGATGACCTCGGAGAAGACCAACTGGGACGCCCGCAAGTCCCTGATGGCCGAAGAGGTCGCCTACGTCAAGACCACCTACGGCGAGAAGAGCAGCCAGTACCAGGCGGTCCTCCAGAAGCAGGCCCAGTTCGACCAGGAATACGACAAGCAGCAGCGCACCCGAGAGCAGTCCCGCCTGGACAACGAGCTGAAGCTGGGGCAGATGCGCCTCGACGCCGCCCGGGAAGAGGTGAAGTTCAAGGAGCAGATGGGGGAGATCTCCGCCTCCGCCGCCGCGGCCCAGGAGACCGCCCTCACCAACCAATCCTTAGCCCAGGAGCAGCGGCATATCCAGCAATCCAAGGCCAACTGGACCGGCTACTACGCGGAGCTGCAGAAGCTGGCAGAGAAAGACGCCGAGTTCAAGGAAAAGAAGCTGATAGAGGTGCAGAAGGCCGAGGAGCAGTCGGCCCTCAAGAACAAGGCGACCATCCAGGGGATGCTGGCCCCCATCCAGACCGCCATCGACGGCTCGGTCATGGGGATCATCCAGGGCACCACCACCATGCAAAAGGCCGTCACCAACATGTGCACCGCCATCCTCTCGGCCTTCCTGGGCATGCTGAGTAAGATGGTGATGAACTGGATGACCAACCAGATCGAGATGGTAGTCTTCGGCCGGACTGAGCAGACCGCGGCCGCGGTGGGCCAGATCACCAGCGACGCCGCGGTGGCCGCCGCCGGGGCCTACGCCGCCACCGCGGCCATCCCCATCGTCGGGCCGGCAATGGCGCCGGCCGCGGGCATGGAAGCCTACGCCGCGGTGATGGCCTACGCCGCCATGGCCTCCGCCGAAGCCGGGGCCTGGGGGATTCCCCGGGCCGGGGCGGCCCTGCTGCACCCCGGCGAGGCGGTGCTGCCGGCCTCCAAGGCCGCGGGGCTGGACCGCCTCATCGAGGGCGGCCCGGCGCCCGGCGGCGGCGGCGCCAATATCCATCTGAACATCACCGCCTTCGACGGCGCCGACGTGCAGCGGGTGCTGCTGGCCAACCCCCGGGCCCTGGCCGCGGCCCTCACGGCCCTGGGGCGCAATTTTGTTCCAGTATAGAGTTCCCGGTTCCCAGTTCCCAGTAGTCTTCTTTTGACTTTGCTTTTACTGGCAACTGGCAACTGGCAACTGGTAACTAACCATG